>C688J18823_10002783_pt1 | contig 10985 bp, 13 predicted proteins | sample HopSoiMetagenom1_FD_18823 | JGI IMG/M metagenome (IMG submission 18823) | reverse complement strand
ATTGCGAGCACCATTCCGCGCTCGCCTATATCCGGCCGAAAGAAAAACCCGAGGCGGCGTAGCACCTTCGGACGAGCACCCCCTCTCCCTGGGGCGGGGAGAGGGGGACCAGCTACTGCGTCAGTTCCCGCATGGCGCGGTCGATGCCGTCCAGGGTTAGCGGGAACATCCGGTCTTCCATCAGCCGGCGGATCATGCCGATGCTGATTGTGCCGCCCCAGTATTTCTCCGGCACCGGGTTCAGCCACACCGCCTTCGGGTAGGCGTCCAAGAGCCGCCGCATCCAGAGCTGGCCCGGCTCCTCGTTCCAGCGCTCGACGCTGCCGCCCTCCTTCTCGATCTCGTAGGGGCTCATGCTGGCGTCGCCGACCAGCACCACCTTATGCGTCTGATCGTAGGTGCGCAGCACCTCCATCACCTCGATCTGCTCGACATGGCGCCGGCGCGAATCCTTCCACACCGAGTCATAGAGGCAGTTGTGGAAATAGAAGTGTTCGAGGTGCTTGAACTCGCCCCGCGCCGCCGAGAACAGCTCCTCGCAGACGCGGATGTGGTCGTCCATCGACCCGCCGACATCGAGGAACAGCAACAGCTTCACCGCGTTGTGCCGCTCCGGCACCATCTGCAGATCGAGCCAGCCGGCATTGTGCGCGGTGGACCGGATCGTGCCGGGGAGGTCCAGCTCCAGTTCGGCGCCCTGGCGCGCGAACTGCCGCAAACGCCGCAGCGCCAGCTTGATGTTGCGGGTGCCGAGTTCGATCGTGTCGTCGAGATTCTTGAATTCCCGCTTGTCCCAGACCTTGACCGCGGTGCGGTTGCCCTGCGATTTCGGTCCGATCCGGATCCCTTCCGGGTTGTAGCCATGCGCGCCGAAGGGTGAAGTCCCGCCGGTCCCGATCCATTTACTGCCGCCGCTATGCCGTCCCTGCTGCTCGGCCAAGCGCTGGCGCAAGGTCTCCATCAGCTTTTCCCAGCCGCCGAGCGCCTCGACCTGGGCTTTTTCCTCCTCGGTCAGGTAGCGCTCCCCGAGTTTTCTGAGCCACTCCTCGGGCAGCTCGGCCTGCGGGTCCGCCGGTGTTTCGATGCCGTTGAAGCAATGCCCGAATACCCGGTCGAAACGGTCGAGATGGCGCTCGTCCTTGACCAGTGTGGCGCGCGCCAGGAAATAGAATTCGTCGATGTCGAACCGCGCCACCCGCCGCTGCATCGCCTCCATGAGGGTCAGGAACTCGCGCAAGGAGGCCGGCACCTTCGCCGCCCGCAATTCCAGGAAAAAGGAGATGAACATCAGAGCCGCTTCAGCGCCCGTTTGAATGCGGTGACCTGCGGATCCGTCCAACTATCCCCGTTGTTCCAGAAGTCGAGCAGCGCGTCCTTGTTCAGCATCACCCATCGAATGACTTGCGCCGACATCTGGCGCAACACGCGAGCGGGCAAACTGTTGGCGACGACGGTCGGGCTATCCGAAATCGTGACCGAAAAGCTCGGCTGCGTGCGGCCCGGCTGCTCGTAGTATTTGATCCGCGGCCCGTGGCTGCCCATCGCCGTCGAGATGAAGATCGTGCCGGGCACCCCGGTCTGCGCATCCGTAAGGTTCGCCATTTCCACCAGCTCTTCGGTAGCCAACTCGTCGGCGAGAGTGTCGTCCGGTGGCAGATGAACCTGGTCGAGGCGCATGGCAAAGTTACCTTCGGTTTTTATCCACGCTCTCGTCTGTTCAGAAAGGCGAGGCGCTCGAACAGGTGTACGTCCTGCTCGTTCTTTAAGAGCGCGCCGTGCAATGGCGGGATCAGCTTTTTCGGGTCGCGGGTGCGCAGCACTTCGGGCGGGATGTCCTCGACCAGCAAGAGCTTCAGCCAGTCGAGCAGTTCCGAGGTCGAGGGCTTTTTCTTCAAGCCCGGCACCTCACGGACCTCATAGAAAACGGTCAGCGCCTCGTGCACGAGATCGTGCTGCAGGCCGGGGAAATGCACGTCGATGATGCGCTGCATCGTCTCGCGGTCGGGGAACCGGATGTAGTGAAAAAAGCAGCGGCGCAGAAAGGCGTCCGGCAATTCCTTTTCGTTGTTCGAGGTGATCATCACGATCGGCCGCTGCTTGGCGACGATGGTCTGCTTCAGCTCGTAGACGAAGAACTCCATGCGGTCGAGTTCTAAGAGGAGGTCGTTGGGGAACTCGATATCGGCCTTGTCGATCTCGTCGATCAGCAGCACCGGCGCCGTCTCGGCGACAAAGGCGTCCCACAATTTCCCGGGCTTGATGTAGTTGGCGATGTCGCGCACCCGCTCGTCGCCGAGCTGGCCGTCGCGCAGCCGCGACACCGCGTCGTATTCATAGAGGCCCTGCATCGCCTTGGTGGTCGATTTGATATGCCAGGTGATCAAATCCTTGCCGAGCGCCTTGGCGACTTCATGGGCAAGGATGGTCTTGCCGGTGCCGGGCTCGCCCTTGATCAGCAGCGGCCGCTCCAGCGCGATCGCCGCGTTGACCGCGACCCGCAGATCCTGCGTCGCAACGTAAGTATCGGTGCCCTCGAAGCGCTGCATGCCGAATGCCACCCGTGTCATTGCCGGCTATGACATACCCCGAGCCGACCGCCTGACGCCAGCACGGCGGCGCTATTCCCGCGGCTGGAACCACAGAGTACAGCCGTAATCGATCGTGATTTCCTCGCCGGCGGCAATCGGCAACAACGCGATCAAGTCGAGGGTTTGCCGCGCCGGATTGCGCTGGGCCCGCGCGTTCGGCCGGGGCGAGTGGTTGCACAAGGAGACGATGCCGAGCGCGACNGCACCACGGCCGGCGCCTTCTGGGCCGTCATCCCACTGGAAGTAGTAGTCGTGCAGGATGGTCTGGTCGAGCAGCGCGCGCTCTTCATGCGGCACGATCACGACGGGCGCCGCCTGGATCAGGGCGCCCTCGCCAATTGGCACGGATGCAAAAACGCAGCGGCCTTTCAGCCGGTCTTTACGGATTTCGAGCCGGTTCCCGAAATCGCTCGACCGCCGGAGAGCGGCCGTATCGCCGGGCGCGACCGCGCCGACCCCGCTGTCCGGCCGCTCGGGAATTTAGCTGCGGGCCGGTTCGCGCGGCCGCTCGGAGACGCCGACCGGCGACGCCGCGGCCGTGCTCGCGGTACTCGCCGCGGTCGTGCTGCCGGCCGCGGCAGTCGAAGTTCCGGCGGGTGGCGGCACCTGGGCCGGCGGATTGGCCTCGGCGGTCTCGTCCTCTTCCTTCATCCCGGCCTTGAACGCCTTGATGCCCTTGGCGAAATCGCCCATGACCCGGGGCAGCTTGCCGGCGCCGAACAACACCAGGATGATGGCCAGGACCACCAGCCAATGCATCAAACTCATCGAACCCATATCACGACCCCGGAAGCTGAACGTGTGGCTATTTTAACAGAGTTCGCGCCGATCTTCCCGGCGAATCGCCACGGAACAGTTCTATTGCGCGGATAGACACGAGGTCGTACCGATCCGGCGAAAATCAAGCCTGAACCAGTGAGACAGCCATATGCCGTATTTCCCGCCTGCCCATCCCGCGTCCTGGGAGCACGCCGATCCGGCTGCGGCCGGAGTTGACGCTGCAGCGATGGCCTCGGCCGCCAGCTTTGCCGCCGAGTGCGAGACCCCTTGGGGCCGCGACCTCGCCCGTATCGTCGAGACGGATTTCGGCGAGAAGCCGCCCTGGAACGAGGCGCTGGGCCCGGTGCGCCCGCGCGGCGGCCCGAACGGCCTCGTCTTGCGCGGCGGCAGGATCGTTGCCGAATGGGGCGACATCCATCAGATCGACCAGACCTTCAGCGTCGCCAAGAGCTATCTGTCGATCCTGGCCGGGCTCGCCTGGGACCGCCGCCTGATCCGCGACCTCGACGAGCCGGTGCGGCGCACGGTCGACGATGGCGGCTTCGACCCGCCGCACAACCACCGCATTACTTGGCGCCACCTGCTGCAGCAGACCTCGGAATGGGAAGGCGAGCTGTGGGGCAAGCCCGATTTGATCGACCGCAACCGCAGCCTCGGCGGCCGCCCCGCGGCGGCGCCGAAAGGCACGCATCGCGATCTGCGAGAGCCGGGCGGCTTCTGGGAATACAACGATGTGCGGGTCAACCGGCTGGCGCTGGCGCTCTTGCGGCTATGGGGCCGCCCCTTGCCGGAAGTATTCCGGGAGCTGGTCATGGACCCGATCGGCGCCTCGCCGGATTGGGAGTGGCACGGCTACCGCAATTCCTATGTCGAGCTCGACGGCAGCCAGGTGCAATCGGTGTCCGGCGGCTCGCATTGGGGCGGCGGCGCCTTCATCCACGCCCGCGACCAAGCCCGCATCGGCCTTTTAATGCTGCGCCGGGGCCTGTGGGACGGAAAGCGCATCCTGTCGGAAGCCTGGTTCGGCCGGATGCTCGAGCCCTGTCCGCTGTCCCCGCAATACGGCCTGTTATGGTGGCTCAATACCGACCGGGACCTTTACCCCAGCGCTTCGGCCGCGAGCTATTGCGCTACCGGCGCCGGCGGCAACCTGACCTGGATCGACCCCGACAACGACATCGTCGCGGTGATGCGCTGGATTGACCCGGCGGCGCGCGACGGCTTCATGCAGCGGGTCATGGCCGCGCTCGCCGGCTAGGCTGCTGGCCTGGACATCTCGCGCGAATACGACGAAGCGCGGGCCAGGACGGCCTTTGCCGCCGACGAAGTTCCGGCGACGAGGTAGGGCGCGACATACGGGATCTCGGCCCGGATCGAGTCCACCGCGTCACAGCCCTCCGCCGACGCGTCTTCCGCGCCGGCGGAGGTTCGCCCGCGTGCCGCGCGGGCAAGTCGCCCCGTCATCCGTCCCACCAGGACGGTCAGCGTGAGTTTCGTGGTCAACGGAAATCCCGGTCCCGATAGACTCTCCGCAGCGGCCGGTTTCGCTTCGGCATCGTAAAGCCGCACCTGCCTGGCCTCCGCCTCCTCGATCCATCGCAATGGTGCTGTGCGCCGCATGGCATTCACCCTGGGCAAAGCAGATCGTTATTTTCGATCGATGGGCGAGAGCCTACGCGCCCGCGCAGGAACCACCTGTGAACCGCCTCACATACCGTAAATTTTTTATGAAGAACGCAAAGGCAGATGCCGACCAATCTCAGGCCGGGGTGCCGACGCCCGCAAAGTTCGGCGCAACCTCGGCCATGAAGCGGGCCATCTCGTACTTCACCTGCGCATGCGGCTTGAGGCCGACATTGACGTAGAGGATCACCTCGTCAAACCCAGCCGCCTCGACCTTCTTCAGCACATCGGCGATCTGCGCCGGCGAGCCCAGCAGGACCGAATTCTCGGTCAGATCCTGCGGCCGCACCTTTTGCAGCCGGTCGACGATCTCGATGAAATAGCGGTAGCTCGGCGGGGCGGTGGCGGGGTCGCCCGGAAAGGCGGCTATCACGCATTCCTTGTAATAGCGGATCTGGCGGGCGCGGGCCGCCGCCTCCTCCGCCGGCGTGTCGGCGAAATGCAGGAAATAGCTGCACATCAACCGGCCCGGCTTGTGGTCGTGCTTGGCGCAGGTCTCCTGATACAGGTCCGCGACCTGGCGCAGCCCGCCGAAGGTCATCGCCGCGGCGAAGGGCGCGACGATCAGGTTGCAGCCGAGTCGCCCGGCCAGCTCGATCGAGGGCCGCGAGAAGGAGGCGACATAGGCCGGGATTGGCCGCTGCACCGGCCTTGGGGTGATCGCGACATTGTCGAACTGGTAGTGCCGGCCGTGATGCGAGATCGGCGTGTCGCTCGCCCATAGCCGCTGCACGATCTCCATGCCTTCCTCGAAGATCGACTGGTTGTCCTCGAAGGAGACATGGAAGGGCGCGTATTCGCGCCGGTCGTAGCCGCGCCCGGCGGCGAAATCAACTCGCCCGCCCGAGAGCAGGTCCAAGGTCGCCCATTGCTCGGCGACCCGGATCGGCTGATGCAGCGGCAACACCGTGACAGCCGGTGCGAGCCGGATCTTCTTGGTCCGCGCGGCGACATGAGCGAGCACGAGGTCGGGGCAGGAGAGGACGCCAAGCGTGCTGAAATGATGCTCGCCGATCCAGGCCGAATTGAGCCCGACCTTCTCGGCATAGAGCGCCTCGTCGAGGATGTCGGCGACGAACGCATTGGCGCCGCGCCGGTTGTCGACATAGTTGTTGTCGCTCAGCGTGAAATAGCCGAATTGCATCCTGTCACCTTTTGGGCGTGACCCGTCCACTCAACGAAAGCGGTTGAGCGAGCGGGGCGCTGCTATGCGGCGGCGCCGACCACGCCTCGGGGGCCCCGGCGATGACCCTCACGATTATTGAAAGCTCCGGCTCCCATCCACGCTCGGGCCTTGCAGCGCCTGTGGCTGCGGCCCCTCGAACTGCTCCAGCTGCCAGCGGTTGATCACCCCCTGCCGATAAGCGTCCCGCGGGGTTATGCCCGGGAACGGATAGGGCTGCCGATAGACGTAGGGGTACGCAACAGGGGGCGTGACGGGCGGCGGGACCTGCGCCCAAGCCGGAGCGATGACGGCTATGGTTACGGCGCCCGTGACGCCGATCAACAAATGCCTCATCGACCCGTCCTCCGGTCCATATCGACAACGGTGCATTCTACACCCACTCTGGGCCCGCTCGCGTACAGAGATGGAAAAGCCCGACCGAGCGGAACTTTGTGGATCAGCGCGCGGCGTTGGCGTTGATCGCCCGTTCGGCGCCGCCGTCGCCGGGATCATAGACCCAACGGCCGCCGGCGCGGTGCCGCCGCCATAACAGGGCCGGATCGCCGTCCAGTTTGCGCAGCACGGTGCATCTCTCGGGATGCGCCGGCGAGGCGTAATAGAGCCAGACCCCGCTCATGCTGATGCCGTGGATTGCGACGAACCGTCCGTCGAAATCAAGCGTGAACCCGTCGCCGAGTTCGCTTTGCAGGGCGAGCAGCTCGGCTGGCCGCGACGGCTGCGGACAGGCACGGTGCCGCACATAAAACCAGTCGATCACCGCAATCGTCTGCCGCGCCTCCTCCACGAACTGCAGCAATGCCGGATCGACCTTCGCCGAGAACGCCGCATCCCGGGCCCCAAATGCCGGTCCGGCAACAGCTGCTGCAAGGAGTAGGCTCAATATTGCCCGAAGTCGCATTGGCGGCGACCCCGCAACCCGCTGTTCAGGACCACAATTGCTTGCTCGCGAGCCGGGCGCCGTCGGCGAGCGCCTGCAATTTGACCCAGACGACGCTCGGATGGACTTCGCAGGTGGCGGCGAAGCTGGCGAAGCCGCAATCGGCGCCGGCGATCACCTTCTCGCGGCCGACCGCCTGGGCGAAGCGGCCGATGCGCTCGGCGATCAGCTCCGGGTGCTCGACGATGTTCGAGGAATGGGTGATGACGCCGGGGATGACCGACTTGCCCTCGGGCAATTTGGCCTCGGCCCACAGCTTCCATTCATGCTCGTGGCGCGGGTTGGCGGCCTCGAACGAATAGGCGCCGGCATTGACCCGCAGCATGATGTCGATCAGGTGCTTCAGCTCCATGTCGTGCACGCGCGGCCCGATATTGATGCTGTAGCAGGTGTGGTAGCGGATGCGGTCCGGCGGCAAGCCCTTGAGCGCGTGGTTCAGCACCTCGACCCGCGCCATCGCCCATTTGCGGCACTCCTCGAGGCTCGCCTCCGGGTGCATCACGTAATAGGAGGCCAGCAGCGGGTCGTCGACCTGCAAGACGAGGCCGGCGTCGATCACCGCGCGATATTCCTCGCGCAGCGCGTCGGCCAGGGCGTAAAGGTATTCCTCCTCGCTGTTGTAATGCTCGTTACGGTTCCAATTGGCGAGGTTTGAGGGCGACACCGCCGGCATGAATGCTTCTTCCGGGCGCTGGCCGTCGAGCGCGGCTTTCAGGTTGTCGATATCGCGCTGCAACGGGGCGTGCCCCTTGTAGGCGACCGGCCCGGTGCAAACCCAGCGGGTGCGGCCGGCGGTTCCGGCGGCTCCCGGCTGCGACGCTGCCCAGGCGTAGAATTCCGGGAAGGCCTTGTATTCGCGCGACTCGCTCCAATAGCTGGCGATCTCGTTGCGGCTCGGCTCGATCCCGGTCAGCCGTTCGTTGACATAAGGGATAAAGCCGACCCGGCCCTGCTCGCCATCGGCGACGATGTCGATGCCGGCCTCGCTCTGCCGGGCTACGGTCTCGGCAACCGCGCTCTTGACCCGCGCCTCGAATGCCGCCTCATCGACCGCTTGGCCCTGCTGTTTTGCCTGGATCAGCGCGCGCAGATCGTCGGGCCGCGACAGGCTCCCGACATGCGTCGTCAGGATGCGATCGGTGCTGCGCTTCATGGCTCCCTCCCTGGCTTTCCCGCAGCGTATCGCGGATACGGTTATGTTGTCTCAGGCACTTCGACTGCGATTCCAAGCTGCCCGGCGGCTCGTTCCAGCCGGCCGTCAAGCGTGACCAGCGTCGCGTTGAGCCGGTGCGCAATAGCGAGATGCAGCGCATCGGGCGCGCGCAGCGCCAGATCGAAGCGGCGAACGTAGACATAGGCGAGCCGCAGGTCCGCGGGGTGGACGTCAGCGGGCGAACTGGTCGCGGCGCGCCATGCATCAAAATCGGCCAGCCGGGCAGCGCCTTCGGCGGCTGTCAGCAGGCCGCTCCGAACCAGCCGTGACAAGGCCGAGGCGACCTCCGCGGCCCCAAAGTCGCTGATCAGCCGATCCGGCCTCGTCGCGAGATAAGCCTTAACGGCGGCGCTTACGGGTTCCTCGACGAGCGTCGGGATCAGAAAGCTGGCGTCCAAATAAATGCTCATCTTGGTCTGCCTCATTGAGCAGATCGAGGAGCTGAACCGAGGTCAGGCCGACGCCCGGGCGAATGCGCCGCTCGAACAGCCATTGGTCCGATCCGGTCGGCGGGGCCGGCCGCGCCACCGCGGGCCGCAACTCGACGACCGGCTTGCCGCGGCGGGTGATGATGACCTCTTCTCCCTCAATCGCCTTGTCGATCAGCTTGGGGAGCCGGTTCTTGGCGTCAGCGACGCTATACTCGGTCATCGGACAACCTCTTAAGATGGCTATCCATATAGCCATGGAGATCGGTCTGTCCACCGCTGCGCCGACAGCCGCAACGCGCTATCGTCGCTGGATGCCGAGGAGACCCGTATGCGCTTGCTGATCGCGATGATGAAGCACGAGACCAACACCTTCTCGCCGGTGCCGACGCCGCTGGCGCGCTTCGGACATGGGCCGGGGCCGCTCTATGGCGACGCGGCGATCCGCGCCTATCGCGGCACCGGCTCCGGGCTCGGCGCCTATCTCGATCTCGCCGAGCGGGAAGGCGCCGAGGTGGTGCTGCCGATCGCCGCCGGCGCGCCGCCCTCGCGCCCGGTCGAGGACGCCGCCTTCGAGCACATCGCCGGAATGATCTGCGACGCGGTCAAGCAGGGCGGCTATGACGGCATGTTCCTCGACCTGCACGGCGCGATGGTGACCGAGAGCTTCGAGGACGGCGAGGGCGAGCTGCTGCGCCGCATCCGCGCGATCGATCCGACGACGCCGATTGCGGTGTCGCTCGACATGCACGCCAACCTTTACGACGCGATCATCGACAACGCGACGGTCGTCACCGGCTACCGCACCTACCCGCATATCGACACCTACGACACCGCGAAGCGCGCCGGCGAGATCCTGCTCAAGGCGATGCGGGGCGAGGTGAAGCCGGTCGTCGCCTGGGGCAATGCGCCGATGCTGCCGCATGTGATGCGGCAGGGCTCGGACGATCACCCGAACCAGGAATTGCAGGCCCGCGTTGCCGCGATGCGCGATAATGGCGCCTTGGCGGCGAGCCTGTTCACCGGGTTTCCGCATGCCGACATCGGCAATGCCGGTCTCAGCGCCGTCGTGGTGACCGACGGTGATCGCGCGCTCGCCGAGCGGCTGCGAGATGAGTTGCTCGACCAGGCCTGGGGAGATCGCGAGGCCTTCGTCTACAAGATCGAGCCGCTCGATGAGGCATTGGCGCGCGCCAAGGCATTGCCGACGCCGAGCGCCGGTGACGGGCCGGTGGTGCTGCTCGATCATTACGACAATTGCGCCTCGGGCGGCACGATGGACACGACGGTGGTGCTCGCGGCGATCCTGCGGGCCGAATTGGACAATGTCGCCGCCTTCGCGGTCTACGATCCCGCGGCGGTGCAAGAGGCGATCGCCGCCGGCATCGGCGCGCAAATCTCGCTGTCGGTTGGCGGCAAGATGAAGATGCCGGCGATCCGGCGCGACAGCCCGCCGCTGACAATCACCGGCACAGTCAAGACCATCTCCAGCGGCCGGTTCCGCAACAAGGGGCCGATGGGCCGCGGCGTGATGATGGATATGGGCCCGTCAGTGGTTATCGATAACGGCCGGGTCGAAATCGCGCTGATCTCGAAGCATGTCGAGCCGAGCGATTTGAATTGCCTCTACTCGCTCGGCATCGACCCCATGCAGAAACGCTATGTGATGCTGAAAAGCCGGGTGCATTGGCGTGCCGGCCTGGGCGCGGTGGCGCGCGCCGTCATCGATTGCGCCGGGGTCGGCGTCTGCACCTCGGATTATGGCGAACTGACCTTCGAGAAGGTGCGCCGGCCGATCTACCCGCTCGACCTGCCGAACCGCTGATCCTAGGTTATAGGTATTCCCGTGGCCGATGCCGCCGCCGGGCAGATGCGCAAGATCGCCTATGCCTCGGCCTATGTCGGCGCCACCAACGAGCCGGCGATCCGATTGGGCGAGAAGATCGTCAAGCACGCCTATGCCAACAGCTCGGCGGTCTATTACACGACCGGCGGCGCCGAATCGAACGAGTCCGCCTTCAAGACCGCGCGCTTTTTCTGGAAGGTGCAGGACCGGCCGGAAAAGACCAAATTCATCTCGCGCATGCACGGCTATCACGGCGTCACGCTGGCGGCGATGAGCGCGACCGGCATGGCCGCCTATCACAAGATGTTCGGCCCGCTGGTGCCG
>C688J18823_10002782_pt1 | contig 10986 bp, 9 predicted proteins | sample HopSoiMetagenom1_FD_18823 | JGI IMG/M metagenome (IMG submission 18823) | reverse complement strand
CAAGCGAAGCGGCTCGCAGGCCCGGGCCGGGGGGCGTACAGGATTGTTCCCGGCACGAGCCTCAGGCCGGGTGACGTCGTGCTGGTCGAGGCCGGCGACATCATCCCCTCCGATGGCGAGGTGATCGAGGGCGTGGCCTCCGTCAACGAGGCCGCGATCACCGGTGAGTCGGCCCCGGTCATCCGGGAGTCGGGCGGCGACCGCTCGGCCGTTACGGGCGGCACCCAGGTCCTGTCCGACTGGATCCTGGTGAGGATCACGGCGGCGCCGGGCTCGACCTTCCTCGATCGCATGATCCGCTTGGTCGAGGGCGCCGAGCGCCAGAAGACCCCGAACGAGATCGCGCTCAACATCCTGCTGGCCGGGATGACCATCATCTTCGTGTTCGCGACCGCCACGATCCCAAGCTTTGCGATCTATGCGGGGGGCGCCTTGTCGGTCGTCGTGCTGGTCGCCCTGTTTGTCACGCTGATCCCGACCACCATTGGCGCACTCCTCTCGGCCATTGGCATCGCCGGGATGGATCGCCTCGTTCGCTTCAACGTGCTGGCCATGTCGGGCCGCGCCGTCGAGGCGGCCGGCGATGTGGATACGCTTCTGCTCGACAAGACCGGGACCATCACCCTGGGCAACCGGCAGGCGACCGCATTCCGGCCCGTGCGGGGCGTGAGCGAACAGGAGTTGGCGGATGCCGCCCAGCTCGCCTCCCTGGCCGACGAGACCCCGGAGGGACGCTCGATCGTGGTGCTCGCGAAGGAGAAGTACGGCATTCGCGCGCGTGAGATGGGTCAGCTGCAGGCCCACTTCGTGCCGTTCACGGCTCAGACCCGCATGAGCGGCGTCGATGTCGAGAGCTCCTCGATCCGCAAGGGAGCCGTGGATGCGATCCTCACCTCCGTGACGGCATCGGTGAGAGCCGTGACCGCGACCGGCGCCGTGCAGGTTTTGCAGCCCAGCGTCAGCGCCGAGGCCGTGCGGGAGATCCAGGCCCTTGCNGAAGAGATCGCCAAGTCGGGCGGGACCCCCTTGGCGGTGGCGTGCGATGGGCGGCTGCTCGGCGTCATCCACCTCAAGGACATCGTGAAGGGCGGCATTCGGGAGCGCTTCGCCGAACTGCGCCGCATGGGCATCCGCACCGTCATGATCACGGGCGACAACCCGATGACGGCCGCGGCCATTGCGGCCGAGGCCGGGGTCGACGACTTCCTGGCCCAGGCCACGCCTGAGAACAAGCTCCAGCTCATCCGTGACGAGCAGGCCAAGGGCAAGCTGGTCGCCATGTGCGGCGACGGCACCAACGATGCGCCGGCGCTGGCGCAGGCCGATGTAGGCGTAGCCATGAACACCGGCACGGCCGCGGCGCGCGAAGCCGGCAACATGGTCGACCTCGACAGCGACCCGACCAAGCTGATCGAGATTGTTGAGATCGGCAAGCAGCTCCTGATCACGCGCGGCGCCCTGACCACGTTCTCGATCGCGAACGATGTGGCCAAGTATTTTGCGATCATCCCGGCGATGTTCGTGGCCATCTACCCGCAGCTGCAGGCGCTCAATGTCATGCGGCTCGCCTCGCCCCAGAGTGCGATCTTGTCGGCCATTATCTTCAACGCGCTGATCATCATCGCCCTGATCCCGCTGGCGCTGCGAGGCGTTCGCTTTCGCCCCGTAGGAGCTGCGGTGCTGTTGCGGCGCAATCTCCTGATNTACGGGCTCGGCGGCATCCTCGTGCCGTTCCTCGGCATCAAGGCCATCGACCTCGCCGTTTCGGCCCTCCACCTCGCCTGAGGAGANGANCCATGTTGAACGAGCTTCGTCCTGCGCTTGTGCTGATCGTGTGTCTCACCGCGATCACCGGTCTTGTCTATCCCCTCTGCATGACCAGCCTCGCTGGCGTGCTGTTCCCGCATCAGGCGACCGGAAGCCTGATCGAGAAGGACGGCCAGGTGATCGGCTCTGAACTGATCGGCCAAACCTTTGCGAGCGACCGCTACTTCCATGGTCGCCCGTCTGCGACGACCGCGCCCGATCCGGCGGACGCCACGAAGACGGTGCCGGCGCCCTACAACGCCGCGAACTCGGGCGGATCGAACCTCGGTCCGACCAGCAAGGCCCTGCTCGAGCGGATCCAGGGCGATCTCGACTCGATGAAGCGGGATAATCCGTCTGCTCCTGTTCCGATTGATCTCGTGACAACCTCGGGCAGCGGTCTCGACCCGCACCTCTCGCCCGAGGCGGCGTTGTTCCAGGTCCCGCGGGTCGCGAAGGCCCGCGGATGGCCCGAGGAGCCTGTCCGGCAGCTCGTCGGCGAGCACGTTCAGCCCCGGCTGCTTGGCCTCATGGGCGAGCCGCACGTCAACGTGCTGGCCCTCAACGTGGCGCTGGATCGCGCGGCGCCACGGTAGAATGGCGAGCGAGAGCCGATCCAAAGGGCGGGAGCATCGTCGGGCATGGCCGACCTGGGGCGCGATCCTGAGCCGAGACGACCCTCGCCGGAGGCGCTGCTCGAGGCCGCGCGCCGGGCCGAGGGCCGCCGCGGGCGCCTGAAGATCTTTCTCGGGGCCGCGCCCGGTGTGGGCAAGACCTACGAGATGCTGCAAACCGCTCGGGCGAAGCGGCAGGACAGCCTCGACGTCGTGGTCGGCGTGGTCGAAACGTACGGCCGAAAGGAAACCCAAGCGCTCCTCGACGGGCTCGAGGTCATGCCCCGCCGGCGGGTCGAGTACAAGGGCGCCTGGCTCGAGGAAATGGACCTCGATGCCGTGCTGGCGCGCAAGCCCCAGCTCGTGCTCGTGGATGAACTCGCCCACACGAACGCGCCCGGGAGCCGGCATCCCAAGCGCTACCTCGACATCGAGGAGCTGCTGAATGCCGGCATCGATGTCGACACGACAGTGAACATCCAGCACGTGGAGAGCCTGAACGACGTCGTGGCCCAGATCACGCGCATCCGCGTGCGCGAGACGGTGCCAGACACGATCCTCGACCGGGCCGACGACATCGAGGTGATCGACCTCACCCCCGACGACCTGATGCAGCGGCTCAAGGACGGCAAGGTCTACGTCCCCGAGCAGGCCCAGCGCGCGCTCGACCACTACTTCTCGCCCGGCAACCTCACGGCTCTTCGCGAACTGGCCTTGAGGCGCACAGCCCAGCGCGTCGACCAGCAGCTCCTCTCGCATATGCAGGCCCACGCCATTGCGGGACCCTGGGCTGCGGGCGAGCGCATCCTCGTCGGCCTCAGCGAGGACCCGCGGGGCGCTGGACTGGTGCGCTACGCCAAGCGGCTCGCCGATCGCCTGCATGCCCCCTGGAGCGTGCTTTACGTGGAAAGCCGGCGCAGCCTTCATCTCTCCGAAGAGGAGCGCGACCGCATCGCCGACACCCTTCGTCTCGGGGAGCGGCTNGGGGCCGAGGCGATGACGATCCCAGGTGGGGGACGCATCGCCGATGACGTGATCGCCTTCGCCGAGGCCAACAACGTCACTCAGATCGTGGTTGGCAAGGCCACGCGCCCGCGCTGGTTCGAGATCGTGCACGGGTCGGTCGTTCACGAGCTCGTGCGCCGGTCCGGGAACATCAGCGTCCACGTCATCGCAGGGGACACCAACGGCGAGCCGGTCCCGACGAAAACCGTTCGGACGCAGCCCGAGGCGAAGCCCTTCGAGGCCGGCCCCTATGGCCTCGCGCTCCTGGCCGTGGCGGCGGCGCTGGGCATCGGCAAGGCATTGCAGCCCCTTGTTGGCGTCGAGAATGTCGACCTCGTGTTCATGACGGCGGTGGTCGCCGTCGGCGTGCGGTTCGGCCTCTGGCCGTCGCTGGTCGCCGTTCTCGCGGCCTCGCTGTGCTACAACTTCTTCTTCATCCCTCCGCTCTACACCTTTACCATTGCCGACCCGGCCCATGTGGCGGCGCTGGTCTTCTTCGCCATCGTGGCCCTGCTGGTCTCCAACCTTGCCGCGCGCGTACGGGCGCAGGCCGTCGCGGCGCAGGCGCGGACGCGGGCCACGGAGGCCCTCTACGCCTTCAGCCGCAAGCTGGCGGGCGTGGCCTCGCTCGATGACGTGCTCTGGGCGACGGCGTACCAGATCGCCTCGATGCTACACGTGCGGGTGGTTCTTCTCTTGCCGGAGCCGGGCTCGATTGCCGTCAAGGCCGGCTATCCGCCGGAGGACCAACTCGATGAGGCGGACCTCGCGGCGGCGAAATGGGCTTTGGAGAGCAACCGGCCGGCGGGGCGCGGGGCCGATACCCTGCCCGGCGCCAAGCGCCTGTTCTTGCCCATGCGGACCGGACGCGGGACGATCGGCGTGGTTGGCCTCGACAGCGACAAGCCGGGCCCACTTCTGACGCCGGAACAGCGCCGCCTGCTCGATGCCTTGTCGGACCAGGCCGCGCTCGCGATCGAGCGCGTGCAGCTGGTCGAGGATGTCGAGCGAACGAAACTGGCCGTCGAAACCGATCGCCTGCGCGCGGCGCTCCTGACCTCCATCTCACACGATCTCAAGACGCCGCTCGCCGCCATCCTCGGCTCGGCCAGCGCCCTGCGGGACTTCGCGGCCGTGCTGGACGACGAGGCTAAGGCCGAGCTCATGGGGACCGTCATTGACGAGTCGGAGCGCCTCAACCGGTTCATCGCCAATCTACTCGACATGACCCGGCTCGAGTCCGGCGCCGTCATGCCGAACGCGGCCCTGCATGACGTCGGCGAGATCGTCGGCACGGCGCTGGAACGGGCGAGCAAGATCCTGGCGCAGCACCGGGTCGAGGTCGAGCTCACGGCCAACCTGCCGATGCTGCAGCTCGATGCCGTCCTGTTCGAGCAAGTCCTGTTCAACCTCCTGGACAACGCCGCCAAATACGCACCCGAGGGCTCCACGATCCGGGTCCAGAGCCGGCACGACAAGCACACGGTTTGCGTCCAGGTGCTCGACGAGGGCGGCGGGATCCCAACGGAGGACCTGGAGCGGATCTTCGACAAGTTCTACCGCGCCCAGAAAGGCGATCGGGTCCGGGCTGGAACGGGACTGGGGCTGGCGATTTCGCGCGGCTTCGTCGAAGCCATGGGCGGCACCATTGCGGCCGGTAATCGTTCGGATCGCTCGGGCGCGGTGTTCACGATCGCACTGCCCGTCCCGACCGAGGCCCGAGACTGGGACAAGGCCGCATGAGCGCTTCCGCCATTCTCGTCCTGGTCGTTGATGACGAGCCGCCCATTCGCAAGCTGTTGCGTATGGGTCTCGGCACGCAAGGCTACCAGGTCATCGATGCGTCGAACGGCAAAACAGCCCTGGAGCGGCTCACCGAAAAGCCTGACCTGATCATTCTGGACCTTGGGCTGCCGGACATTCCCGGGCTGGAGCTCCTGCGTCGGTTTCGGGAGCAGGGCGTCGTCGCCCCGATCATCGTTCTCTCAAGCCGGGGTGATGAGGCGGGCAAGGTTCAGGCGCTCGATCTGGGTGCGGACGACTTCGTGACGAAGCCGTTCGGGATGAACGAGCTCCTCGCGCGCATGCGGACCGCCCTGCGCCATCAGATCCAGACCAAAGGCGAGCGCCCGCTGGTCCGCGTTGGTGAGCTCTCGGTCGATGTCACACGCCGCCTCGTGACAGTGCGCGATCAGGAGATCAAGCTCTCGCCGAAGGAGTACGATCTGCTCCGGGTGCTCGTCCAGCACGCCGGGAAGGTTCTGACCCACCAATATTTGCTGCGCGAGGTCTGGGGAGACGCAACGGACGCGCAGTATCTGCGGGTCTATGTCCGGCAGCTGCGCCAGAAGATCGAGCCCGATCCCGAACGGCCGCACTACCTCCTGACCGAAACAGGGGTGGGCTACCGCCTGCGCGAGCCGGAGCCACCCACACCCGTGCGTTCCGAAACGCCATGACACCCAGAGCTGCACCCGCCGCTCTCGGGCCTGGGAGGACGCCTGTGGACATCGAACACCTGCTCTCCCCGGCTGATGTCATCGGAGGCTTGCGGGCCCCCGACAAGCGCGCGGCGCTGCAGGCGCTCACCCACCATCTGGCCGCGAAGTTATGGGAGGGCTCCCACGCCGGCCGGCACGCCGCAGCCGAATACCCCTCCTCATGATAACCCTTCGGCCTCGGCGGGGCCGCGATGGAAGGGCCGCGCTACATCTGGTGGACCTTCGTGTCGTCAAGCCGGGATCGGATCGAGCAGGCCAAGGATGACTGGAAACGGGGTCGGTTTGGACCGGTTCCGGACGAAACCGTGTTCATCCCGCTCCCGGAGCAATAGGTCAGCCGGGGCAGCCTCGGGCGGGGCTCAATGAGCCCCACCCCCGTCGAGATGAGCTTCTTCAGGAGCAGGGTCGCTAGGAGCGCGACCAGGAGGGCCATGCCGAGCAGGAAGAACATGTCCCCGAAGGCCATGATGTTGGCCTGCTAGCGGACACGGAGAGCAACGGCGCCCAGGTTGTCGATCGTCTCGATCGGAAAGGACATCGCCTCATGCCCGAGCGTGCTCGCCGTCCGGCGGGCCACCAGCCGCGGCGTCGGTCTTCTCGAAAACGATCTCCGCCTATTTCGATAGAACAGGAATGGCTTTTTAGGACGGCGGGGCCGAAGGACTCGTACCCTCCGTGGCCGCATGGGCTGCCAAAGCCTCGCGTAGCGCCGCCTCCTGCGTGCGATCGAAGGAGGTGCGCAACACGGTGCCGCCGACACCCCGCAGGTCCTCCAGCACCTTGTCAGCCGTCATCTTGCCAATCAGCAGAAACAGCCCCGCGGTCCCGGGTTGAAGCTGGCTGGCGGCCTCGGTCATGAACTGGTCATCGATCCCCGCATCGGACATCTTCCCCGCCAGCGCACCCGAGGCCGCGCCAAGGGCGGTGCCCACCACTGGCATCAGGAAGAGCATCCCGACCACTGTTCCCCACAGAGCGCCGGCCAGGGCGCCGGCAGCTGTCGTATTCATCAGCTGATTAAGCTTGATCTTGCCGTCTGGCGTTTTGACGACAACAACGGCGTCCTCCAGCTCGATGAGATACTCCTTCTGTAGCTCGAGGACCTTTTGGCGCACCTCCTCGGCCTTCTCCTCCGTCGGGAAGGAAATGAAAACCAAGTCGCTCATCGCTACTCCCTCTCTGTGTTCATCCCGCCCCGTATCGCCCTTGCTTGCCTCCACGGGTTACGCTGCTTCGCCGGGGAACCCAGATGAAACGGCGCGCCCTTGGGAGCGCAAGCTGCTCTCCATTTGGTCGGGATGTGGACCAAAGCGCAACACGCGCTAGCTAAATTTAGCTTGGGAGGGCGTGAGACGTTCTGAGTTGAACCACAGAATGCGGTTCAGAACGGCGCGATGATCGTGACTGGGGCGATCGGGCAGCACGGGCGCACCCTGGGGTGACGTGCCGAACCGCGCGTCGGGACGGTGGCGAGCGGGCTGGCAGCAGCTGGCAGCGCCTTTTGGAGGCTCTGCAGGCCGAGGCTGACGCGGCCAGGCTGATCGACTGGGACCTGCACGTCGTGGCCAGCAGCTTCGGGCCCATCAACGCGCTTGGGGGATCTGAATAGAACCCCCTACATGGCTGTAGCATGTCCAAAGAGGTGACAGCTCGTGCCACTCAGACTACGCAACTTGACTTGGTCCGTCGACAAGCAAATCCTGATCTGCATGACGGCGCGGTCCCGACACGGAATCCCTGTCGCCTCTCCGCCCCACAGCGTCACGTCACGAACGCCGTCCGGTTGGAGATCTCCTGATGGCTCAACGAGTGTCAGCGGCTCGAGAAGGCGGGGAAAGTCTTCGAAGACCACCGAAGATCGCCATCACACTTCACGTCAATGGCGTGCCCCGCGACCTGACCGTGGCTCCTTGGACCACGCTTCTCGACGCTCTGCGCGATCACTTGGACCTGACCGGCACCAAAAAGGGCTGCGATCACGGGCAGTGCGGCGCGTGTACGGTGCTCGTTCAAGGGCGCCGGATCAATTCCTGCCTTACCCTCGCCGTTATGCAGGACGGGAACCGGGTGATCACCATTGAGGGCCTGGCGGGGAACGGCGCCCTGCACCCGCTGCAGCAGGCTTTCATCGATCACGACGCCTTCCAGTGCGGCTACTGCACGCCAGGACAAATCTGCTCGGCGGCAGGTCTGATCGCAGAGGGCAGGGCGACAACCGCCGACGACATTCGCGAACTGATGAGCGGCAACATCTGCCGGTGCGGCGCCTATCCCAACATTGTCGCGGCGATCCAGCAGGCCATGGCTGCAATGGGTGGCAAGCGATGATCAACTTTGAGTACGCACGCGCGACCGATGTCGCGGACGCCGTGCGACAGATCGTGGCTGATCCAGCGGCGAAGTTTATCGCAGGCGGTACCAACCTTATCGATCTCATGAAATANGACGTCGAGCGCCCGGCGCGGTTGATCGACATCACGCATCTGCCGCTCAAGACTGTTGAGGAAACCGCGACCGGCGGCCTGCGCATCGGCGCACTCGTCCCAAACAGCGATCTTGCCTACCATCCGCTGATCGAGAAGCGATATCCGTTGTTGTCGAGCGCGATCCTAGCCGGCGCGTCGCAACAATTGCGCAACATGGCATCGACGGGCGGCAATTTACTCCAGCGCACGCGATGCCTCTATTTCTATGACACGGCGACGCCGTGCAACAAGCGGGAGCCCGGCAGCGGCTGCTCCGCCATTGATGGCATCAACCGGATCAATGCCATTCTCGGTACGAGCGATGCCTGCATCGCGACGCATCCGTCCGACATGTGCGTCGCCCTCGCGGCCCTGGACGCCATGGTTCACGTCGCGGGGCCTTCTGGCGAGCGCGCGATCAGGTTCGCCGATTTCCATCGCTTGCCGGGCGATACACCGCAGATCGACACCAACCTAGCGCCGACCGAGATCATCACGGCGATCGAACTGCCGCCGCAGGGCTTCGCGGCCAACTACACGTATTTGAAGATCCGTGACCGGCTGTCCTACGCGTTCGCGCTGGTGTCAGTCGCGGCCGCGATGAACATCGAGGGTGGCCGGATCAAAGAGGCCCGTCTCGCCTTAGGCGGCGTGGCGCACAAGCCGTGGCGCAAAGCCGACGCTGAAGCGGCTTTGCGTGGCGAAGCCGCCGGCCCGGCCGCGTTCACGAAGGCGGCCGACATCTTGCTTCGCGACGCCAGAGGCTTCGCCCACAATACCTTCAAGATCGGCGTGGCGCGTCGCGCCATCGAGCGCGCGTTAACGCAGGCTGCGAGCGGCACGCCCCAACTTCAATCCAGCAAGACGATCCGGTGAGTGTCATGAGGCCATATATCGGCACCGCCACATCCCGCGTCGACGGGCGGGCGAAGGTCACAGGCTCAGCGAAATACGCCGCTGAATTCAACGCCGCCGGCCTCGCGCATGGGGCAGTTGTCGTTTCGACCATCGCCAAGGGTCGGATCGCGCGCATCGACGTGAGCGACGCCTTGCGCGTCGATGGCGTGATCGACGTGCTCACGCACGAGAACCGGCCGCGCATGGCGAGCACTGACGACGCTTACAAGGACGCCGTCGCGCCAGACGGTTCGCCGTTCCGACCGCTCTACGACGACAGGATCCTGTTCAGCGAGCAGCCGATCGCGTTGGTGGTCGCCGAAGAGCCGGAGGTCGCACAGTTCGCGGCGTCGCTCGTCCGCGTGGAATACGAGCAAGAACCGCACGTCACCGACCTGTATCGTCAGCGTGATCAAGCCAAGGCCCTGGAAGCCCCTGCCAATCCCGCCGAGAACCCATTCGTGCCCCCGAAACCGCGCGGCACGGCGGAACAGGCCTTCGCGGCATCGGAGGTGCGCCATCAAGGCGAGTATTACGTCCCGATCGAGCATCACAACCCGATGGAACTCTATGCTTCAACGGTGATCTTCGAGGCAGACGGCCAGCTCACGATCTTCGACAAGACCCAGGGCGTGCAGAACGTCCAGCGCTATGTCTGCCGCGTGCTCGAGCTGGAGCCGCACGAGGTGCGCGTCATGTCGCCCTTTATGGGCGGCGGTTTCGGGTCAGGGCTGCGACCGCAGTACCAGGTCATCTTGGCCGCGCTCGCGGCGCGGGCACTCAAGCGCTCGGTACGTGTCGTGCTGACCCGGCAGCAGATGTACGGGCTCGGCTACCGGCCGGCCATGATCCAGCGGATCGAGCTCGGCGCAAACGTGGATGGAACGCTCGACGCGATCACGCACGAAGCGATCACGGTGACCTCGCAATACGAGGACTTCCACCGGCAGGAGACTGGCTGGTCCGGCCTGCTCTACCAATGCGCCAATGCGAGGTACACGCACAAGCTGGCGCGGCTCGATCTTCCGACCTCGTGCGACATGCGCGCGCCAAGCGCTGCGACGGGCGTCTACGCGCTCGAATGCGCGATGGACGAGCTTGCGGTGGCGCTGCAGCTCGATCCACTCGAGCTTCGCCTGCGGTGTTATTCGGATCGCGACCAGATCGCCGACCGGCCGTACAGCAGCAAGAGCTTGCGCGATTGCTACCGCCAGGGCGCCGAAGCGTTTGGCTGGGGTAAGCGCAATCCGGAGCCGCGCTCGATGCGCGATGGCCACGAGTTAGTAGGCTGGGGCATGGCGACGGGTCTGGGAAGCCTTGCAGATGCCGATCGCGGTGCGCATCGTGCTCACCGGGAACGGCCATGCGGAGGTGTNCTGCGCGACCTCGGACATCGGCACGGGCACCTACACGATTATGGCGCAGGTCGCAGCCGACATGCTCGGGCTGCCGCTCGACAACATCACGATCAAGCTGGGTGACTCGACGCTGCCGCAGTCTCCGGTCGAAGGTGGATCGTGGATTGCGGCCTCAGTGGCGAATGGGATCACGACGACCTCTCACGCCGTCCGCAATGAGCTGTTGCGTTTAGCAAAGCAGATGCCGAACTCGCCGCTTGTGGACACCACGCCCGACGCAGTCGTGCTGGCGGACGGCATGCTTGTGAGCATGCACGATGCGGCGCGGGCGGTGTCCATC
>C688J18823_10002781_pt1 | contig 10991 bp, 12 predicted proteins | sample HopSoiMetagenom1_FD_18823 | JGI IMG/M metagenome (IMG submission 18823) | reverse complement strand
TTCATTCGCAGCTCGGGGAGCGCCGTTTCGGCTTCGGCGCGGGCACGCTCCGCCGCGAGCGCATCCTCGGTTGCCGCGGCCACCGCGCGTTCGGCCGCGCGCAATTCGGCGGCGATCCGCTCTGCCTCCGCGGTGGCGCCGCGCCAGCGCGAATCGAACAGCTGCGCCTCGGCCGATCGAATCTGCTCGCCTAGCCGACGATAGCGCTGCGCCTGCCGCGCCTGTTTCTTCAATCCGTCGATCTGCGCTGCCAAGGTGGCGATCACATCGTCAAGCCGGGCCAGATTGTTTTCGGCCGCGCGCAGCTTCAGCTCCGCTTCGTGGCGACGCGCGTGCAGGCCAGCGGTGCCGGCCGCCTCGTCCAACAACAGCCGCCGCTCCTCGGGCTTCGCCGCGATCAGCGCGCCGATCCGACCCTGGCTGACCATCGCCCCGGAATGCGGGCCCGTAGCGGCATCCGCAAAGAGCAGCTGCACATCGCGCGCGCGCACTTCGCGGCCGTTGATGCGGTAGGAGGAACCGCTGCCACGGGTGATGCGCCGGCTCACCTCGACGGTCGTGGTTTCGTTGTAGGCGAAGGGAGCGTCGCGGGCGCTGTTGTCGATGCTCAGCGTCACTTCGGCGAGATTGCGCGCCGGGCGGTTGCCGGAGCCGGCGAAAATGACGTCATCCATCTCGCCGCCGCGCAGCCGCTTTGCCGAGGCCTCGCCCATGACCCAGCGCAGCGCCTCGACCAGGTTGGACTTGCCACAACCATTCGGCCCGACGATACCGGTCAGCCCCGGCTCGATCGCCAGCTCGGTCGGTTCAACGAAGGATTTGAAGCCGGCGAGGCGGAGGCGCTCTACCTGCATCGCGCCAGCATCATGATTTCGCCGCCTGTCCGGACAGCACCCGATCGAACGCCTCGAGGGTCGGCGCCCCGTCGAATTTCGTGCCATTGATGAAAAAGGTCGGCGTGGAGTCGACTCCGAGATCCTTCGCCGCGGTCAGTCGGCTTCCCGCGACCTGATCCTCCAGCTTCTTGTCGGCGATGCAGGCCTTGAACTCCTTGTCGCCGACGCCGCCGAGCTTCGCCAAGCGTTCGAGCGCAGCCCGGTAATCCTTCGCAGTCGCCCATTTTTCCTGATCGGCGAACAACGCGTCGACCAAGGGATAGAATCGCTCCGCCGGCGCGCAGCGCGCTACCATCGCCGCGCGCATCGCCGGCTCGTCGAGGGGGAAATCGCGCAGGATCAGCTTCGCCCTGCCGCTGTCGATCCATTTCTCCTTCAGCTTCGGCAGCACCTCCTTTTCGAAATGCGCGCAATGCGGACAGGTGAACGAGGCATATTCGACGATCGTGATCGGTGCGTCAGCCTTGCCGAGAATGCGATCCTGCGCGGTCGGCGCTAGCAAGCTCGCGGCGTTGGCGGCCGGCTTCGCTGGCGTCTGCGCCGCCGCCGGATCGAGCCCGGCGAGCGATATCAACGCAACCAGCGCAAACCATATTTCCCGCATAGTGGAGGTCCTCTCTACTAGATGTTGATCCTAATGGCTTTGTGATCGCCGCGCAACGGATGCGCCTCAGCCGCTCCCCCGTGAGCTTTCGACCACCCGGCGGCCCAGACGGGCCAGCGCGTCGCGCAACTCCGGATCGCTCACCACCCTGATCTGATCGTCGAGGGCGCTCGTCTCCTCCGGAGACAGCACCCGCTGCAAAGGCGGCCGCCGCCTGGCCGGCAGCGGGAGCGGCCCCTGCACCAGAACGATTCGCGCTACAGCCCCTCGCCCGAGGAAAAGATTTAGCCGTTCGATCAGGAGCGGGGTCCGATGCTGGATTTCGAGCGCCAGGCCAGAGGCAACGCACAGCTTCAACGCCCCGGCGCGGCTAAGCGCGGACGGCCAGGTCGCGGCGCCCAATTCCTCGCCGACAATGGCCGGCCAGCTCGCCTTCAGACGGGCCAGGAGCCCGCCGCCTCGGGCGATCACCGGCGCCGTCAGGCGCGCGACCGCGCCGCCCAAAGTGCGGAGCCCGGGCCGGCGCTCGCTCCCGGCGGCCACGCCGGATACTGTCGAATTTTCCGAATCCTTGTTACCTCGGCTCATGTCGATGCGACCCGAATTCTCACCCGAACCCTCCCGCCTAGCCGAATCTCCGGAGCGGTTGCCCGACCCGGCCGTGCTCCTGGCGTGGTACGACCGCCATCGCCGCGATCTCCCCTGGCGCGCGCCGCCGGGTCGGCGCCCCGACCCGTATCGGGTCTGGCTCAGCGAGATCATGTTGCAGCAGACCACGGTCGCAACCGTCGGTCCCTATTTTGACCGATTCGTGGCGCGTTTTCCCGATATTCGCGCGCTTGCCGCGGCCTCGCTCGACGAGGTGCTGTATCTGTGGCAGGGGCTCGGTTATTACGCCCGCGCCCGCAACCTGCATGCCTGTGCTCGTACCGTCGCCGAGCGCCATGGCGGGCAGTTGCCGGAGGACCTGGCCGAGCTGCGGGCCCTCCCCGGGATCGGCGACTATACCGCCGCGGCGATTGCCGCCATCGCCTTCGACCATCGCGCCGCCGCCGTTGACGGCAATGTCGAGCGGGTCGTCTGCCGGCTGTTTGCCGTCCAGGAACCGCTTCCGCAAGCAAAGCCGCGCCTTAGGGCGCTCACCGCGGCCCTGCTGCCTGAAAGCCGAGCCGGGGATTTCGCCCAGGCGATGATGGATCTCGGCGCCGTATTGTGCACCCCGCGGCGGCCGCGCTGCGTCTTGTGCCCGTGGCGTGGCGACTGCGCCGCGGCGGCGACCGGCATCGCCGACAGCTTGCCGGCGCAGGCGGCGAAACCGGAACGGCCGCTGCGTTATGGCGTGCTGTTCTGGCTGAGGCGCAATGACGGCGCCGTGCTGCTGCGCCGGCGGCCGGAACAGGGCCTCCTCGGCGGCATGATCGAGCTGCCCTCCACCCAGTGGCGGGACGAACCCTGGGGCTTGGAGGAAGCGCTTGAAGCCGCGCCGACCACGGCCAATTGGACCCAACTGCCGGGCACCGTGCATCACGGCTTCACCCATTTTCGCCTCGAACTCGCGCTACTTGCCGGGTCAACCGGCCAGGCAATCGAGGGGATTTGGGCGAAACCGGCGGAATTCGGCCGTTATGCCCTGCCGACCTTGACCAAAAAGGCGATCCGCCACGCTCAATCTGCGCTCTCGGGGTGAATGTTCGCGGTTTTTTCGGCGGCGATGAACCCGGATGCAGGACGTGCCGTTCTAACGGTTGCACTGCTTCATACAGAGGGCGCCGCGATGCCGTTCGATGGTGTTGGTTATGTCTCCAGCGAACCCCTGCGCAAGATCGATGTCGTGATCGATCTGCTGGGCACGCCGGATAAGTGGTGCAAGGGCGCGCTCAGAAGCCATGACGGGCGCTATTGCATCCGCGGCGCGGTGATGAGCGTCGGCGCCACCGATCAGCTGGAGCCGGCGATCTTGCAGGCGATCGGCGAGGTGGCGGGGCGCCGCTTCCGCCGCATCGAATCGTTCAACGATTACCCCAACACCACGCACGAGCAGGTCGTCGCGGTGCTGCAGCGCGCCCGCGACAACATGGTCGACGGCGTAGCCCAAAAGATCTGGACGGCGAATGCCGGCCAGCCGGCGGCGACCTCGTGGCGCAGCACCCTCTTGGGCTGGTTCCGCTTCGCCTAGGCTGCCTGGTCCGAATTATCCCGCCGGGTTGGCCGGCGGGATAAGCGATTTGCGGGCCTCACCCAGAAGACGAATCACCTCGTCGTCTTCGGTCTGCGTGAAATTGCGGTAATGCGTACCGACCGCGAAGAACGGCTCGGGCGTCGCCAGGCAGACGATCTCGTCGCATTCTGCGGCAAGCTCGCCGAGGCTGTCCGCCGGCGCCACCGGCACCGCGAGGACCAGGCGCTCCGGGCGGCGCTGCGACAGGCCGCGCAACGCGGCCCGCACGGTGCCGCCGGTCGCAATCCCGTCATCGATGACGATGACCGTTCGGCCTTCGACCGCCACTGACGGACGCTCGCCGACATACTCGCGCCGCCGCCGCTCGATTTCGAGAAGCTGCCGCTGCTTTTCGGCTTCGATATAGCCGGGCGGCGGATCGACCGCGCGGATGACCTCCGGGTTCAGCACGAGCTGCGGCGGGTCGCCCTCGACCAACGCGCCGAGCCCGAGCTCCTCGTGCCCCGGCGCACCGAGCTTTCGGACCAGCAATAGATCGAGCGGCGCGGCGAGCGCCTTCGCCACCTCAAACCCGACCGGCACGCCGCCGCGCGGCAGGGCCAGCACGACCGGTCGGCTTTCCCGGTAATGCCCGAGTGCGGCGGCCAGACGCCGGCCCGCGTCGCGGCGATCCTCGAACAATGCAGCGACGCGCATCGAAGGGTCTCCGTTTCCGCGCTAACTCGGGGCAGCGGGCGTGGTTCCGGCGCTCGCCACCTGTTGCCTAGACTCTTGAAAGCAAAATAGTCGCTGGCTTAGCGTAACAAAGGCGCCGATCGCGGGGCCGGGATACGGACATTTGTGGAACGGGGAGAATCTTCATGAGGACTATGCTGCTTGCCGCCTTCCTGACTGCTGCCGCCGCCCTATCGCCCGCACTGGCGCAGGACGCGAAGCAGGATTTCACTCTGGTCAACAAGACCGGCTACGCGCTGAACGAGGCCTATCTCGCGCCGGCCGATTCGAATGAATGGCAAGAAGATTTTCTTGGAAAAAACCAACTGGACGATGGCGACACGAAGAAAATACACTTCAGTCCAAAGACGAAGACTTGCAAATGGGACCTCCAAGTCGTCTACACCGACGACGATTCAAAGGTGGTGTGGCGCAATATCGATTTGTGCACGGTCGACCGGATCACGCTTTTCTATAACAAGAAGACAGACAAGACGAGCGCGAAGTTCGACTAGCATAGGGAGCAGAGCGCGCCAAACCGCCGGAAATCTTGTTCGGGAGGAAGGCCGGCCAGCAGCGCGGTCGACCGCCGTCCCGGGCGCACCGCAGCTTTGCGGTACGGCCAAAGCTGCCTAAGAGCCGGGGCTGCGCATCTCGCCTGCGACGCGGACACGCACGCGCAAGGCGTTGCCGGGTAGATAGGCGATCGGCATGTCCTCGACATCGACGGTCTGCAGGCTCGCGCGGTCGGCGCCGGCGGCGACCGCGCGCTCTATCGCCTGCGCTTCGGCGGCGGCGATCGCGTCGTCACGGGTCATCTCGCGATAGACCTGATCGGTCTCGCCGCTGATCTGCGCGATCGCGGCGCCGACCGCATTGGCGCAATCGCCGTGCTCGACCCGGATCACCTCGGAGACGCCGGCCAGCCGCTCCGGCACCAGAAAGGCGCCGCCGCCGACCGCGATCAATGGGACGTCACCGGCCTCGGTCTTCATGCGGTCGATCGCGTCCTCGAGCTTGCCGCGAGCATCGTCGAGCACCGCCTGCACTAGTTCGCGCGGCACTCCGGCCGCCTTCCTCGGATCCCCGATCGCGACGATGCCGGCGGCAACGGCCGCGTCCGTGGCGGTCAGGGTGCTGCCGCCGAACACCAGCGCCTCTTCGGTCAGGCGATGACCGACGCTTAGCGGCCCGACCGCGAGCGGCTTCTCAGAGACGATGCTGCCGCCGCCGAGTCCGATCGAGAACAGATCCGGCATGCGGAACAGCGTGCGCACTTCACCGATCTCGACCACCGAATTGGCCGCGCGTGGAAAGCCGCGGCGCAATTGCCCGACATCCGTGGACGTGCCCCCGACGTCGACGACCATCGCGTCTTCGAGGCCGGACAGGAAGGCGGCGCCGCGCATCGAGTTGGTGGCGCCCGAGGCAAAGCTCATGACCGGCAACGCCATCGCCGTGTTGGCCGACATGACGGTGCCGTCGTTCTGGGTGATGAACGGCGCCGCCTCTACCCCGCTCGCGGCGATCGCCTCGCGAAAACCCGCGATGGTGACCCGCGCCAGATCCGTCAGCGCGGCGTTCAGCAACGCGGCGTTCTCGCGCTCCAACAAGCCGATGCGGCCGAGTTCGTGCGACGCCGTGATGCTTGCCTCGGGACATTCCTCGGCGAGGATCGCGCGCGCCCGCTCCTCATGCGAAGAGTCGAGCGGGGAGAAAGCCGAGGCGATCGCGACCGCGCGGAGCCCGCTCCGCCGGATCTGCCGCGCCGCCGCCCGCATGCCGGCTGCGTCGAAGGGCATGAATTCGCGGCCGTCATATTCATGCCCGCCTTCGAGCATAAACACCGAGCCGCGCACTAAACCGGCGAGATCCTCTGGCCAGTCGCAGAACGGCGGCAGCGTCGCGCTCGCGGGCAGGCCAATGCGGATAGCCGCGACCTTGGCGAGGTTGCGCCGTTGGAGCACCGCATTGACGAAATGCGTGGTACCGACCACGACGGTATCGATGCTGCCGCCTGCGATCCCGGGATGGCGGGTCAACAGGCCGAGCGCGGCGACGATGCCACCGCTGACATCATCTGTGGTCGGAGTCTTGACCGCGTGCACGACGCGGCCGTCTTCGAGCAGCACCGCATCGGTATTGGTGCCACCCACGTCAATGCCAATGCGCCGCATGGTTCAGGCCTCGAACACCGATTTGAAATCGAGGTCGTAGCCGAAGGCGCGCGGGCCGACATGGTCGAGCCCTTTCGGTGTCAGGAACACCGGCGGGGCCGGCAACGCCGCCACCGTCACCCGCATGCCGTAGCGGATCGTCTCGGTGCCAAAGGCATTGCCGGAGACAGTGTCGAGCACGCAAATCAGGTCGGGCGACATCGCGATGGGTTCCAGCTCAGGTCCATTGGCGCGCCAAGCGACGACCCATTCATTCTGGAAGGCGATTTCGAACCTTGCGCCGCGGTCGTCGTCGAGTCCCTCGACCGTGCAGCGGCCGCGCAGAAACCCCTCGGTCGCGCGGCGGGCGACATCGACGACCTTGCCGCGGAACAGCCGCTTGCCCTGTGCCTCGTCGAGAATCGCCGCGATCGGGTCCTCGTGACGGCGCTGCGCCTCGCGTACCCGGCGGCCGAGGCCGATCGCCTTCGACACGGTGAAATGGATGCCCCAGTCCTTGATCTCGCGGCCGCTGCGCGGGGCTTTGCAGGTGGACGCGATCGAGCCCATTTCGACACAGATCTTGCGGCTGATCCGTTCCATCCATTTCCAGCTCGGCACGCCGGTGACGATCGATTCGAGGCCGCGCGGATCGTAGAGCGCGCAGGGGTAGGGCCGGAGGTCGCCAACCGCGGCGCTGGTCATCTGCGCCTCGGGATAGGCGCGGCCCATCAGATCGGCGTCGACAACCGGTAGCCCCAGCTGCGCCGCCGCCATCAGCGGCTGGATCCCGTTGCCGCCGCCGATCTCGAGCGACATGACGGCGCGGAATTTGATGCCCGACTGCTCTTCTTGCATGACCACCGCGCGGGCGATGTTGCGGCTGTCGGCGAGGCGCTCCTGGCCGACCAATGGCGCCCCCATGTTCGAGACGACCGCGACCCGGTCATCGTCAGCGAGATTGACTGGCGACATCAGCTCGACCCGATGCCCCTCGGCATAGAGCCGGCGCATGTTGAGGAGCCCGAGATACGGGCTGCCGCCGCCGCCGGTGCCGAGGATCCACGACCCGACCGCGAGGCATTCGATGTCTTCCAAGGTGATCGGGGTCATCATTCCCGGGTTGTCATTGCGAGGAGCAGAGCGAGGAAGCAATCTCGATGAGCTGAGGCGAGTTGCACGAGATTGCTTCGCTGCGCTCGCAATGACAACCGACGGGAGGGGAATTGGCGTGCCGCTATCGGGGATCAGGGTCGTCGATCTGACGCGCATTCTGGCCGGGCCGTTCTGCACGATGATGCTGGCCGACATGGGCGCCGAGGTCATCAAGGTGGAGACGCCTGGGGTCGGCGACCCGCTCCGGCAGCAGGGCGCGATCAAAAGCGGCCTCTCCTGGTATTTCGCCGCGTTCAACCGCAACAAGCGCTCGCTCGCCCTCAACCTGCGCAGCGAGGAGGGCAAGGCGGTGCTGGCGCGGCTGATCGCGGAGAGCGACGTGTTGGTCGAGAATTACCGGCCCGGGGTGCTGGCCGAGATGGGCTTTGACGAGGCGCGGCTGAAGGCGCTCAAGCCCGACCTCGTCTACTGCAATATCAGCGGCTTCGGCACCACCGGCCCCTATCGCGACCGACCGTCCTTCGACTTCATCGCCCAGGCGATGAGCGGGTTCATGAGCGTGACCGGCACGGCCGACGGCCCGCCGCTGCGCGCCGGGCCGCCGATCGCCGATCTCATCGCCGGCCTCCAGGGCGCGCTCGGCATCTGCTCTGCGCTGGTCAAGCGCGGGCGCACGGGCCAAGGCGAGACGGTCGGCGCCAGCCTCAACAACGGGCTGATCAGCCTGCTGGCGTTTCTGGCGGCCAATCACTTCGCGACCGGGCAAGAGCCGGCGCGCACCGGCAACGACCATGCAATCGTCGCGCCCTACGGCATGTTCCGCACCCGAGACGGCGAAGTGGCGCTGGCGCCCAGCCAGGAACAATCCTATCAGCGTCTCGTCGATGCGCTGGGCCTTGCCGAATTGCGCGCCGATCCGCGCTTCGCCACGAACGATCTGCGGGTCCAGCATCGTTCCGCGATAAATGCCGCGATCGAGGCGCGCCTGCTGACCGAGACGACCGATTACTGGATCAAGAAACTGAACGCGGCGGGCGTGCCATGCTGCCGCGTCATGGGGCTGGCCGAGGTCTTTGCCGACCCGCAGGTGCTCGACCAGGAAATGGTGCTGAGCCAAGAGCACCCGGGACATGGCATGGTGCGGATGCTGGGTTTCCCGATCAAATTCGCCGAGGCGCCGTGCCGATTGCGCCGACCCGCGCCGGAGATCGGGGGCGATTCCGACGCGGTGTTAAGTGACCTTGGCTACAGCACCGAGGAAATCGCGCGGCTGCGCGCCGCTGGGGTGGTTTAACGGGTTTCCGTGTCGACCCGGCCCTACATCGCGCCGGCAAGCCCGCGCGGCGGGCTCAGTTTGGGCTTGGCGCCCTCGATCTCGATGTTGATCTCCAACAGCGAGGTGTCCCCGGCTTTGCCGAGATTGACCCGGATCATGTCGTCGCGGATCTCGACATAGCGGCCGACCACATCGATCAGCTCTCGCTGCAGCTTGGGCAGGAAATCGGGCGCGGTGCGGCTCGCCCGCTCATGCGACAGCACGATCTTCAGCCGTTCCTTGGCGATCGAGGCGCTGCTCGGGCGTTCCGGGAAGAAATAGTTGATCAGACGCATCACGCCCTACCGAACAGAACCTTGAAAAACCCGCGCCGCTCGGGCTGGACAAACCGCATCTCGCGCTGCTCGCCCAGAAAGCGCGCCACCGCGTCGAGATAGGCGCGGCCGGCCGGGCTGTCCTCGTCGAAGCTGACCGGGGTTCCGGTATTGGAGGCGCGCAGCACCGATTCCGATTCCGGAATGACCCCCAACAACGGGATCGACAGGATCTCCAGCACGTCCTCGACGGTCAGCATCTCGCCCTTCGAGACGCGCGCCGGGTCATAACGGGTCACCAGCAGATTCAATTCGACCGGCGGCTCGCTGCGCTCCGCCCGCCGCGAGCGCGAGGCGAGGATGCCGATGATGCGGTCGCTGTCCCGCACCGAGGAAACCTCGGGATTGGTGACGATAATCGCGGCATCGGCGAAATAAAGCGCGCTGATCGCGCCGTGCTCGATCCCAGCCGGGCTGTCACAGATGATGTAGTCGAATTGCTGCTTCAGCTCCTCCAGCACGCGATCGACGCCGTCCCGCTTCAAGGCGTCCTTGTCGCGCGTCTGCGAGGTCGGGAAGATGTAGAGGTTATCGTTGCGCTTGTCCTTGATCAGCGCCTGGTTGAGGTTGGCGTCGCCATTGATGACATTGATGAAATCGAAGACGACGCGGCGCTCGCAGCCCATAATCAGATCGAGGTTGCGCAAGCCCACATCGAAATCAATCACCACGGTCTTGTGACCGCGCAGGGCCAAGCCGGCGGCGAAGGCGGCGGAGGTCGTCGTCTTGCCGACGCCGCCCTTGCCCGAGGTGATCACCACGACCTTCGCCAACAAAATCCTCCCCTGCCGCGCCGGCCTCGTCTGGCGCGCGCATTTTCGGCCGCGGCAGGACCGCCGCGCAACCCCGATCGGCAATGATGAGCGTTAATTCCGGGTTATGGTCAACTGCTCATCGACCAGCGCGATTTCGACGGGGAATCCCCGCTGTTCCGCCGGCAATTGCTCGCTGACGAGATATCGCCCGGCGATGCTGACCAGTTCGGCTTCGAGGCGCGAGCAGAAGATTCGCGCGCCGGCATCGCCGCTCGCGCCGGCGAGCGCCCGGCCGCGCAAAGGTCCGTAGACATGGATGTTGCCGTCTGCGACCAGCTCGGCGCCGGTGCTGACCGGCGCGGTGACGATAAGATCGGTGCCGCGGGCATAGATCTGGGTGCCTGAGCGCACCGGCTCGGTTATGAGCCGGGCCGACGTTCGCGCCGCGCGTTGTTCCGGCGGCGCGGCTGTCGGCTGCGGTTCCGGGGCCGGCGCCTGACGGCGGCTCGGATTTGTCGCGTTCGGCGCGAAGCTGGCGAGCCCCGCCTCCGCCGCCGCCTCCACTTGCGCCGGTAGCGCGTTCTGGACGCCGACAAGGGCAAGGGCGTATTGCCCCAGCAATTCCTTGGCCCGGACGAATTCGTCGGCGCTGGCGAACGCTTCCGCGCCCTTCAGGTCCAGCACCACCGGCGCGTTCTGAAAAAACCGCGGGCTCCGCTCGATCTGTTGCGCCAGCTCGTCCTGGAACTCGGGATCGCGCAGCATCCCGGCCCGCACCACCATGACGGTGAACAGCGCCCCCTGAACCAGATTGCCCGCCATCCGCAGAACCGGCGCCCCAGAAATGCCAAAATCGAGACCGGGTTAACGCCAAATCCTCCCCGCCGCAACGGCTTTCGACCGCCGCCGATGTGCGGCCGG
>C688J18823_10002780_pt1 | contig 10993 bp, 9 predicted proteins | sample HopSoiMetagenom1_FD_18823 | JGI IMG/M metagenome (IMG submission 18823) | reverse complement strand
CTCAATCACCTCGCCCGAGTTCGCCAGGAGACTTGCTGCCGCCCAGCGAAAGTGACCCGGGCGTCAGAAATGCGGCATAGGCTGCACGCAGGCCGGGGAGAGGAGCATGACATGAAGAAGCTGGCAGCAGCGCTATTGACAGCTATGGCGGCAGCGGCCGCGCCGGTGGCCATAGCACCGGTGGCGCAGGCCGACATCTGCGCCGGCGCGCACGGACGCCACGTCGGGGTGGGTGGCTGCACCAACATCGCCGGTGACGTAGCCACCGGCGTGGCCGTCGCAGCGGCCACCGACCCGTACATTCCGGGCGAGATACCGTGCTACACGGTAGAAGGTGTGCCTTATTACACGCCGCCTGGAGACCCCTGCTGATCAAAGATCGAGGAGCGCCAGTTCCGGCGCCTCGATGAGGTCACGCAGTTCGCACAGGAACGCCGCCACCTGAGCGCCGTCGACGATGCGATGGTCGAAGGCACATGTCAGTGACATCGTCGGCCGCACAACCACGTCCCCGTCGATGACGACCGCGCGCGGCTTCAGTGAGCCCATCCCGAGGATGGCCGCCTCCGGGTAGTTGATCACCGGAACGCCGTCGTCCAGTCCCAGCGCGCCGAAGTTGGACACCGTGAACGTCGAGCCTTGCAGTTCCGCCGGTTTGAGCGTGCCGGCCCGTGCGTCGCGGATAAGCCGGGCTACCACGGCCGCCAGCTCCCGCGTGGTCTTTTCATGCGCATCGCTGACGACGGGCACCAGCAGCCCTCGCGGTGCCGCCACGCCGAACCCTAGATGCACGGCCGAGTGCAGGTGGATCTGCGGCCCGCCGGTGGTGTCAAGCCACGTCGAGTTCAAGTTCGGGTGGTGCCGCAGTGCGATTGTCAACAGCCGCAGCGTCAGCACGAACGGCGAGATTAGCGACTCTTCGTCAGCGTGGTCGCGGATGCGGTCGCGCATCCGGATCAGGCTCGAACAGTCGACCTGTACACCGGCGTGTGCGTCCGGTATCTGCCTGCGCGACAACGTCATCCGGTGGGCCATCTCCGCCTGCACGCCGCGCACCACCACCATCTCGGGGGTGGGCGCTGACCTGCCTGTCGCGGCGAGGACGTCCTCGCGGGTGATCACCCCGTCCGGGCCGGAGCCCGTCACCCGGGAAAGGTCAACATTCAACTCGGCGGCCAGCTTTCGCACCGGCGGCTTGGCCCGCGGGCGCTCACCGACCGACGCTCGCCTGCTGGTGTCCATCGCGTCATCGGCCCCGTAGCCGACCAAGACGGGCTTGCGCGCCATGCCGTTGGCGCTCGGCGGCGGGGCGACGGGTTCCTCGGCTGAATTGCCGGCTCGGCCGGCGGTCTCAGCCGCAGCCGTCGCGATACGAACGAGAACAGAGCCGACGGTCAGCGTCTCGCCTTCGTCGCCTCCCAGATCTACGATCCGGCCCGCGAATGGACTTGGAATTTCGACCTCGGCCTTGTTGGTTTCCACGGTGCATAACGTTTGGTTCAGTTCGACGTCGTCGCCGACCGCGACGCTCCAGCCGGTGATCGTCGCGTCCTCGAGGCCTTCACCAAGGTCTGGGACGAGGAACTCCTTCACGGCACTCACGGCTGCTCCATCGCCCGCTCGACGCAGTCCAACAACCGGTCCGGGCCCGGGAGCCACAGCTTCTCCAGCCGGGCCGGCGGATAAGGTGTGTCAAATCCGGTGGCGCGCAATACCGGTGCCTCGAGGTCGTAAAACAGCTCCTCCTGGATGCGCGCAGCTAGCTCGGCACCGAAGCCAAGCGTGCGCGGGCCTTCGTGCATCACCACGGCGCGGCCGGTCTTGCGCACCGAGTCCGCGACAGTGTCGAAGTCAAGCGGGTTCAACGACCGCAGGTCGATGACCTCCAGGCTCCAGCCGTGCTGATCGGCAATTTCTGCCGCGCTGAGCGCGGTCGCGACGAGTGAACCGTATGTCACCACCGTGACGTCCGCGCCGATGCGACGGACCGCGGCCCGTCCGATCGGCAGTGCGGGTGCGTTGGTGTCGACGGCTTCGCGGGTCCAGTACCGGCGTTTGGGTTCCAGATAAACCACAGGGTCTCGGCTCATGATCGATTGCCGCAGCAGCCAATACGCGTCCGATGGCGTCGATGGCACGATGACCTTCAGACCCGCGGTGTGCAGCCAGTAGCTTTCGGTGGACTCGGAATGATGCTCCACCGCACCGATTCCGCCGAATGACGGAATGCGGATGGTCACCGGCATGTCGACGTCGCCGCGGGTGCGCATCCGGTACTTGGCCAGGTGGCTGACCATCTGATCGAACGCCGGTGCGGCGAACCCGTCGAACTGAATCTCGGGCACCGGGACAAAACCACGGATCGCCAGGCCGATCGCGATGCCGACGATGCCTGACTCCGCCAGCGGGGTGTCGAAACACCTTTGCTCGCCGAATGTTTCGGCCAGCCCCTCGGTAACCCGAAACACGCCGCCGAGCTTGGCGACGTCCTCCCCGAATACCAGCACCCGCTCGTCGGCAGCCATCGCGTCGTGCAGAGCGCGGTTGACGGCCTGCGCCATCGTCAGCGTGGGCGTCGCCTGCACACTGGTGAGCATCGGGCCCCGCGGCTCCTCCGCGTCGTCGTCGTGGAACGGAGGCCGTTCGATGATCTGCGTCATGTCATACCTCCTTCGCCAGCTCGGCCCGCAGTTGTTCGCGCTGGTGCACCAAATCCGGGGTGATGTCGTGGTAGACGGTGTCGAACATCTCGCCGATGTCGAAATCGTCAGCACCGACGACAGACTCACGCAGTTCGGTTCGCAATCGCGTCGACTTGGCCGCGACCCGCTCCTCCAGCCGCTCGGTCCACACACCGACGGATTGCAGGTATGTGCGGTACCGCGAAATCGGATCGAGGGCCACCCAATGGTCGACCTCCTCCTGTGACCGGTAGCGGGTGGGGTCGTCGGACGTGGTGTGCGGACCCATCCGGTAGGTGATGGCTTCGATCAGCGTCGGCCCGCCACCTTCACGGGCCCGCTGCGCGGCCTCCGCAGTCACCGCGTAGCAGGCCAGCACGTCATTGCCGTCGACGCGGATGCCCGGCATGCCATAGCCGATCGCCCTATGGGCGATCGACGGCGCCGCCATCTGGTGGCTGACCGGCACCGAGATGGCCCACTGGTTGTTCTGGATGAAGAACACGCACGGCGCCTTGAACACTGTCGCGAAGTTCAGCGCCTCGTGCGCGTCACCTTCGCTGGTGGCGCCGTCACCGAGGAAGGCCAGCGTCACCGAATCCTCGCCCAGCCGCTGCGCTCCCATCGCCGCGCCCACCGCATGCAGTCCGTGGGTGCCGATGGGGATGGCGATCGGCGCGCAGCATCTTTCGGTGAAGCCGATCCCGCCGTGCCACTTGCCCCGCCAGACGGCGCCCATCTGGGCCGGCGCGATGCCGCGCAACAGGAATGCGCCGATCTCGCGGTATTGGGGGAACAACCAGTCGGTTTTGCGCAGGCAGGCCGCGGCCCCGATCTGAGCGGCCTCCTGGCCGCGGCATGACGCGAACAAAGCCAGCTCGCCCTGTCGTTGCAGGTTGATGAATTCGCCGTCGAGGTCGCGCGTGACGACCATCAGCTCGTAGAGCCAGCTCAGCGTTTCAGGCGGCAAATCGCGGCTGTAGCGGTCCTCGGCTGTCGGTGACCCGTCGGGGTTCACCAGCCGGACCGGCGCCAGATCGACGCTCGTCGCCGCCGCAGATACCTCGGCCATACCGCCTCCTTCAGGTCCCAGCCACGGCATGTTTCGCCGTTAGACCGTGCGGTGCTCAGTGCGGAGGCGGTCAGAGCAAAAACCCCTGGTGAGAGATTGTCCGCTAGCTGCCGGGGTGTGGAGCTAGCTGGACGACGCGCTCTGCTCGCCGCAGCACTGGGGCACCCACCATTATGCCGTTGACGTTGAGTGTGTGTTTTCTGACACGCTCGCGCGGCGTCCCTTGCAGGGTTTTGCTTCTCGCCTCGCCGCTCCCGGACCGCTTGAGTGGCGTCTTACGGGAGCTCCGCCGACGCCGGACGATCGGGCGTCCGCGCCATGGCGGCAAACGCGAGCAGCTCGGCGCGCCGGGTCCAAGTGCTCAGCCACTTTCGGGAGCCTGTCACTCAAAGCGTCGAGCACCCGATCCACGCCCAACAGTTCTCGGTAGCCCTCAGCGTTGACGTCGGTGGCGATCAACTTGTGCATGCCGACGACACGGCCGTCCTCGCACACCTTGAGTACCGGGGCGTCGGCCGGCACGAACGTGTACGGACGGCCATCAAGCCGGCGGGTGCGAAATGCCTCGACAGCCGCGACGAGCTCGGCGGCGATCACCGACACGTGCGACTTGGAAAGCGCTGTGACACCAGGGCATCGGCCGCGTCGAGCTCCCGCTTCCGGCCCCAAGACGCCGAGGCGGCTGCACTTGCTGCTTGTTGTGTTGGGAACGGATTTGGGAACAGAAAGGGGTGAAACCGGTGCGGACAAGCGCGACGTTTGGAACAGGCTGGACGGCTGGCCTTTTCGATCAAAGATTCGGGTTACTGCCTGCGCCAGAAGGCGGAATGATCCCCGCCACCAGCGATACGCTCGGTTCGCTACCCCATCGAAGGAGTGCGATGACTGATACCGCCCTTGTAGTCGGAGAAGCGCTCATCGACATCGTGCAGCACGAAGGCCAGGCGCTTGGGGAACATGTCGGCGGTAGCCCGCTGAATGTAGCGGTTGGGCTGGCCCTACTCGGCCGACGTGTCGGGTTCCTGACGTGGATCGGCGACGACCGCCGTGGCCGGCGAATAGCCGACTACCTTCACGACAGCGGTGTGGAACTTGCCGAAGGCAGCGTAGGGGCAACCCGAACCGCCACCGCACGGGCAGAGCTGGATGAAAAGGGCTCGGCGACTTATCAGTTCGACATTGAATGGCAGCTCTCGCCGAACCCCGGATTGATGGCACCGTTGGTGCTACACACCGGATCCATCGCCACCGCACTCAAGCCGGGTTGCGACGCGGTCGCCGAGTTGATAGACGCAAATGCGGCGACGTCGACGATTTCATTCGATCCCAACATCCGATCCGCCTTCTTCGAGGACGCCGAAGAGGCACTTTCCAGCGTGGAGACCGTCGTCGCCCGCTCAGACGTGGTGAAGGCCAGCGACGAGGACATGCGCTGGCTCGACCCACACTCGTCGCCGGAGGAGCTGGCGGCGCGCTGGCTGACGCTCGGCCCGTCGATCGTCGCCGTCACGTTCGGTGCTCATGGCTCGTTCGCGATTTGCGCGGACGGCGACGAACGGATCCCGGCCTATCCCGCCGAGGTGGCGGACACGGTGGGTGCCGGTGACGCCTTCATGACCGGCTTGATCGACGCGCTCTGGGACCTCGGCCTGCTCGGCGGACACCGGCGCGGCCAACTGCGCGACATCCGTGCGGAAGTGCTGCGTGAGGTGCTCAAGGTCGCCGCGCTGTCGGCGGCGCTGACCGTCGCACGGCCGGGCGCCGCGCTGCCGGACCGGGCCACCCGCGATCGGGCGGCCAACCGGCTCACCGGGGACTGAACGGTCCACGTCCTCTGCTCGCGCACCCATTCCCTCAGCGGCGCGACCTGAGTAGCGTGATTTAGATCACACGTCGGGGAGATCTGACGGCTCTCGATGACGAGAGGGGGCGCCGAATATGACGACCACAGAGCACGCCGATCAACCCGCCGAATTGCCAACCACCAAGGCGAAACCAGCCTTGGTCTTTCCGAAGATGTGGCTGCTGTTCGGCATCCTCATCTGCTGTTTTACCGCGTGGGGCGTGGCGGCGGACCTCACCACTCCAATGGTGGCGGGCTTCAAGCGCATCTTCGATATGAGCACTTTCCAGGCCTCGCTTGTTCAGTTGGCGTACTTCGGCGCGTACTTCTTGCTGGCAATTCCGGCCGCGCTCATCAATCAGCGGTTCGGATACAAGGCAGGCCTTCTCACCGGCCTCCTTCTTGCCGCGGCGGGCGCGATCGCGTTCTATCCGGCGAGCAAGATCATGACGTACGAAGCGTTCCTGGTCGCATTGTTCGCAATAGCAGCGGGCTGCTCAATCCTGGAGACGTCCGCCAATCCCTACGTCCTGTCGCTGGGTCCCGAAGAGACCGCGACCCGACGGCTCAACTTCGCGCAAGCCTTTAACCCCGTCGGCACAAACATCGGTGTGCTCTTGGCCGCCACCCTTATCCTGCCGAAGTTGGACGAGCCGGTGAACATGGCGAATCTATCGCCCGGCGAGGTACGGGCGATCCGCGCCGGTGAACTCGGTGCGGTGATGGGACCGTATCTCGGTCTGGGATTTCTATTGATTGCCATAGCGTTTGTTTTTGCGTTCCAGAAGTCCCCGAAAATCGTCGAAGAGTACCCGTCGGGCGACCTGGAAGGAAAATCGCCATTGAAGATTCTGCTGTCGAACAAGAGTTACGTGTTCGGCGTAATAGCGCAGTTCTTCAACGTTGCGGCACAAGTCTGCACATGGACATACCTCATCCAGTACTCACAACAGGCGCTGAATGGATCGCTTCAGTTGGGCGGATTCTTGCTGCAGGTGAGCCTGATCGTGTTTCTCATCTCGCGATTCGTCATGACCTGGGTGATCGGGCGGATTCGCGCGACGGCTGTTCTCTCCGTGCTCGCGGCACTCGCGGTGTTGCTCTGCATTTTTGCGATGTTTTCTCCCAACATGGCCGGCGTTGTGGCTCTCGTCGCAGTGTCGTTCTGCCTGTCACTCATGTTTCCAACGATCTACGGTGTGGCTCTCAAGGGACTGGGACCAGCGACAAAATTCGGCGCCGCCGGCCTGGTGATGGCAATTGTGGGTGGGGCGATCATGCCTTTGGTCCAGGGCCGACTGCTCGACGCTACTAGCCCCGCGATCTCGTTCGTCGTACCTGCTGTCTGCTTCGCAGTCGTGACCAGCTTTGCCCTCTTCGATCTGAAGGCCGAACCGAACCCGGTTGGAGAACGCAAATGAAGCGCTACTGGATCCTTGCGCTGGCATTGGTCGTCGCGGCATGCGGCGGTGGCGGACAATCGACCAACTTCTCCGAACCGACCGACAGGCTCGAGGTTGTGTCGTGGTGGGTGTCGCCGTCCGAGCATCCGGCTTTCGAGGTGTTGCTGAACGCCTTCAAGGCAGCCAATCCGAAGGTGAACGTCATCGATGGTGCCATCGCCGGTGGTGGTGGGAGCAATGTGCAGGTCGCGCTCGCCGCACGGCTGCGNGCCGGTGATCCGCCCGATGTGTGGCAGACATTCCTGGGCAGTTCGCTTCGCGCCTGGGTCGACGCCGGCCGGATCACAGATGTGTCCGCCGTCTACGAACGCACGGGCTTGGATCACACCATGCCGGCGGCATTGCTCGACGCGGCGACCTATCGGGTCAAGGCGTGGGGCGTGCCCACAGGATCACACCGCGGCAATAATCTCTGGTTCAACCTCCGCGTGCTGCATGACGCCGGCATCGCTGTTCCGGCCGCCGGCTACACCTCGGAGAATTTCGCGAGTGACCTGGCCAAAGTAGCGGCAAGCGGACGAACACCGTTGTGCCTGGGCGGTAAAGATCGCTTCACTGCCACAGAGCTTTTCGAGAACACTTTGCTCGGCGTCATCGGCCGCGACGGCTGGGCCAAGATTCGTGACGACTCATTCGACTGGACCGGCTCTCAGCTCAAAGACGCGTTGACCCGATTCGGCGACGTCGTGTCCCGGGCCGATCCAAGTGCCGGTGCCCTGACGTGGGATCAAGCGGCGAAGAAGTTGGCGTCCGGCGATTGCGCATTCCTGTCGATGAACGATTCCGTTTATGGGGAGCTCGTTGCGAACGGCGCCACCGAAGGCAAGGACTTCGGATACGTGCCCTATCCCGGAACTACGGGCGCCTATCTGGCGATTGTGGATACCTTCGTCGTATCGGCTCAGGCCAAAGACGGGCTGAATTCCATCAAGTTCCTCGAGACGATCGCTGATCCCAAGACGTCGCTCGCTTTCAACAAGGTGAAGGGCTCAGTGCCAATACGAAACGACGTCGATGTGTCCTCGCTACCCGCTTACCAGCGTCAGGCGTCCGAGGCATTGTGGCACGACAAAATTCTGCTATCGATGACGCACGGCGAACTTATGCCATCCGCCTTCCAGCAGGCGCTCTATGACGCTGTGGCGGCGTTCGTGCAAAGTAAGAACTCGAAGTCCTTCATCGATACGCTGCAAAATTCCATCGCGGTTCCCATTCCGGGGGGACGATGACGTCCGGTGACGGTCCGCCAGTGGAAGGAAAATGGCTCATGAGCGACCAGGATAGTCAGGACAAACCCCTGTTCCTGGTTGTGACCATCAAGCCTCGGCTCGACCGGCTCGACGAAGCTGAGGCGCAGCTGCANTCGATGCGGCAAAACACCCTCAAGGAGCCGGGCTGCGTGTTCATGCACCTCGTCCAGCCCCAGGACGANCCGGACTCGTGGGTGATGCTNGAGATGTTCCGCTCGCGCGCCGCNTGGGACGAGCACATGCGCCAGCCCTANAACACCGAGGGCAACAAGATTCTCGAAGGTCTCCTGCGCGAGCCTTCCGACCTCCGCCTGCTCGACGAGAAATAGGAAATCGCAAAGCGAACGACCGCGTTCCTGCAGCGATGATCTGGAGCCGATGACGGGAATCGAACCCGCGTAGTCAGCTTGTTAAGGAGAGTCGAGCATGACCGAACTCAACGCCAGCACGCTCTCGCAGTTGCCCCCCAACGTGGCGGCACCGCCCTACGACCGCAGCCGGCTCAAGCGCGGCATCGCGCATTTCGGCGTGGGCAATTTCCATCGCGCGCATCAGGCCTTCTACATCGACCGCTGTCTCGCCCGGCCTGGCCAGGAGGACTGGGGCATCGTCGGCATCGGNCTGGGCGGCGGCGAGCGGGGCCGGCAGAAGGCCGCGCAGTACCGCGCGCAGGATTGCCTGTATTCGCTCACCATCGCGCCGCCGAAGGGCGAACCCAGCGTGCGCGTGATCGGCGCCCAGGTCGACTACCTGCTCGGGCAGGACCAGCCGGACGAGGTGCTCGCGCTGTTGACCGGCCCGGACCTGCGCATCGTTACGCTGACCATCACCGAGGGCGGCTATCACGTCGATCCGCAGTCGGACGCTTTCGTCACCGACCACCCGGACGTGGCCCACGACCTCGGCGGCAACGGCGCGCCGCGCACGGTGTTCGGCTTTGTCACCGAGGCCTTGGCGCGGCGACGCGCGGCCGGCATCAAGCCGTTCACCGTGGTGTCGTGCGACAACCTGCGACACAACGGCGAAGTGGCGCGCACTAGCTTCGTCGGCTTCGCCAGCGCGCGCGACCCGGAACTCGGCGCCTGGATTGGAGGCAGCGTCGCGTTTCCCAACTCGCTGGTCGATCGCATCACGCCGTCGGTGTCTGCGGAAGACGCCGCGCGCCTCAACGCGGCCAGCGGCCTGGACGACCGCATCCCGCTGGTGGCGGAGGACTTCACCCAGTGGGTGATCGAGGACCGCTTCACCGACGGCCGCCCCACGCTCGAAAATGTGGGCGTGCAACTCAGCGACGAAGTGAAGGTGTGGGAGCAGGTGAAGGTGCGCGTGCTCAACGCCAGCCACCTCACCCTGGCTTACCCGGCCCTGCTGCTGGGCTACCACGAGGTGGCCGAGGCGATGCGCGACCCGCAGGTGCCGATGCTGCTGGAACGCTTCCTCGACAAGATCGTGCTGCCGCTGCTCGAGGCGCCGCGGGACGTGAATCTCGTGGACTACAAGAACACCGTGCTCGAACGCTTCTGCAACGAGGCAATGCACGACCAGCTGACGCGCATAGCCTCGGACGGCGCGTCCAAGGTACCCGTGTATTTCACCACCACGCTCAAGGAAATGCTCGCGCACGGCGTCGACCACCGCATCCCAGCCTTTACCCTTGCCGCCTGGAGCCGCGTGCTACNGGGCCAGGACGACAGCGGCAATGCCTTCGAGACGACCGAGCCGCGCCTCGACGATGAAGCGCGTCGGCACCTAGCATCGGGCGATCCGTCCGCAGCGCTGCGGATCGAGCCGCTGCTAGCGAGCGGTGTCGCCGAGCACGCGGACTTCGTCGCCAGCTTCGAGGGCTACCGCACGGCTCTGGCCGAGCACGGCGCGAGAGCGACTCTGCAGGAGATACTGGACGCCACGGCAAGCTGACGCGATTCGGCGCTGGGCTCTGCTCGCTCGCGCTAAGAAATTAGGCGGGTTCGAACCAGAGCGCGGCCAGCGGCGGCAGCACCATCACCGCCGAGGCCGGACGCCCGTGCCACGGCTCGTCGGTGGCTTGGACCGCGCCGTAGTTGCCGATACCGGTGCCGTGGTAGATGTCGGCGTCGGTGTTGAGCACCTCGCGCCAGCTGCCGGGGTGCGGCAGGCCCAGGCGGTAGCGGGTGTGTTCGGAGCCGGAGAAGTTGAATACGCAGGCCAGCATCGAGCCGTCGTCGCCGAAGCGCAGAAAGCTCAGCACGTTGTTGGCCGAATCGTTGGCGTCGATCCAGGAGTAGCCCTCGGGGCTGGTGTCNCGNGACCACAGCGCNCGGCGGCTGCAGTAGATGCCGTTGAGGTCGTGCACGAAGCGCTGGATGCCGGTGGAGAAGCTGTTTTCGCCGAGCTGATACCAGTCCAGCCCGCGNTCCTCGGACCATTCCGCGCGCTGGCCGAACTCTTGGCCCATGAACAGCAGCTGCTTACCCGGATGCGCCCATTGGTAGGCCAGCAGGCCGCGCAGCCCGGCCGCCTTCACATGGTCGTTGCCCGGCATCCGGCCCCACAGCGTGCCCTTGCCGTGCACCACCTCGTCGTGGCTGATCGGCAGCACGAAGTTCTCGCTGAACGCATACAGCATCGAGAAGGTGATTTCGTGGTGGTGGTAGCTGCGGTGGATCGGATCGCGCTTGATGAACTCCAGCGTGTCGTTCATCCAG
>C688J18823_10002779_pt1 | contig 10995 bp, 9 predicted proteins | sample HopSoiMetagenom1_FD_18823 | JGI IMG/M metagenome (IMG submission 18823) | reverse complement strand
TCCTGTCGCAGAACAGACGCCAGCAAAGGAAGTCGTCCCTTGTGCTGCCCCGACAGTGACTGAAAGTGAACTGCCGGGAGTTACTGCGACGTTAGACTTGCGTGCCCATCCACCGCCGCCACCTCCGGCACCCCCTGCACCACCGACACCACCGCTGCCAGCACCAATAGCGCCAGTACCAGTAGCACCAGTATTACCGGCTCCACTATTACCACCGCCACCAATGCAATCGACCGTACTCAGATTGTAGACGTTTGCAGGGACGACCCACGTCCCACTTGCTGTGACGAAGACGGTAGTGCCTAGTGCATAATAATCGCGATGGCCTTGACGATTGTGTGTGTTTAGTACAGCCTCGCGCGTCCAACCTTGATGGGTTTTTGTATAGATATGCGATAGCGATAGAGTTGTCGTACCAATAAGCAATGCACATGCGAATTGCTTCACGCGAGTTCGTGCCTTCCAACGAGGCTGATAGTATAAGAACTTCGTATCTTGTTTCAAATCCATTACTGACAAGCCTTAATCACATAGGTTGAGAAGCTGCCAATGCGTCGGATCGAAAGGATGAAACGATGGCCGTTAGTCGTAGTTAGTGCATCGCCAGCAGGACTACTTACGGCAAATCCAGAGAATGTAATTGCGCCAGCAGTTGCCCCGTTGCTCACAAGAACGTCCATGGCGAAGTCAAACGTCGTTGGACTAGCTATTGTGAAAGCTCCATTATTGATGAGCTTCTGATAATTACCAAGAGCAGGATTGGGTGTGAAAGTCTGTCCGGCAGTGAACGTGCCAGCATCTACAGTTGTAACTTTGAAACCTCCTGTCAAGGTTTGGTTTCCAGCAAGAAACATCGGCGTACCGTCTTGGCTAGTCCAGAACTTATATCTGAGAGCACCTACTGAATACCCACCGAAATAGAAATTGTTATCTGCGGCTAAGCCAAAATTAACCGCATATACTCCCGGTCGATGAAACGTCATATATGCATCGTTAACAGTGCCAGCGCCTCTAACTTCAAGATTGCCACCACCGGCTGGAGTGCCATTAATGACACCTGGTAGGTTGACGAATGCACCTGAGTTATTAACTACAAGGTTCTGAGCATTAACACCATCAATATTAGTGATGTTCTTATTTCCCATGTTTAGCTCGCCAGACATAATATCGCCGGCTTTGCTAACCTTGGTAGGATCACTGACAAAAGCAGCAGCAGGTTTACCCCACTTCTCTCCGTCCCAAGTATAGCCGTTAGCTACTTGGCCGTTCGTCGGTGCGCTAGGAAAAAGAAACATTTGTGTGTCTCACACGAGTTATGGAGGTGCTGTTTTGAAACGGTGTCCGGCTGGTAGAAGTGCTGTCAATCCGTGTCTATGTGCTAGATAACCTTCCATCACTGCTCTAGTGCCAGCGCCAGTGCCAACACCGCCAGAGCCATTAGGGATGAAGATCATTTCCTTTAACCCTCCCCAAGCTTGACTAGGTGGAGGACCAGCATAGGCTCCAAACATGGTTGGAGCAACACTAGTAGCGCCAATAAGATTTGGAGATGTAGTGGTTATCGCACCGCCATCACGAGCCATTTCGGCGATTGCACCAGATTTGATACGAGCATAAGCAATTCCCCAACTAGTATCCCATGTTAGGGCACCTGATTGCCAGAAGCCAGCATTATACATACCAAACTTTGTGGTAGTACTATCTATCATAACTTCATGGCCTGCTGCTGCGCTACGCAGTAATGTTCTCCAGTCTCCAGCGGCAAGAGGCTTACCAACGAAGGCAACGTCATAAGGATTAGGGCCACCGGCACCATTTAGAACTTGGGTCTGTGCAAAGTTCACCACCTTGTTAACGCTGTCATAAGTTGGTCTGTTTGCGTCTGTGGTTTGAGTGAGGGTCATCCCACCTACACCTTTATTGGCCCAAGCACTTACTCCACTGCCAGCAATGGTTATTGTAGCTGCGTCAGTAGCATCGAACCAGCCAATGAGGTTGGTGCTCAAATCGGTAGGGACAAATATGGTTGGTGCTGCCCATTTCAGACGGAGGTAGCCTTCAACTTGTTGACGTTCTGCATCTGATAGCTTGCGGTTATACATTATTACTTCGGCTATCTCAGCATCAGCATCTTCAGTCGAAACGTCGTCGTGGCCGACAATGTTAAGTGATCCATTAAGACCCTTAGCAGGTGTTGCAGCACCGCTACGTAGCAAAGTTCCATTATCAAACAGTCTCGCAACTGCGACTGATGTAGAGTCAGCGGAATACAATTTCCATGCGAGTGTGGCGTCAACTGCTATGTCTGGGTCTAACCAACCTTCAGCAAATGCACAATCGTGACGTGTACTCCAGAAGCCATACAAAATGTTTGGTGTGTTCGCGGCAATAATAGATGCGCAAATGATGCGTCCGGCACGAAGGCTATGTCTCCGCGCAACGAAGACGATTGTATAGTCTTTATCAACACCTGTTCCAGCGAACCTAAACCTGCCTTGGGCTCCAGTGATCTTCACTACAGGCATGATTGTATTAAGAGCATTGGTCCTAAACGTCGGACTAGGCGCTCCGATAATTGTTGGGTTGGGCGCACCGGCCAGATTAGGCCAAGATGTTACTGCTGCTCCATTGGCTAGAGCTAACTTCGATGCATCAAGATGAACTTTTAATCCGCTTATGTCCGAGGGCTTGAACGAAGGCCACACTTTGTTAACTCCAGCGTAAACCGCTGAAGCAAGATTGCCTCCATAGTAAACTTTATCTGCTTGATTTATCGTGGTCATCCTATTACCACATATAGAGTTGCTGGATTAGGTGGAGCTAACGCATTATATGCTGCTTGTGTGATCTGTGTCCATGGTCCCGGAATGCCTTGCACTCCCTGTATTCCCTGAATACCTTGAGTACCCTGAATGCCTTGATCTCCCTTGACTCCTTGAGCACCCTGTGATCCGGGTGGGCCTTGCGGTCCTGCTATGGTGATGCATACCCATTGGAGTGAGTCTCCATCATCATAATATATGAACAAGTTGCCTGTATCACTTTCCCACCAGAGAGAATTAGGAAGGGCGGGAGAGGGTGGGGTATCAGAAACAACGATAGCAGCTCCGCTACCACCACCGCTTCCACCAGCTATCAGACCTTCATAGAGGTAATTAATCCCTGCCTGTACGTCTGTGAATGGCTCTGAGCCTTGTGGAACGTACACAACATCTTCTGCATAGACGATTTCAGTCTCTAGTGCTCCTACGTCTAATTGAAGTTGATTAACTGCTGATTGAAGATTAAAGATCGCAGAGCCTTGGGAAGCATTAACACTTTCAATGTTATCAACTCTTATATCCAGTGCATCTAAAGCACTTGATAGTGCAAGAATTGCACTTTCTAAGTTCTCAGTGTCAGCGAATAATTCATCTAATGCCCCTTGGACATCATCGTTGATAGCTCCAGAGCTTGAATTATCGTAGCTAACTTCTTCAGCCTTAACTCTAGACCCTCCAAAGTCCGTAAGGAATGACCAATACACTGCATCTGTCCGCATCGTAGCTGGACTTGCAGAACTTGTATGTTGGGTCTTACATACGCCAATGATACCCTCAACCGAGTCCGTTGCCATATCGTTCGGTAGATACAACGTGTCATTAGCCCATTCACCTCTAGGAGCGACGCCTACAACTACCCGAGCCCAATAAGTTGGATGTGCTGCTCGATCTTGTGCGAATGTCGTCGGTGTTGGAGCACTTGTGTGAGTCACACTACAGACCCAAAACGTGTTGTCCACAGTATCGATACACGTCATGCCGATTTCGAATAAGGTATTGTTTGTCCATGGTCGCGTATCAACGCCACCATAAACCGACATCAGCAATTGATCGATCTTGACGAAATCATCGTTGACTAAATCATGCCAAGGACCGCTACGGAATTCCGGCAGATTTAGTCTAAAGTTTTGAGTGTACTCAGTGGTCATTTTTCATCTGCCCCAATTTCATGATGGCCTGAGTACGCAGAAGCTCGGCAGCAATCACTTTGTTGTTGCCTTTAATCGTCTCTTCACGAAGGGAAGTGATCGCACTGTTGTTCACATGCTGCTGACGCGAGTTCTCAATCAACAGTATTGGCAACAAGGCAATAGAGCAATCCCATTTGTCCATGTCTTCGCCAGTCTGTGGATGGTTGCCTCGGATATGAGTATACCACGCACACTTGTGACACACGAGTTCTCTCTTGCTCTTAAACAAGGGGCACATTTCGTGTGACTCACACACAGGCTTGCTCATGTCTTCTGTCCTGCAACTACGTTAGTATACGCCACCCTCATTTCGATGTTGTGAGCATGAGCTTGATTACCGCCTTGAGCGTCTGTTCTGCCGGGGTGTGGAGGTTGTCCAACGTAATTCAGGCCCGGAGCGTTAACATACCCACCCGAAGTAAACGTTGAGGCAGACGGTATATTACCATGATCATGGCTCGGCATCTGAGCGGCTGACAGCACTGCGCCGTCTGTGCTTACTCTGGAGAAGACAGTTGAGAACGCAATTGATCCTCCATTCGTACCTCCAGAGGCATCATTAACAATTCTCAATGCCCTGTCATGGAACGATCCATTTATTATCCATCCGGGAGGTGGAGCCGCTTGAAGAAATAGCATCACAGTTCCGGTTGGGAACGTGGTCACAGGAATAGCATTGACCTGATTTTGCAGAGCAGTAATCTGCCCTTGCAACGCGGCATCTGCCGCAGTTTGGTCTGTGTTCTTCTGCTCGATGGCAGTCATGCGAGTTTCATGAACACCATCTTTAGTCTGTAGATTAGTGATCGCTGTGCCTTGACCAATGTTGACATTGTTCAGCGAAACAACTTGGTTCTCAAGCGTATCAATAGCATCTTGTACATTGGTCACAGGAAGCGTAGGCGATGCCACATTCGAGTAGCTTACCGCAACAGCAGTTGACAGGTCAGCATTAGACATATCAATAAGAAATTCCCAATAGATAGCATCGTCTTTAATATCGCCGCCCGTATTAGAGATGTGCTTCTGATTACACAGAGCCATAATACCGAGCGAACTATCATACACGAGATCGTACGGGAAATAATTTGTTGCATTTGTCCACTGCCCCCTCGGTGCAAACCCAGTGAGTAGACGCGTCCAGTACGTAGGATGATTAGCTCTATCCGTGGCGAACGTGATGGGCGAAATAGCACTTGTATGTTCTACTGCACACAGCCAGATGGATGCATCAGTATCGTCAAGAACAGTTTCACCTTCCCCATAAAGTGTGCTGTTCGCCCACAGCGCGACGTTCGCACCTGAGAGCGCGCTATACAGCAAGGCATCAATCTTGGTCAGATCGCTATTGATCTGGTCATGCCAAGGTCCCTGACGGAAATCAGGGAGGGCCAGTCCGAAGTTAGGTGTGTAAGTTGTCATGTTGTGTGTCTCACACGATTAACGAACGTAGCCACTAACTCTGTTGCGAGCGTACAAGAACGAGAGATTGACGATCTCTAGCTTCTTGGTCGTCAGTCCCCACAGCTTGAACTTCACAGTCTTGAATTTAACCGGAAGACCAAACAGTCGAGGATCACGGCTACGTCGTCCCATACCGTATGGGCCGTCATCAAAGCCATATCCATAGGCATCGTTGCCAATGAACGTCATGGTAATGCCGGGCATGTGAACCACATTGCCCTCAACGTCTTTGTATAGATTGTCTGTGTACACATCAAATGTGAACTCAGCGTCTCCTTTTGTGGCTATGCTTACGTAACGGAGTTGCTTGAGCTTTAGAGGGTCTTTGCCATCGATCCAAGGCAACTCCATTTCGATTGGGATCGCCTTTCCTTCGTATAGAACCCACTTCGTCGGGTGATTGATACGTTCCTGTTCGAAAGTGGCTACTGCTGATCCGGGGTGGGTCACTAGACATTCGAATATCTCATGTGTGATGGGATCGAGCACCAAGTCTCCATCGACAAATGAGGGATAACTCGGTGCATATGTGTAATCACGATCTTCGAGCCTGTCAGCGTAATGGTTCTCACCTTCGAACGTGCTATTACCCGACATGAATATCTTTGTTCCTTTGACAAGGAACAGACGACCGAGAACACTTGTCCACGCTGCTTGCCAGTCCATGTTCTCATATTCAGACCATGCATGCATTTTCAATCGTGGATTGAACGTGTAGCACAACACCCTTCCCGCTGGCATGAACAGAAGGAAGTCGTTGTTCAACCGATCAAACGCAGCGAACGATTTGTTGAGTTGGTCATCATCAGTAAGCGCGCCAACGATCTTTCGGTATGCTGGGGCAATAGCTGTTGATAGAAAGTCTGATGTGATAGAGTCAGGGGAGTAGAGATTTCGCTTTGCACTGGCGAGTCCGCTAAGACCGCAGAACATGATGTCGTTCTCGACGGTAACAATTGATCGATTACCCAAGAGGCCGAACTGAGGTAGCGTATCCGGGAACTGCGGAGTATGCTCGTCGTTCTCATTATACTCCCCAAGCTTTACTTGAAGCGTGATGTTCTGCAAGAAGACCAATAGGTACGTACGAAAACCCGCAATACCTCTAATCTCAGCCGCACCTTCAGGAGCGTACGCACCCACATCAATCGTACAAGAGTCATTGGGATCAGCGTCTCCGGGGAACACTCCAGACGTACCTTTAGACGAGATATAAATCTCAGTCTTCTTTCGCTTCACAACCGTGAGCACCCCCGTTACAGGGGGAACCAATTCAGTATATACAATGTTAGCGACGCAATGATAGTTAGAGGCAACACAGCCATACTTGCCAACTGGAGTAAGCGCATTTCCACCTACCGGATCACCGAGGTAGTTACACGTCATATCAGCTTTAATTTCAAGCGGCTTAGTCTTCCCGGTGTGTACCACCAAGGTATCTTTGAACGGAACCCAGCTTACAAATTTGAAAAGCGGTCCATCGACCACAGTTCCTGCGGGAAATCCCGACCAAATGATCGTTTTGACAGTGCCATCCTCACTAACTTTAAGAATGAAACCGTCTTCGCAAAACACAACATTCCATGTGTTGAAATAGATGCCATCCACGATGTTTGCATTGTGAACACTCTTGATGTCACCAACGAACTGTTGCCCGAAACGCACTGCTTGCGCTCCAGACGTGGTTCGATGGAAGTTGATAAGGGAGACTTGAAAGTTCGGCTTCATGGACAAGTCTTCGTCGATGGCATTCCAGCCGCCGCCGAAGCCTCGGAGCGTGGACGAGTCCAGCTTCGAAGCAACACGCTTCCCTTTGGCCTTCTTAAACGCTCTTACCACGAGTGACTCCTGTGTGTATCACACAGGACTTGTCGGATACCAGTTGTAGGGTATTCCCCCACCCGTCTTGCTCGGGGTAAGTTTCCTGCGTGATAGGTTTGCGGTGATCTCTTGGAACCTATCATCTGCAAGGTTTTGCTGATCCGAAGCTGCTCCAGCATTGATATCATCGTTGGATAATGTCATCCATGCGACGGCATGCGTGAGCATGTCCTCGTCAAGGTCCATCACATCGTCCCAATTCCACGCTTGCTGTAGGCCATCCGTATCGAATGGTCGTGGATAGTGACGCCAAGCAACGACAATTTTGCCAGTCGTGGTCGGAGGAATGACCTGAATGCGCTTCCACTGATAGTCAGGATCGATAGTGGGTAGCGCCGTCCAGAACAAAGCACTCGTTCCACGTAGCGAGTTCGGATTGCGTCGTCGATCTAGGATCGGTATTTCAAAGTTAGAGTTCTCAGGGAAGACCGAGAAGATATCTTCGAAGTCCCTCAAGTGTTGGAATACGGGATCGATAGGCTTACCCGATATACCATCAAGCGATACCAAGGACCAAGACATAAACTGATCCCATGGGTATTTTTTGTGGAACAAATTAAACGCCCGGATGCAGTCGCGAAACATACGATCATCTGCGTATGTCTGCACTCCTGCACCCGGCACGTCGCCAAGCGTTTCTTGAGCGTCTGTAACGATCTCTCGAATTGTCTTGGCCATTCGTGTGTCTCACACAAGAGTAGGACTACGCTGCTTGCCTGATCCCATGGAGACCGCCGTTGTTATTCGCATTGACGGCTGTGTCAGCGCGAATACAAACGACATACTCCTTGACACCATCGAAAGCCGCGGTGGCGATATACTGCCCACGCGGATCGCCAGTCAGGTTGGTAGCCGGATCAGTAAGGTCCGGTGCAACGATCTTGGCAAACGCGAGGTCAATAAATACGTTGGCTTCCTTCGCCCACTCAATCGATCCCTTGAAGGGGAGCGACAGGTTGAGCGACGTGGTTCCCAGCTTGATGCCAATCGCACCGGCGGTCGGGGTGATTGTCTTCGTGCCGAGAATACGATAGAACGGCTTCTTGCCGACGATCGGAGTCACCGCCGTGATCGGATGCGCGAAACGCTCCGTCATGGGCTGACCCAGATAGTCTTCACCGAACACGTCCATCGTGAACGCCGCTGCGGGTGCGCCCAGAGGCGTACTCGTAATCGGGCGACCGTATGGAGTGTCCCTAAGCTCGACCGGAGCGGCGAAGAACGTAACAAGGTTTGCCGCTCCGTTCGTTGGTGTGGTAGCCGCGATGCTAACATCGCTTGCGGCCAATGGCCTTCCCAGAGAAAACACACTGCCCTCAATAGCATTGAGTGCAGAACTCCACTGCATACCGGGGACGTACGTATTCACGCCCTGCATGAAGCCTTGACGATCACGAAACATCTGTCTCTCCTATGCTGCCCGCTCATCTTCGTCGGGGTCACGTGGTTCAAAGTCTTTCACTTCGAGTTTCCCACGAGCTTCGGCTAGATTGATTACCATCTGCTCAAGCTCGTGGTAGCTGGCCTGACGGAGATGCGGGTCTTGGGACATAAACATCTTCCCAAGGGGACTGTTCGGGTCATTCAGACCTTCCAACTGGATGATCTTGGGCTCCTTGTGAAGCTGGTAATGACGAAGCATTGCCATTGATTTGACTCTGATCGCATGTCCGCGAGGAAAGTAAACCAAGTACCCTGCGTCCTCATCAACTAACTTCTTCTTGATCCCATCTTTGGTCCAAAAATGTTTCTCACGCTTGACCGAGCCCTCTTGCTTGACCACTACGTAAGCCAGTCTTGAACCATTGAGCATGCCCGAAACAGCCATTACCTATCTCCGTGTGTCACACACAACTCTATGAGTTGGTCAGATATGCGTGGGTGCGGTATTGCCTCCACGAGCAAAGCTGACCTTCCCATACAACACGGCGGCCTGTGGCATCCATGTTCCACGGTGAGGAGAGCTTCTTGATCTTCATGTTCGCACCACGTAGAACGTGGAGAGTAAGATACTCTTCGTTCACGAAGTACGCATCGTTCGATGCAAGTTTCTCGTCAAACAGTAGGGGGACACCATTGTGGGTGGTCCCGCTGATGCCGAGGTTGACAAGCTTGCGGCCAGTACCGCTGTCCTTGAGTTGGATTTGCTGCTTGTCTCGCGCCGCTGCTTTGTGCATGCGGTAGATGTTTCTACCGGCGAAAATGACGGTAGGCCGAGGGGAAGATTGCCCATCGGTAGACCTGTTGAGGTCGAGTTCGAGGATGTCGTCGAAGGCTTCCTCGATGTTCTCCGGGCTAAGAGTCCCGTTGAAATCATAGGACGAACTCCTCCATTGGCTTTCCGAGGCTAACGGAATGCCACCCACAGTGCCAACAGTAGGGTCAGCAGGAATAAGATTGCCCAAACCGTTAGGATCACTACCAGTACCAACCGAGGTATGATAGGTTGCGAACTTTCGCTTGATCGACTCATCAAGGGCCTGAATTTTGCCCTTAAGGATTTTAAAGATTTCAGCCCGTCCCTGATTTTCATCTTCTTCCTGATCGGAAATGATGAGCGATCCTACTACACGTGACATGTAGTATTCGACCGTAGAAAACTCATTCGTCTGGTCAATCGAGACAGTATCGTAATACTGCATCGACTGAACGTTCGGATTGAGTCCAGTAATCAAGGGATTGGTGATCTGAGGGCCACCGTCCTCAGTAACAACACGCTTCTTGGCGTGCAAATAGGCACTGACAGTGCCAGAGATCGCGGAAGCCATGATGAGCTTTGCCCGCGACCTGTCAAGCATCGAATGGATAATGGTATCCAGAACCATGACTTCACCTTCGTGTGACACACACGAGAAGCTTAGCGCGCTCCGCCTAAGACTTCTCGAATGATTGCGTCGTACGACATTGATGGATGTGCGGGTCCAGCGTTAGACCTGCCATTTCCGTCACTACCGCGTGGTGCCATACCCTGACCATTCGGTAGACTCCGAGAGGGCTGCTCTCGGGTGCCATTCAATCGCTGTCTCTGACTTCGCGAGGGGGCTTGCCTTGGGTCCACCCCGCTTCTCATCAGGTGAAGTTGTATCTTGTCCCATATTTCTCCCAGTGACATATGCTGAAACCGGGGTTGCTGTAAAACGGCGTGGAAGATAGGAGTAAAAGGAATTGCCTCCTTAGTTCTTCCGAAGAAGTCGTTTACCTGTCTCTCCGCTTGCTGGAGGTATTGGGACTCAACCTGTTTAGTCTCTTGCGCTTTTTGCTGCTGTGTGGTAAAGTCAGCAACAGGCTTCACAGCCGACTGCATTTCTTTGCGCATCATTTCCATCATGGTGCGCGCGTCCATACCAGAGTTTGGGTCAAGACCCAACTGTGATATATCTATACCAGATAATGCTGCCCGTGTCAAGAGGTTTTTTAACACTCCGACCGGATCAGTTTGAGCTTGCTTATACAACCCCGCAGCTTCTAGAAGCCCCTCTTTCGGTAGCTCGTATGCATTAAGTTGGCCCACATAACCCTTAAGTTCTGATAGCTCCTTCTCAAAACCAAGACCAATCTCGACCGCACGGTTGAGCTTTCCACGCTCGGCTTGCATCTGGTTCTGTACGTTACCTGTTGCGGCTCGTATGTACTCAGAG
>C688J18823_10002778_pt1 | contig 10995 bp, 8 predicted proteins | sample HopSoiMetagenom1_FD_18823 | JGI IMG/M metagenome (IMG submission 18823) | reverse complement strand
GTTGAAGTCGTCGCGCATCCCCCACGGCGGATACCCGTCGGGCGCCGGCGGCACATGGCCACCCATCACGACGGTCCCGGCGTCGGCGAGCGATCCCGGCCGCCAGGCTTCGAACGCCGCGAGGTTCGTGTACGGCCCGATCGCGACCACCGTGGCTCCCGCGTCGGTGCTGTCGGCGATCACGCGGAGCGCCTCGCCCGGCGGCGAGGGGCGGCGTTCGATCGGTTCGGGCCAGTAGTCGGGGAACGCGAGTGGAACGAAGAACCCACCGAGCGATCCCTCGGCGCCGGCGGCAACGGGAACGTCGCGACGTCCAGCGAGCTCGAGCGCGTACGCGACGTAGCCGGCGCGGATCCCGCCGGGATCGTTGACCGTCGTGATGCCGGTGACCTCGACGTCGGGCCAGCCCAGCAGCATCACGAGCGCACACAGGTCGTCGGTGTCGGAGCCGAGATCGGTGTCGAGATGGATCCGGATCACGACGAACCGCGCACGATCAACGGCGACGGCAGCGTGACCGTACGGGCCGCTCTCGCGAACCCATCGGTCATCCGCTCTGCGAGCATGGCCGCCGCCGTCCTCCCGATGTCGATGGCCGGGTTCACCACCGTGGTGAGCGCGGGCGTCACCAACGCCGCTGCCTCGATGTCGTCGAACCCGACGATCGCGATGTCGTCGGGAACCGTCAGGCCGGCCGCACGCGCGGCATCGAGCGCGCCGATCGCCGTCAGATCGTTGGAGCAGAAGACGGCCGTGGGTCGAGGATCCAGCTCGAGCAGTGCTGCGACCCTCGTACGTCCGCCTTCGCGTGTCCAGTCGGTACGAGGCGACGGCTCCGGATACACCGCCAGACCTGCGTCGGCGAGCGCGCGGCGATACCCGTCTCGTCGCGCCATCCCGGATCCCGGTGGTCCGTCGATCATCGCGATACGGACGTGTCCGCGCTCTACCAGATGCTGGGTCGCCTCGTAGGCGCCCGCGTCGTCGTCGGATCGGACGGAATCGACGCCGGGGTGCTCCATCGCCGCGCCGCCGATCCACACCAAAGGCAACCGCCCGCCGGTCGCCACCTGAAGGTCGTCGACGGTCAGATGGAAGGAGTCGAGCACGATCCCGTCCACACCTCGGTCGCACACCTCGCGGAGGTACGCGCGCTCGCGATCCGCGTCGCCGTCGCTGCTGCAGATGAACGCTCGGTACCCGTCGGGCTCGATCCCGGCCTCCAGGCCCCGGGCGAGCACCGGGTAGTACGGGTTCGTGATGTCGGGCAGGATCAGCGCGACCATGTGGGTTCGCCGGGTGCGGAGGCTGCGCGCGAGCCCGTCGGGGCGGTAGCCCAGCGTGTCGATCGAGCGCTCGACGCGGACACGGGTCGCTGCGGAGACCGGACGCTTGCCGGAGATGACGTGAGACACGGTCGTCTTGCTCACCTGGGCGTGCCGCGCAACGTCGGAGATCGTGACCCTAGGTCGCCGCGCAAATCGATCCACAAGGCGGAGGGTGGCCGCTCGGCCGCGTGATTGTCAACGCTCGTGATCGTCAACGCTTCGGAGCTAGGGCCGGTACTCCCACGGGAACCGGCCCTTGGGCTTGGAGGACCGCGGTTTGTGCAGCGCCGCCCCTGCCGCGCCGAACCCGACCGCGAGGACGACCCCGACGACGAGGGCCCAGGTCTGCGGCGTGCACGTGTCCGGACGGTCGCCCCGGCACATCACCGACGGCGACGCGAACGCGGCGCCGGCGAGCAGCGCGCTCAGCACCGCGAGCGTCCAGCACACGGCCGACGCGATGACCTTCCACACCTTGACCTTCGCCGCCAACATCTGCTCCCCACCAACTAGCATCTCGCACATGCCCGGCCCAGCGCGCCGCTGATGTCGTCGATCACGTTCGACGGCGTCACGAAGGTCTTCCGCGACGGCACCGTCGCGGTTCGTGACCTCGATCTCCAGGTCGGCGACGGCGAGCTGTTCATCCTCCTCGGCGCGTCGGGCTCCGGGAAGAGCACCGTCCTTCGGATGGTGGCCGGCCTCGAATCCGTGACCGAGGGCAGCGTCTTCCTCGACGGAGACGACGTGACCGATCTCGGCCCGCCCAAGCGCGACGTCGCGATGGTGTTCCAGAACCTCGCGCTTTATCCCCACCTGAACGTCTACGAGAACATCGCGTTCGGCCTCGAAGCGCACAAGCTCCCGAAGGCCGAGGTGGACGAGCGCGTGCGGCGGGTCGCCGACATGCTCGGGCTGTCGAGGCTGCTCGAGCGTCGCCCGAAGGCCCTGTCCGGCGGGCAGTCCCAGCGCGTCGCGCTCGGGCGAGCGATCGTGCGCGACCCTCGGGTCTTCCTGATGGACGAGCCGCTGACCAGCATCGACGAGCGACTTCGGATCGATCTTCGGACCCAGCTGAAACGGATCCAGCGAGAGCTCGAGGCGACCATGCTGTACGTCACACACGAGCAGTCCGAGGCGATGATGCTGGGCGACCGGGTCGGCGTGATGCGTCGCGGCGTGCTCCAGCAGGCGGATCCCCCCTCCGCGCTCTACGACCGACCGGAGAACCTGTTCGTCGCCGGGTTCGTCGGCTCTCCGCCGATGAATATCGCCGAAGCGACCCTCGAGCGGGCCGACGACGGCCACCTCTCGATCGTCATCGGTGACCATGCGATCCGGGTCGACGGCGACACCGTCGCCGCAAGCCCCGCGATCGCCGACTACGAACATCGCCAGATCGTCGTCGGCGTGCGACCACACCACCTGCGGGAGGCCGACGGAGGGGTCCCGTCCGATGCGCGCCTTCGGGTCCCCGTCGCGACTGCGGAACAGCTCGGAGACGACACCTACGCCAGGTTCGTGGTCAACGCTCCGATCCTGCTCTCCGACGACGCCGAGGACGTCGGCGACGTCGAGACGGAGCCGACGCCGGCCGAACGGGTCAACCTCTGGACGACGCGGCTGGACCGACCGGTCCGTGTCGGCGACGTCATCGAGGTCTGGGTCGCGCCCGGCCACCTGCATCTGTTCGACCCGCGGACGGGCGCGGCGATCCGCTGACGTCCCGTCTTGACAACCCACCGAAGCGCTCGCCAGGATGCGACACGCTACAAATCGGTTTGCTGACGAGACGGGGGGCGGCAATCGCCAGCCGCGGACCGGACCGTATAGCAGGGCGGAAGGAACGGGGCCCGGATCGGTTCGCCGGTAGGGACGGCGTCGCGCCGGGCGGATGGAGGGAGGACACATGCACATGCCCTCGTGGCGCTCGTGGCGGGTCATAGGGACCGTCGCCGTCCTGGCGATCGTCTCGACCGCCTGTCTCGGCGGTGGCAACAACGGCAGCAACGCGCCGGGCCAGTCGATCACGCCCAAGACGGCCGTCGACCCGACGAGCCCGGTCACGATCACCTTCTCGTCCTGGGTCGGCGACTCCCCCCAGATGCAGGGGTTCGTCAAGGACTTCGAGAAGCTGCATCCCAACATCAAGATCCAGCTCCAGGCAGTCTCGTCGGGCAACGCGACGAACAAGCTGATCGTCCAGGTGGCCGGCAACACGGCACCCGACGTCGCGTTCGTCGACTCGAGCGCGGTCACGGAGTTCGGCTCGCGCAACGCCCTCGTCAACCTGGACAACTACATGGCGGGGAGCCCCACCTCTCAGCCGAGCGCCTTCGTTCCCGCGTTCCTGCAGATGAACCAGTACCAGGGGAGCACGTACGGCCTTCCGTACGACGGCGAGACGACGGCGATGTTCTATCGCAAGGACATGTTCGACGCGGCCGGCATCTCGTATCCGACGCCGGACTGGACGTGGGACGAGTTCCAGTCAGACGCCCAGAAGCTGACCGACACGGCGCAGAAGACGTACGGCTTCGCGGTCTTCGCTCCGGAGTCGGAGTACTACTGGGAGCCGTTCCTGTGGCAGGCGGGGGGACACCTCACGTCCGAGGACGGCAACTCCGTCGCGTTCAACAGCCCGCAAGGCATCCAGTCGGCGGACTTCTTCGTCGGACTGAAGAACTATTCGCCGCCCGACTACTACGGCCAGACGTCGTGGGACGGCCGAGTGGCGTTCGCCACGGGCAAGGTCGGGATGTACGAGGCCGGCTCGTGGTTCGGCGGTGAGATGAACTCCTCATTCCCGCAGATCAAGGGCAAGTGGGACGTTGCGCCGCTGCCGTCGGGGCCGGCGGGCTGCGCGACGACCGTCGCGGGCGACAGCCTGGTGATGTTCAGCCAGTCGAAGAACCAGGACGCCGCGTGGCTGTGGATGCAGTACCTGACGCAGCCGGACAACATGAAGGCGTGGACGTACGGCTCCCCCACGACCACCTTGTTGCCGCCGCGTGTCGATCTGTTGAACGACACCGCCGCCCTCGGGAAGTACAACCCGTGGCTCGAGGGCTTCGCGCAACAGATGGACTGCGCGGTCGCGGACAACCTCGGCAACAAGAACTGGGGCGAGGTTTCCGACGAGCTGAACAAACAGCTCGGCAAGTCGATCTACGGCGACATCTCGCCGGAGGACGCGATCAACACTGCCGCGCAGAACGGCCAGCAGATGCTGGCCGGCACTTGATGTCGCTGTAGGCACGGACCGATGCGAGGAGCCGGCGGCAACGCCGGCTCCTCGCGACACAACCTCCGGGGAACGCCATGGCGCAGGTAACCGCACCCAAACAGCCGATCACCGTCACACCGCCGAAGCGCAGCATCACGCGCCAGATGCGCAACGAGTGGACGGCGTACGCGATGCAGCTGCCCGGCCTGCTCTTGTTCGCCGTCTTCACGGTCTACGCCGTGGGTGCGGCCGCGTACCTCTCGTTCACGAACTACGACCCGCTCGCTCGATCCGGTGACTTCGTCGGACTCGCCAACTACCGGGCGGTGCTCCACGACACCACGTGGTGGGCCGCGATGGGCCACACCCTGTACTTCACCGTCGGGACGATGATCCCGAGCATGGTGATCGGGCTCGGCCTCGCGTCGCTGCTGAACAGCAAGATCCGTGGGCTGAGCTTCTACCGGACCGCGTTCTACCTTCCGGCGATCACGCCCCTCGTCATCGCGACGTTGCTGTGGAAGTGGCTCTACAACGCCGACTACGGCCTGCTGAACTACTACCTGCTCAAGTTCCATCTGGTGGACGCGCCGGTGCAGTTCCTCCAGAAGTCGTCCCTTGCGATGCCGTCGGTGATCTTGATGCAGATCTGGCTGAGCATCGGCTTCAACATGGTCGTGTACCTCGCCGGCCTGCAGGCGATCCCGGCCGAGCTGTACGAGGCCGCCGAGGTCGACGGCGCCACGGCGTGGCAGCGGATGCGGCGGATCACGATCCCGATGCTGTGGCCGACGACGATCTTCCTCGTGGTCTTCCAGACGATCCTCGGGATGCAGACGTTCGACCAGATCTTCGTGATGACGAGCGGTGGTCCTCCCGGCCCCGGCGGCGCCACGACGACCGTCACGTATTACATCTACCTGAACGCCTTCCAATACCTGAAGATGGGCAAGGCCTCAGCGCTCGCGTGGACCCTGTTCGTGGTCGTGTTCGCGCTGTCGCTGGTCCAGTTCCGGTGGTATCTCCGGCAGGTGGAGCGATGAGCACCGTCGCTGGCGGCACGGAGGTCAAGCCGAGCGGCGTCGTCCCCGTTCCCACGGTGTCGAAGCCCGCCAGGCGGCGGCGGCTCAAACCGGGCACAGCGTTCAAGTATCTGTTCCTCACCGCGTTCGCGATCTTGTTCATCGCGCCGTTCATCTACATGGTGACGCTGTCGTTCCAGCCGCTCGGCGACATGTTCTCCTACCCGCCGCACTGGATCCCGCTCCACCCGACGGTCTCCAACTACACCGGTTTCTTCACCTCGGACCACCCGATCGGCCGCTGGATCTTCAACAGCGCGTTCGTGAGCATCTCGATCACCGTGCTGCAGCTGTTCTTCAACTCGCTGCTCGCGTACACGTTCGCGAAACGGAAGTTCCCCGGGCGCGACTTCCTGTTCTTCCTGGGCCTCGCGACACTGATGCTCCCGTCGCAGGTCACCCTGATCCCGAACTACTTGATCCTGCGCGGGATCCCGGGGTTCGGCGGCAACGACCTGATGGGCATCGGCGGACACGGGTGGCTCGACTCGTACTGGGGGCTGATCGCGCCGAACATCGGCAACCCGTTCGCCATCTTCTTGCTGCGCCAGTACATGGTGCAGATCCCCGACGAGTTCATCGACGCCGCGCGCGTCGACGGCGCGAACCACTGGCGGATCTACTGGAAGATCGTGATCCCGATGTCCAAGCCCGCGCTCGCCGCGGTGGCGATCTTCACGTTCCAGTTCCAGTGGCAGGCGTTCTTCGGCCCGTTGATCATCCTGGCCAGCAGGCAGCTGTACACGCTGCCGCTCGGCCTCGCGCTGTTCGAGCAAGCCCATCGATCGGTGTGGAACCTGATCATGGCCGGATCGGTGGTCGGCGCGTTGCCGTTGATCATCGTCTTCTTCCTGTTCCAGAAACAGTTCGTCCAGGGCATCTCGCTCGCGGGGTCGAAGGGGTAGTGGGTGCGAGCGCGTCGCCGACAGCCAAACGCCGGGTCGTTGCCGCGGCGGTCGTCGCCGTCTTCGCGGGAGCGTGCACGTCGGCGGTGAGCGATACGTCCGCCACCTCGCCGTCGGCGTCGGGCTCGCCGTCCGCCTCTGCCGAGGCAGGCCCCGTCGCCTTCGACACGATGGGTGGCGACGCGTTCGCGTGGCAGGAGGCGCTCACCGGTACCTCGACATGCGGCGACGTCACGATCTCGGTCAACGGCGATGACGTGCACGCGCCGGTGCAGATGGACGGCGACGCGTTCAAGGTCACGGTCCCGCTGGGCGCCGGCCGCAACCAGATCGTCGGGTCGTGCGCGTCCGGCGAGCAGTCCGACCCGCTCGTGTTCGACGAGCGGCTGACCGCCGGACCGACCGCTCGGATCCACGTGTCGGTGGACGGATCCGCCGTGGTCCTCGACGGCTCGGGCAGCAACGCGGCGCAACCGGACGGCGCACGGATCGTCCGGTACGAGTGGCACGCCGATCCGCGGCATCCGTCGCCCCTCACCCTTGCATCGGGCCAACCGCTCAACGGATCGGTCGACGGACAGCGCCTCGTGCTCCGGGCGCCGGCCACCGACGGCGAGTACTACGTGTCGCTGACGGTGACCGACAGCGAACGCCGCTCGGACACGGGCACCACGTATTTCGTCGTGCAGGACGGGGCGGCGCGCCCGGTGAACATGGCGCGCGAACACCCCGCGTGGATCGACTCCGCGGTGATCTACGCGCCCATCCCCCAGCTCTGGGGCAACGGGGGCCCGAAGGCGATCGAGCGTCACCTCGAGTACCTCAAGAAGCTCGGCGTCGACGCGTTGTGGCTCTGGCCTCCGTCGGAGCACCGCGCGCTCGGCGAGGAATACGCGATCACCGACTACTTCACGCTCGATCCGTCGTGGGGGCCGGAGTCGGCCTTCAAGCAGATGGTCAACCGCGCCCACCAGCTCGGGATGCACGTGATGCTCGACATCGTGCCGAACCACATGTCCGACCAGAGCCCGTACTTCAAGAACGCCGAGGCGAACGGTGAGGCGTCGCACTATTACGACTTCTTCGACCGCAACGCATCAGGCAAGCCGACGCACTACTTCGACTGGAAGAACCTGCCGAACCTGAACTACGACAACCCCGAGGTGCGCACGATGATCACCGCGGCGTTCGTCCACTGGGTGCAGGACCTCGGGATCGACGGGTTCCGCGTCGACGCCGCATGGGGCGTGAAGAAGCGCCGGCCCGACTTCTGGCCCGAGCTGCGTTCGGCGATCAAGCGCGTCGATCCGGACGTGCTGATGCTCGCCGAGGCCTCAGCCGTCGATCCCTACTACTTCTCGCACGGGTTCGACGTCGCATACGACTGGAGCGACCAACCGGGTCAATGGGCGTGGACGTCGGTCTTCGATTTCCCGAGCGAGAGCGGATCGCTGCTCGCCCCGGCGATCACGAACGGCTCCACGGGATACGTGCCGGACGCGATCGTGATGCGGTTCATCAACAACAACGACACCGGCGTCCGCTTCGTCGACCAGTACGGCGCACCGATGACGCGCGTCGCGGCGGTGATGCAGTTCACGCTGCCCGGGATCCCGGAGATGTTCGCCGGCGACGAGATCGGCGCGAGCTACGAGCCGTACTCAAACCTGCAACCGATCCCCTGGAAGGACAGGCACGGGTTGATGCCGCTCTACGAGCGACTGATCCAGCTGAAGCACGACACGCCGAGCCTGAACGGCCATGACATCGACCTGCTGGACACGAACACCGACAGCGCGCTCGCCTACGTGCGCCCGCCGAGCGGCGGCGGCCAACCCGTGCTCGTGATCTGCAACTTCGACAAGAAGGCGCCGGACTTCTCGATGACGATGACACCGAACCTCGCCGCCACGGTCGGCGACGGCACCATGCACGACCTGATCACCGGCAAGACCGTCCATCTCGACGTGCATGGCAACTCGGTGTCGTTCCCGCTCGGCGAGACGTCGGCGTTCGTCCTCGAACCGGGGGCGTCGTGATGCGCCTCGCGGTCTTGCCGGAGCCGTCGCGGTTCGAGCTTGTGGATGAGCCCGAGCCGACGATCGCGCCCGATGAGGTTCTGGTGCGGGTCGCCGCCTGCGGTGTCTGCACCTCGGAGCTGGACATGTACCGGGGGCTCGCGGGGCACGCGACCTACCCGTGGTACCCAGGTCACGAGGTCAGCGGAGTGGTCGAGCGTGTCGGCGAGGAGGTCGACACTCCCGCGGTCGGCGGCCACGTCGCGGCGTGGGTGACGACACGGGGGTACGGCGAGCTGGTCGCCGTGCGTGCCGACTACTGCTTCCCCGCGGGCGATGTGCCGCTCGAGGTGGCGCTGGGTGAGCCGCTCGCGTGCGCCGTCAACGCCGTCGAGCTCGCCGACCCGGCGCTCGGCGACGACGTCGTGCTGATCGGAGCCGGGTTCATGGGCAACCTCGTCCAGAAGCTGGTCGAGCTGCGCGGTCCTCGGCAGCTGATCGTCGCCGACACGCGCGCCGACGCCCTCGAGCGAGCGGCCGCCCTCGGCGCGACGCGGACGGTCGACGTCACCGACGAGGACCTGTCGTCGGTCGTCCGCGAGCTGACCGACGGCCGCGGCGCCGACGTGTCGTTCGAGGCCACCGGCGTTCAGCCGGGTCTCGACGCGCTCGGTCAGGTCACGCGGATGAGCGGCACGGTCGCGATCGTCGGCTACCACCAGGGGGCGCCGCGCACGATCGACCTTGCGCACTGGAACTGGATGGCGTTCCGCGTCGCCAACGCGCACTTCCGCGAGGTCGCGACGATCCTGCGCGGCATGCGGATCGGCATGCGCCTGCTGACCTCGGGGCGCATCCGCCTCGACGACCTCGTCACGCACCGCTACCCGCTGGATGCTATCGACGAGGCGTTCCGCGCCGCGATCGACAAGCCGAACGGATTCGTGAAAGCGACGGTGATCCCATGACCGAACGACGCCCGCTCGACCACGCCGCGTTCCGAGAGCCCTCACGCGACTTCGGGATCTTGCCGTTCTGGTTCCTGAACGGCGAGCTCGACCCCGACGAGATGCGCTACCAGCTCGGCGAGCTCCGCGAGAAGGGCATGCAGGGCGTCGTGCTGCACGGCCGGTTCGGGCTCGAGATGCCCTACGTCGGCGACCAGTACCTCGACCGGATCGCGCTCGCCGCGGAGGAGGCCGAGCGGCTCGGCCTCAAGACGTGGATCTACGACGAGATGAACTGGCCGAGCGGGACCGCCGACCTGCGCGTGCTGAAGGCTCGACCCGACCTCGCCCAGCGCTACCTCGAGTGCATCAGCTTCACGATCCAGGGCCCCTGGTTCATGTGCCTCACCGGCGGGGACAGCCGCTACCTGGACTTCGAGAAGTCGACCCCGGTCGCGGCCTTCGCGATCGGCGAGGACGGCACGGTGATCGACCTGACGGCCAACCTCTCCTTCGACAATGTCGTGCCGTGGGAGGTGCCGCCCGGGTCGTGGCGCCTGTGCTACATGGTCGAGAAGCGCGCCGACTACTACATCGACGCGCTCGACCCCGAGGCGACGCAGGAGTTCATCCGGCAGGGGTACGCGCCGTACGCGGACCGGATCGGTGAGGCCTTCGCCGACCGCATCGTCGGGTACTACTCGGACGAGCCCGCGATGCACTACTTCCTGACTGCGGCCGACAACGCCGTCGTCCCGTGGACCAAGAACATGTTCCGCCGGTTCTCGGACCGCCACGGGTACGACCTGCGGCGCCGGCTCCCCGATCTGTTCTTCGACGTCGCCGATGACTCCCCGCGTGTCCGGCACGACTTCTACACGTCGCTGACCGCGTTCTACTCCGACGCCTACTACCGACAGCTGCGGGAGTGGTGCGCCGAGCACGGCGTCGTGTTCACCGCGCACCTCCTCTACGAAGAGTGGCTCCGCCGCGTGGTCCGGGTCGAGGGCAACCTGTTCTCCCACTACAAGGAGATGGACGTGGTCGCGGTCGACCACCTGTATCCGGTGATCGGCACGCGCACGTCGCCCGACCAGCACGTCGCGATCAAGGTCGCGAGCTCGGCCGCGCACCACTTCGGGTCGGAGCGGCTGATCTGCGAGTCGTTCGGCGGCATCTTCATGGACGCGACGATGCAGCGGATGAAGTGGATCGCGGACTGGGAGTACGTGCTCGGCGTGAACGTGCTGAACCCGCACGGGTTCCACTACACGCTCGAGGGGCCGCGCAAGCGCGACTGGCCGCCGTCGATGTTCTACCAGTACCCCTGGTGGCGCTACTACGAGCACTTCTCCGCCTACATGTCCCGGCTGTCGGAGACGTTGACCGGGGGCCGGCACGTCGCGAAGGTGGCGGTCCTGTGGCCGATCAACGCGATGTTCGGCTCGTACCTGCCGCAGGAGCCGACGCCCACGGCCGACGAGATCGA
>C688J18823_10002777_pt1 | contig 10997 bp, 6 predicted proteins | sample HopSoiMetagenom1_FD_18823 | JGI IMG/M metagenome (IMG submission 18823) | reverse complement strand
CCGACAGTCTTAAGGACAAGAAGCAACCAGTGCATGATGTTCAACTCCTATGGCGTCCCGAGAGGATAGGCGATTCAAACCCGCGCTTTCGGTGGGCGGTGTCTGGTAAACGGTGTTCCGTCTCCTCGTCGCAGGTATCCATCACGTAGGGAGAGGTCTGATAGCTGCCTTAGGGAGAGGTCCGATAAGCTGCCTTCTGTCACAATCGTCCTCGGTTGCGGCGTCACCGACAGCCTAGCAGAGCCTCGCGCGGCCTGCTCGCAGCGGCCGCGCAAGCGGAATTCAAGAGACATGGGGCGAGGCTGTCCGTCAGCGCAGCGATTGCTGCAGCTCGGGCACGGCGTCTTGCCACTGCGAGCTCTGGGAGTGCGCCGGGAGGTGGGCCGGGGCGATGGGCGGGCCGGTGGCGGGGAGGCCGAGGTGGCCGAGGATCCGCTCGATCACCGCCCTCTCGTTGATGAAGGCGATAACCTTGCGGCGGCCACCGCAGGGGAAGGCAAGGACATCCTCGCGGAAGAGGCGGAGGAGGAGCTCGCTCCAGGGAATGCGTGAGTCGGGCGACCGTTGGGGATTGCCTTCGGGGGCATCGGGCACGGTGAGTTGTCGATCCGGTTCCTGAGCTGCAGCCGAGCACAGGTTTGTCGATGGCGCGGGTGGCGGCGGGGTGGGCCCGCGGCGGAGGCACCAGCGTGGCCAGGCGGCGGAGCAATTCGCTGGGCTCGAGGATGAGGAGATCGCGGCCGTCACCGAGGCGCCGTTTCATGCGATAGGCGAGCTTGCCATCGCGTATAGAGAGCCTCTCCTGCGTGAGCGGTGGGCGAGCGCCGTAGCCGCAGAGGTGCGCGAGGCCCTCTTCCGGCCATCCGGCCGTGGATGGCGAATGGCGCCATACATGCAGGCAGGAGCCGCGCAACCGCTTATCGATATCAAATCGAGCGCAGCGTTTGCGCCGCCGCATCTTTTGCGCGGCGGATTACGCCGGTGCCATTGGGTAAACCGCGCCGCACGATCGCTCGATTAACGATTTCCAGTGGAGTACGCAAATCCTACGCGCGGCTAGAAGCCGCACATGATTGTAGGTGACATGGATCCAGCAGGGGTCCAATAACGAGGCGTGGGGAAGAGCAACGATCGAACGCACTTCCTTCGATAAGTAGAGGAGGACACACAATGCATGGATTCAAGAGTCGTCCACGCCCTTGCGGGCGCTATTCGTCGGCATCCCGTACTGCAATGGTTCTGAAAAGGGCCGGCACGGCTGTCGCGGCGCTGCTGCTGGCGTCGGCCGCCTCGTCGCAGGCGGCTCACGCGGTCGCGCTGCCGGGGGGCACGCAGGACCCGACGCTCATCCCCAAGTACACGCAGCCGCTCGCGATCCCGCCGCTGATGCCGAGCGTCGCGGCGAACACGTACCGCATCGCCGCGCGACCGCTCGTCCAGCAGGTCCTTCCCGCGGGCTTCCCGTCCACGAAAGTCTGGGCGTACGGGTCGACGAACAGCGCCGCGTCGTTCAGCTGGCCGGCGGCCACCATCGATACGCAGCACGGCACCCCCACGATCGTTACCTGGCGCAACGAGCTCCTCGATGCCGGCGGCAAGTTCCTCCCGCACATGCTCCCGGTCGATCCGACGCTGCACTGGGCGAACCCGCCAGGCCCCGTGGACACGCGTCCGGCCTTCACCGCCACGCCCGGCCCGTACACGGGCCCCGTGCCTCTCGTCGTGCACCTGCACGGCGCCCACGTCGACCCGGAGAGCGACGGCTACCCCGAGGCATGGTTCCTGCCCAACGCGAACAACATCACGAACTGCGCCGTCTCGAGCACCGCGGGGTGCTTCTTCACCACCGGCTCGAACTACGCGAACGCCCCGGGCTTCACCGCGGCTCCCGGACAGGCCGTCTACAGCTACCGCAACGATCAGCGCGGCACGACGCTCTGGTACCACGACCACGCGCTCGGAATGACACGCACCAACGTGTACACCGGCCTCGCTGGTTTCTACCTCATCCACGACGCGTACGAGCGGAGCCTGAATCTTCCGGGGCCCTACGGNAAGTACGAGATCCCGATTCTCATGCAGGACCGGTCGTTCGACAAGGATGGCTCGCTCTTCTATCCGGACTCGCGCGTGTTCTTCGACGGCTTCACCGGCCCGTACATCCCCACGCCGGGCTCGGATATCTCGCCCATCTGGAACCCGGAGTTCTTCGGCAACGTCATGGTGGTGAACGGAAAGACCTGGCCGAAGCTCAACGTCGAGCCTCGCAAGTATCGCTTCCGCTTCCTCAACGGCAGCGACTCCCGCTGGCTCCTCGTCCAGTTCGCCAACACGTCGCTGAAGAAGGTCTCGCTGCAGTTCAACATCATCGGGACCGACGGCGGGCTCGTCACCGGCGCGCCGGTCAAGGTCGATCAGCTCCGGCTCGCGCCGGCTGAGCGGCTCGACGTCGTCGTCGACTTCTCCGGCCTTGCCGTCGGAACGCGGATCGTTCTCGTGAACGTCGGTCCCGACTCGCCGTTCGGCGGCTCCGTCCCTCCGGGCGACGTCGCCGATCCGGGCACCACGGGCCAGGTCATGGCCTTCGACGTGGTCAAGCTCACCGCGAAGGACACCAGCGTCCTGCCGGCTTCCCTCAATCCGCCCTCCGACGGGTTCGAGCCGAAGGCGGTCGCCCGCCGGCGCAACCTGACCATCACCGAGTTCGACTCCATCATCGACCCGAACGGTCCGTCGGAGGCGCAGCTCGGCGACGAGAACGGTCCGTTGCCCTGGAAGTCTCCGGTCACCGAGAACATCAAGCAGTTCACGACGGAGGAATGGGCCATCGTCAACCGGACGGCGGACAGCCATCCGATCCACGTCCACCAGACGCAGTTCCAGGTGGTCAGCCGGCAAGCGCTCGATCTCGCCGCCTTCGACGCGGCCATTGCGAGCTGCGCCGCGGCGCAGGCAGCCGCCCAGCCTCAACCGACGACCTGCCCGCCCGATCCCGACAACTTCCTGAAGGCCGGGAGCAAACCGAACCCGCCGTTCCCGTGGGAGGCCGGTCAGAAGGACACTTTGCAAACCAACCCTGGCGAGGTGACCAAGCTCAGGGCATTCTTCGACATCCCGGGCTTGTACATCTGGCACTGCCACATCATCTCGCACGAGGACAACGAGATGATGCGGCCGACCTGCATCAGCCCGGACCCCACCGCGCCGGTTTGCAAGCAGTAGGACGGACGTGACGAGTCCATGAGGATCGCCGGGAGGTCGCCATGAGCGTGGCGGAGCGAACGCGACCGGGGGACGCACTCCCCGGGCGCACCGTCGAGGTCCTGCCCCAAGGCGCGGAGGACCCGCCTCCCGGTGTGAGAACCATGGCGATGGTGCGCTGGGCGCTGGTGGGAGTCATGGCCGTTGCCGCGGCGGCGGCATGGATCCACCTTGCCCGGCCCGCGTCCGGCGCCGCAGCGCATGCCGCGGCGCAGTTCCACTGCCCGATGCACCCCTCCGTGGTCCAGGACCAGGCGGGCGATTGCCCGATCTGCGGCATGAGACTGGTGGCTCTGGCGGCGCGGGAACCCGAAGCGATCCCTGCGGGGGCCGGCGTGGCCGGGCTGGCACCGGTCTCGATCGAGCCGGAGCGGCTCCAGCTCATCGGCGTGCGAACCGCCCAGGTCGCACGCCGTCATCTCGCGCCGCAGCTGCGGACGGTCGGATTCGTCGTGGCGGACGAGGACAGGCTCAAGAGCATCACCGTCCGCTTTTCCGGATACGTGAAGGACGTCCGGGTGAAGGGAACGGTCGCGCGGGTGAGGAAGGGCGACGTCCTCGCCAGCATCTACAGTCCGGACCTGACGACGCCCCAGCTCTCGTTCGTGAACAGCGTCCGGTGGAGAAAGGCGGGCGGTGCACCGAATGCCCCGCCCTCCGCTTCCGCGCCTCTGCCCGACGATCCGCGGCGGCGGCTCATGCTACTCGGCGTCTCCGAGCAGGATCTCGTCGAGATCGAGCGGAAGCTCGAGCCGTTGCAGGAGCTCAAGATCCGGTCTCCGGTCGACGGCTGGGCAATCGGCAACACGCTGCGCGACGGCTCCTATGTCGAGCCGGGCGCGGAGCTGTTCCAGATCGCCGACCTCTCGAAGGTCTGGGTGATCGCGGACGTGTACGAGCGCGAGATGGGTCGCGTGCGGGTCGGGCAGGACGCGAAAGTGAAGATCCCTGCCTATCCCGACCAGATTTTCACCGGGCGGGTGGGATTCCTCTATCCGGCCCTGAACCCTGCCACGCGAACGCTGCAAGCGCGCATCGAGCTTTCGAATGCCGACCTCCTGCTCCGGCCCGGGATGTACGGCGACGTGTTCGTCGAGCTCGGCGCCTCCGAGGCGCTGGCGATTCCGCAGGAGGCGCTCGTCGACACCGGCGGGACACAGTACGTCTTCGTAGCGCCGCGCGAAGGCGCACTCGAGCCGCGGCGCGTGACGGTCGCCTCGAGAGCCGACGGCTGGGTCCAGGTCGTCTCCGGCCTTTCAGAAGGGGAGACGGTGGTCACCACCGGCAACTTCCTCGTCGATTCGGAGAGCAGGCTGCGCGCCGCGCTTGACGGTTTCAACGGGAACCACCGCTAGTGGTCGCCCGCGTCATAGAGGCCTGCGCGAGGAACCGGCTGCTGGTGCTGCTCGGGGTCGCCTTTGTGGCGGCGGTCGCGATCTTTTCGATCCAGCGTGCCCGGCTCGACGCCATTCCCGACCTTTCCGACCCGCAGGTCATCGTCTACACCGAGTGGATGGGTCGCAGTCCGACGCTGGTGGAGGACCAGGTCACGTATCCGCTCGTGTCGTCGCTGCTCGGAGCGCCCAAGGTGGCCGACGTGCGCGGCTACTCGATGTTCGGAATGTCGTTCGTCTACGTGATCTTCGAGGAGGGGACCGACATCTACTGGGCGCGCGCGCGCGTCCTCGAGCACCTGTCTTCCAGGAAGGACGTATTGCCCGCAGGCGCGACGCCCCGGCTGGGCCCCGAAGCCACGGGCGTCGGCTGGACCTTCCAGTACACCCTGGTGGACCGGACGGGCGCGCACGGCCTCGATGAGCTGCGCGCGTTCCAGGACTTCACGCTCCGGCAAGCGCTCTCGAGCGTTCCCGGCGTCGCGGAGGTGGCGAGCGTTGGCGGATACGAGAAGCAGTACCAGGTGATCGTCGATCCGAACCGGCTCCGCGCCTACGACGTCACTTTGCAGGACGTCATCTCGGCCGTTCGGGACTCGAACGAGGACGTGGGAGGGCGCGTCGTCGAGCTGACCGGCCGCGAGTACTACGTGCGCGGACGCGGCTACCTGCAGGACCTGTCCGCTCTCGAGCGGGTCGCGCTGAAGGCGCGCGGACCAGGCGGCGTTCCGGTGCTGGTGAGGGACGTCGCGACGGTGCGGTTCGGACCTGACATCCGCCGCGGGCTCCTCGAATGGAACGGCGAAGGCGAGGCGGTCGGCGCGGTAGTGGTGATGCGCCACGGCGAAAACGCCCTCGACGTCATCGACCGGGTGAAGCAGAAGCTCGCGGAGCTGAAGTCCTCGTTCCCTCCGGGCGTCGAGCTCGAGATCGCCTACGACCGCTCGGACCTCATCCACCGGGCAATCGCCACGCTTCGCCGCGCACTCGTCGAGGAGGCCCTGGTCGTCTCGCTCGTCGTCATCCTGTTCCTGCTCCACGTCCGCTCCGCCATCCTGCCGATCCTCTCGATCCCGGTGGCGGTCGCCATCGCCTTCATCCCGATGTGGCTGCTCGATATTCCCGCCACGATCATGAGCCTGGGCGGGATCGCGATTGCCATCGGCGCCACCGTGGACGCGGAGATAGTGATGATCGAGGCGTCCCACAAGAAGCTGGAACGCGCGCCACCGGGCGCCGACCGTTCGAAGCTCCTCGCGGAAGCGGCACGCGAAGTGACGCCCGCCATCTTCTTCTCGCTGCTCGTCATCGCGGTGTCCTTCCTGCCGGTGTTCGCGTTGACCGGCCAGGCCGGGCGCCTCTTCAGGCCGCTCGCCTGGACGAAGACGTTCGTGATGCTCTCCGCGGCGCTCCTCTCCATCACCTTCGCGCCGGCGCTGCGCGACCTGCTCCTCCGCGGGCGGGTTCGGCCCGAATCGGAGCATCCCATCTCGCGGGCGATCATCCGGCTGTATCGGCCGTTCGTGTTCGTGGCCCTCCGCCGGCCGAAGTCGACCCTGCTCATCGGGCTTCTCGCGATCCTCTCGGCGGTGCCCCTCGCTACCCGGCTCGGCCACGAGTTCATGCCCGCGCTCGACGAGGGCGATGTCCTCTACATGCCGACCACCTTTCCCGGTATCTCCGTCGAGGAAGCGAAGCGCGCTCTCCAGTACCAGGACCGGATGCTGCGCTCGTTCCCGGAGGTCCTGTCCGTNTCCGGCAAGGCAGGGCGCGCCGAGACGGCCACCGATCCTGCTCCGCTCACGATGGTCGAGACCACGGTCCGGCTGAAGCCCCGCGAGTCGTGGCGCCTCGTTCCCCAGGAGCGCTGGTACAGCGGATGGGCGCCTGCGTGGCTTCGGCGCGCGCTGGGCATTCCATGGCCGGAGCGCCGCCGCATCACCTCGGACGAGCTGACGGCGGAGATGAATCGCAAGATGGCGTATCCGGGCTGGACGAACGCCTTCACCATGCCGATCCGGGCGCGCGTCGACATGCTCACCACCGGCGTGCGCACGCCCGTCGGGATCAAGGTGCTAGGCACCGACACCGCCGCCATCGAGAAGGCCGGCGTCGCCCTCGAGCGCGTGATCGCTTCCGTGCCCGGGACCCGTTCCGTCCATTACGAGCGCAATACCGGAGCTTTCTACATCGACATCGTTCCGGATCGCGACGCGCTGGCGCGCTATGGGCTACGCGTCGGGGACGTCCAGCGGACGATCGAGGCAGCCATCGGCGGCGCTCCCATCGGCGTCACCCTCGAGGGTCGCAAGCGGTTCTCCATCAACGTCCGGTATCCACAGGACCTCCGCACCGATCTCGACGGCCTCAAGCAGGTGCTGGTCGCGATCGGAGGGGAACCGGGCGCAATGGCTCCCGCCATGAGCGGCACGAGCGAGGCGGCCGCGCAGCGTCGTCCCGGGTCCGGCGCCGACGCGATGGGCGGCGCGATGGTACGGAGGGCAACGCAGCGCGCGCCTGCGAGCGGGCGTCCCGCGGCGCGGGCGACCCTCGGCGCCGCGTCCGAGCCACCGCAGACGGCGTTCGTGCCTCTCGGGCAGCTTGCCGACGTTCGCATCGCCTCTGGTCCTCCCATGCTACGGGACGAAGCCGGTTTGCTCGTCGGGTACGTGTACGTGGACGTCGATTCGCAAAGCCGCGACATCGGTGGCTACGTGGCCGATGCCAAGGCCGCTGTCCAGGTCGCCGCTCTGCGCGGCGAGCTGACGCTGCCCGAGGGACATTTCCTCAAGTGGACCGGGCAGTACGAGCTTCTCGAGCAGATGCGCGGGCGGATGAAGCTGCTCTTGCCGCTCACGGCCATGATCATCGTGCTCCTGCTCTACCTCCATTTCCGCAACTTCACCGAGGTGATGATCGTCCTCCTCTCGATCCCGTTCGCGCTCGTCGGCTCGGTCTGGCTCCTCTGGGCGCTCGACTACCGGCTCTCGACGGCGGTCTGGGTCGGCCTCATCGCCCTCGTCGGTCTGGCGGCGCAAACCGGAATCGTGATGATCGTGTACATCGACAACGCCTACGAACGCCGGCGCCGCGCCGGACTCGTGCGCAATCTCGACGACATCGTCTGGGCGCACATGGAAGGCACCGTGATGCGGGTCCGTCCGAAGCTCATGACGGTCGCCACCATGCTGTTCGGCCTCGTTCCGCTGCTCTGGGCGACAGGGTCGGGCGCCGACGTGATGAAGCGGATCGCGGCGCCGATGGTCGGCGGGCTTTTGACGAGCGCCTTCCTCACGCTGGAGATCATCCCCGTTGTCTACACGCTCTGGCGGCAGGAGCAGCTCCTCTGGGAGCACCTCGCGGCGATCGACTCGCGGCGGCTTGCGCGCCTGCGCGCGCTTTTGGCCCTCCAGAATGCAGGCTGGATGGCGTTTTTCGCGACGTTGATCTCCACCGCTTACCTGGAATGGCCTCGCGGCCTCTTCGCCGCGGCGCTGTCCGTGGGCGGCGCGGCGGTCGTGGCGGGGGCGGCGGCGTATCTCGCCGCGCGCCGACACGCGCGGAAGATCGTCTGGCCCGAGGAGGCCCGCGAGAGCGCCCGCCGCGCGTCCGTAGCTGCCTAGCTGGTTGCTGAAAGCCCGGCCTGGCTGATCCAGCCGCCANCTCGCCCCGAGCGATTGGTCACATCGGTGGCGTCGAAGGGGCGCTCGGGACCGTGCTCGCGGCGAGAGCCCGGAGGCGCTACTCGGTGAGCGGCCACACATAGTGGCCATCGATATCGATGTACCCCCGCCGCGTGCCGCCCGACGTCCCGGGCGCCTCCACGGCGGCGAGGCCGTCGATGAAATCCTCCGCGGTCTCGAAGGGCGGCGTCGCAGCGGCGCCCTCGATCACCACCCGGCCGGTCCGATCGATGAATGCCGCCTGCGGTCTTTTTGGATCCGGACCGAGGATCTCGACGCGCGCGAGACCTTCGTAGAACGAGTAACAGTTCCGGAAACGCGCCGGGATCAGAAGCTTGCCCGCGGAGTCCGCGTACCCGCAGGTCCAGGCCTGCTCCGACACGGGCGCCAGCCCGCCGGCGAATTCGCCCGCCCCCGCGAACTGGGGCCGGATGACACCGCGGCCCTCGCGATCGACGTATCCCCAGCGGCCCTGGGTCCGGACGGCAATGAGACCGTCCGACAAGGTACCTGCGCTTTCCCAATCACCCGTGAGCCGGCCGCGCTTGCGATCGTAAAGGACGTAGCGCTTTCCCCCCATGTCGCTCTTGCCGACCCAGACTGCGGCGACGCCGCCCCGGAACGGCGCCCCGCCGAGGAAGCCGGGGCCGAGCGCGCCGTGGCCCATCCGATCGATGTAGCCGCATCCAACACGGTCGCACGCGAACGCAAGACCCTCGGAAAAATCCTCTGCCGACGAGAACCGGGCCGGGATGATGAGCTTTCCTGTGCGATCGAGGAAGCCGATTCCCCCCTCGGCGTGCACCGCTGCGAGTCCGTCCCGGAACGGGCGATGAACGGCCCCCGCAGGCTTCTCGCGCGGCACCAGCGCCATCGCTCCCGTTTTGTCAATGTATCCGTGCCGCCCGTCGGCGACCACTGCCGCGAACCCCTCGGAGAACCTCTCCGCGTTGTCGAATTTCGGCTCGACGACGATGCGGCCCGTACGATCGATGTATCCCCACTTCCCATCCTTGTGCACCGGGAACAGGGGACCGACAGTGGGATCTGCTCCGACCGGCAACACGACCGCGAGGACCGTGGCAAATAGCCCTACCCATGGCGATCGTCCTAGGGTCGTCATCCGATCCGATTATATGGATGCAACGATGGCCGAGCGAAGGAGATCATTCCTCGCCGCAGTCTTCGCGATCGCCGTGATCGGCCTCGCGACGGCATGGGTCCTGTCCGCACTCAGGAACGTTCCCAAGCAGGATCACGCCGTTTCGCCGTTCGTCGTTACGATTCTGAAAAACCCTGTCGTTTTGCCTGCGCCCGGCAACCCCGCAACGCCTGACCCCGCGCCACCCGATCCGTCGCCACCGATGACGGTTCCGGCGGAGGCAGCGCCGCAGGACGAACCCGACCTCGCGTCCTGGGATAGCGCAAGATTTGCGTTTACGTTTCGCGAGCTCGGGGCGATGGGACCGTACGTGAAGGTGGGACTCGACGGCGCGCGCCGCGATATGGCTTTTTGCTTCGATCAGCCGGGCGCCGCCGCGGCGGATCCGGCCGAGGTGTCATCGCAACCAGCAGTCCTGCTGCTGTATCTCGAGGCGCGCGAGGGAGCCATCGACGTCGTCGATGTCCGCGCCGAGCGTCTGGGCGGCGCGACCTCCCCGTTCGTCGAGTGCTGCCGCCAGGTACTACGAGGCCTCGAGATCCCGGCCTTCAAGGCCGTACCGGGTCAAAGATACCGCGTCAGGTTCCAGCTCGACTGATCTTGCCGCAGATGAACCGCGCCAGGGGAGCTTCCGCTGGACGTCCAGCCGAAGCTGCTGCGGTTCCTCGAGAACGGCGAGATCACAATCGCCCTCGGTTGCTGCCTCACCGACAGCCTGGCAGAGCCTCGCGCGGCCTGCTCGGAGCGGCCGCGCAGGGGTCTCAGTGCTGTTCCGTCTCCTCGTCGCAGGTACCCGCCACAGTCGCGGGGAAGCTACCAGGCCGCTGTGGGGGTGGCACCGCGCCGCGCAAGGGCTCACGAGCCCAGACGACGCCCCGGATCGATCGCGGCCCGTAGACGCGCGCGGCACTCCGGCATCGAGACTTCGACCCGATATGAAGCCCTGCGCGGTCTGGGATCGCGAAAGGACCCGGACTTGCAGGAGGTCCCTCGATGCATCGATTCCATATCCCCGTCATGGGAACCGGGTTCACCATCGATTCGGCGCTGCGGGTCGCGCGCTTCGGCATCGACACGGTCATCTCGCTCGCCGACGATCGGTTGATCGAGCGCGTGCGGCGCCATCACTGCGAGGCGAACGGGCTCGCCTACGACGCGATCAGCGCCCGCGATCCAGATGCGCGCGCGAAGCGGATCGGCACATTTCTCGACCTGGTCGACGCAATCACAGCGCGCCAGATGCAAGAATTGCGTGCCCAACCATTCGAGCCGGGGACGGACAAGTGGCGCTACGTCGCCATGCTGCCCGAGTCGTCCGAGCTGAAGCGGCGCTTCCTGCGCGGCGAGGACGCCAGCGCCGATCTGCGCCGCGGCGCCATCGACGTGAACATCATGACCAAGGTCGACGGTCTGACGTACGCCGTCGACGGCACCGTGCGAGACCCCGAGCACAGCCTGGCGAAGGCCGCGTTGCGCGGTTTCGCCAACTCGACGCTG
>C688J18823_10002775_pt1 | contig 10999 bp, 9 predicted proteins | sample HopSoiMetagenom1_FD_18823 | JGI IMG/M metagenome (IMG submission 18823) | reverse complement strand
CGGCGCTCGCCCGCCTCATCGACAAGGCGCGGGCGGCGGGCGAGCGTTTCTTCGTGCCGGAGAACGCGGCCGAGTTCGGCCCCTGCGTGACCGACCCGGAGAAGATCATCTGCATCGGCCTGAACTATCGCAAGCACGCCGCCGAGACCGGCAACCCGGTGCCGACGCTGCCGATCCTCTTCAACAAGTTCAACTCGGCGCTAAACCACCATGGCGGCACGATCGCCGTCTCGAAGGAGCCCGCCGAGAAGTTCGACTACGAGGCCGAGCTCGTCATCGTCATCGGGCGGGAGGCGCGCAACGTCAGCGAGGAGGAGGCGCCGAACTACATCTTCGGCTACGCCACCGGCAACGACTTCACGGCGCGCGATCTCCAGAGCCGCACGAGCCAGTGGATGATCGGCAAGTCCGGCGACGGCTGGGCGCCGCTCGGCCCCTGGCTCGTCACGGCCGACCAGGTCGACGGCGACAACCTCAAGATCGAGCTGAAGGTCAACGGCGAGACGCGGCAATCCTCCAACACCTCCGACATGGTGTTCGGCTGCAAGAAGCTCGTCAGCTACATCTCGAAACACATGACTTTGAAGCCCGGCGACATCATCTTCACCGGCACGCCGGAGGGGGTGATCTCGGGGATGCCGAAGGACAAGCAGGTCTGGCTCAAAGCCGGCGACAAGGTCACGACCTCGATCGAGAAGCTCGGCGAGCTGTACTTCCAGCTCACCTAGCCGCCTCTGCCCGTTTGCGGAGAGAGATCGACTCGGGCGAAAGCCGAGCGGGGTAAGGGCACGGCCGTGGCGGCGGGGCCGGCACGGACGGCGTTGTCACGCCCGTTGCGGCAAGCACGGGCCGTCACCCCCGCCCCTCTCCTGCGCCAGCCTTTCAAGTCCGCTGTACGCGCCCATATAGGCGGCTGCCGTGGATTGAAAGGGAAACGGTCGCCGATGCAGGATCTCCTCGCGCTCGCGGTCGATCCGGCCGCCTGGGCCGCCCTCCTCACCCTCATCGTCATGGAGGTCGTGCTCGGGATCGACAACCTGATCTTCATCTCGATCCTGACGAACAAGCTGCCCGCCGATCAGCAGGCGAAGGCGCGCCGGATCGGCATCGGCCTCGCGCTCGTCCTGCGCCTCGCGCTCCTCGGCACCATCGCCTTCATCGTCCAGCTGACGCAGCCGCTGTTCACGGCCTTCGGGCACGGCTTCTCCTGGCGCGACCTGATCCTGATCGGCGGCGGGCTGTTCCTGGTCTGGAAGGCGACGAAGGAGATCCACCACAACGTCGATCCGGATCCCGAGGGCGACATGTTCGACGGCCGCGCCGCGACGATCGGCTTTGGCGCCGCGATCGTTCAGATCATCCTGCTCGACATCGTCTTCTCGCTCGACAGCATCATCACCGCCGTCGGCATGACCGACGACCTGCCGATCATGGTCATCGCCGTGCTCGTCGCGGTGACACTGATGCTCGTCGCGGCGACACCGATCGCAGGCTTCATCGAGCGCAACCCGACCGTCGTGATGCTGGCGCTCGCCTTCCTGCTGGTGATCGGCATGGCGCTCATCGCCGACGGCTTCGGCGTGCACGTGCCGAAGGGCTACATCTACGCCGCGATGGCATTCTCGGCCCTGGTCGAGGGGCTGAACCTCCTGTCGCGCCGGGCGCGGAGGGGGCGGGCGCGCGAACCCGCCCCCGAACCCGTCCCCTTGGCGGAGCAAATCCCGGCCGCCGAGCCGATCAGTCGACGATCGCCTAGTAGGTGAGGGCGCGCAGCATCCGCGAATGCGTGATCGTCGGCCGTCACGCCGCTTCGCGCTCGAGGAAGCGCTCGGCGTAGTGGCAGGCAACGAGACGCGCGTCGAGAGGGCGCAACGGCGGGCGCTCGACGCGGCAGCGGTCGGTCACGTAGGGGCAGCGGGTCGAGAACACGCAGCCCTTCGGCGGATCGAGCGGCGAGGGCAGCTCGCCCTTGAGCACGATGCGCTTGCGCTTGACGCCGGTGATGCCGGGCGTCGAGGCGAGGAGGGCCTGGGTGTAGGGATGGAGCGGGCGCGCGAAGATGCGCTCCTTTCCGCCCTGCTCGACCGCGTGGCCGAGATACATGACGAGAACGTCATGCGCGATGTGCCGCACGACGCCGAGGTCGTGCGAGATGAAGAGATAGGCAAGCCCGAGCTCCTGCTGCAGGTCGGCCAAGAGGTTCAGCACCTGGGCCTGGATCGAGACGTCGAGCGCCGACACCGGCTCGTCGGCGACGAGCAGCTTCGGCGACAGCATCAGGGCCCGGGCGATGGCGATGCGCTGGCGCTGGCCGCCGGAGAACATGTGCGGATAGCGGCCGTAGTACTCGGGGCGAAGCCCGACCTTCGCCATCATGGCGCGGGCGCGGGCGGTGCGCTCGGCCTTGGGCAGGTCGGTGTTGATGACGAGCGGCTCCTCGAGGATCGCGCCGACCTTCTTGCGCGGGTTGAGCGAGCCGTAGGGGTTCTGGAACACGAGCTGGACGGTGCGGCGCAGGCGCTTCTTCTCGCCGGCGGGCGGGTTCACGGCGTCGAGGCCGTCGAGGGTGAGGGTGCCGGACGTCGGCGGCTCGATCAGGGTCACCATGCGGGCGAGCGTGGACTTGCCGCAGCCGGATTCGCCGACGACCGCGAGCGTCGCCCCGGGCTCGACCGCGAAGGACACGCCGCTGACCGCGTAGAGCCGCGCCGGCTCGCGGAAGAGGCCGCGCCGGATCGGATAGACCTGGACGAGGTCTTTTGCCTCGACGACGGGGGCGCTCACGACGCCATCTCCGCGCCGACGCGGTGATCGGCCGCGATGGCGCGCTCGCGCTCGGGATCGTCGAGCGGGTAATGGCAGCGGATCTGGCCGCCCATCCAGGCGCGCAGCTCCGGGCGCACCCGGCGGGAGTGCTCGGTCGCGTAGGCGCAGCGCGGGCTGAAGAGGCAGCCTTGCGGACGGTCGAACAGGCCCGGCACGACGCCCGGAATGGTCGCGAGGCGATGGTCGCCGACGCTGCGCTCCGGCAGCGCCGCGAGCAGCGCCGCCGTGTAGGGGTGCTGCGGCGCCTCGAACAGGGAGGCGGCATCACGCTCCTCCATGATCTGGCCGGCATACATCACCATGACGCGTTGGGCGGTCTCGGCGACGACGCCCATGTTGTGGGTGATGAGCACGAGGGCCATGCCGCGCTCGCGCTGCAGCGACAGCAGGAGGTCGAGGATCTGGGCCTGGATGGTGACGTCGAGCGCCGTCGTCGGCTCGTCGGCGATGAGGAGCTTCGGGTTGCAGGCGATCGCCATGGCGATCATGACGCGCTGGTTCATGCCGCCCGAGAGCTGGTGCGGGTAGGCCTTGAGGCGCCCCTCCGGCGCCGGGATGCCGACCTGGTCGAGGAGCTCGATGGCGCGCCGCCTTGCCGTCCATCCGTCCATGCCTTCGTGCAGCCGGAGCGTCTCGGTGAGCTGGAACTCGATCGTGAAGCACGGGTTCAGGCTCGTCGTCGGCTCCTGGAAGATCATGGCGACGTCCTTGCCGGTCAGCTGACGCCGTTCGCCGTCCGAGATGTCGAGGAGGTCGCGGCCCGCGAAGGCGAGGCGGTCGGCCCGGACGCGGCCCGGATAGGCGACGAGGCCCATTAGGGCCAGCATGGTGACGCTCTTGCCGGAGCCGGATTCGCCGACGACGCCGAGGATCTCGCCCTCGTCGAGGGTCAGGCTCACGCCGTCGACGGCGCGCAGCACCCCGCTCGAGGTCGGGAACTCGACGGAGAGGTTTTGGATCTCGAGGAGGGGCATGGGATCCCTGGTCGAGCCGGAGGGCTGATGGCGCTATCCGGCGGCTTCCGGCAACCTCACGCTGCCTTCGTGCGCTTGCCGGCGTTCTCCGAGCCGGCAGGCACCGACACGTAACCCTCGACCCAGTGATCCTGGCCAAGCTCGTAAGGGTCGATCGCGAAACACTCCGGGCTGTCTCTGAACCCGGGAGCCGCGCTCAGCCGCTTGCGGGCGGCGATCGCATCCTGCTCGGTTCCGTAGATGCCGATCAACTTGACGTCGCTCGAACCGTCCTCGAGCTCGTGCAGGTGCTGAAGAACGTAGACTTTCATCGGGGCGCCCTCATCGTGAACGATCGCCGAATTTCCTGAGCTTACTGTGTTCCGATCCCGGACCCGTGGCAAACCGGCCTTTGCCATACCGCTCGGTCATGAGCCGGTCCGCGAAAGCTCGTCCGCTTTCGTCGGGCTGGGGCCTCTGACCGGCCGCCCAGGACGGGACATCATCGGCTTTCTCCTTCCCGCTTCGCCTGACCATCGGGACCCGTCAACGACCTCACCGCTTCAGCTTCGGATCGAACGCGTCCCGCAGGCCGTCGCCGAGGAGATTGAACGCCAGCACGGTGATCAGGATTGCGAGGCCCGGCAGGGTGACGACCCACCAGGCGCGCAGCACGAACTCGCGCGCGTCGGCGAGCATGGTGCCCCATTCGGGCGCCGGCGGCTGCGCGCCGAGCCCGAGGAAGCCGAGCGCCGCGGCGTCGAGGATCGCCGTCGAGACGCCGAGCGAGGCCTGCACGATCAGCGGCGCGGTGCAGTTCGGCAGCACCTCCTTGAACATCAGCCGCAGCGTGCTGGCGCCGCTGACCCGGGCCGCGGTGACGTAGTCCTTCGAGGTCTCGGCGATGACGGCGGCGCGGGTGATGCGCACGTAGTGCGGCAGGATGACGAGCGCGACGGCGAGCATCGCGTTCATGATGCCCGGCCCGAGGATCGCGACGATGACGATCGCCAGCAGCAGGCTCGGCAGCGTCAAAACGATGTCCATCGCGCGCATGATCGCGATCTCGGTCACGCCCTTGGCGAAGCCGGCGACGAGCCCAAGCACGATTCCGACCGCGATCGACAGCGCCACGACGGCGATGCCGATGACGAGCGACAGGCGCGCGCCGTGGATCAGGCGCGAGAGGATGTCGCGCCCGATCGCATCGGTGCCGAGGGGGTAGGTCAGCGAGCCGCCCTCCTGCCAGAACGGCGGCCGCAGGAAGGCGGAGCTGTCGGTGAGCACCGGCGAGTGCGGCGCGATCACGTCGGCGAGGAGCGCCGTCAGCATCACGGCGACGATGATGACGAGCCCGGCGACGGCGCCGCGGTTGGCCGAGAAATAGCTCCAGAACTCGCGGATCGGATGCGGCGGGGTGGCGCTCGGCGCGACCGCCGCGGGAGCTTCGAGGACCTCGGCCGTCATCGCGTGTGCCTGATGCGCGGGTTGATCAGCCCGTAGGTGAGGTCGACGATCAGGTTCACGGTCATGACCACGGCGCCGATCAGCAGCGTGCCGCCCTGCAGCACCGGGTAGTCGCGGCGGTTGATCGCCTCGATCAGCCACTTGCCGACGCCCGGCCATGAGAAGATCGTCTCGGTCAGGATGGCGCCGGTGAACAGCACGCCGACCTGGAGGCCGATCACCGTCACGACCGGGATCAGCGCGTTGCGCAGCGCGTGGACGGCGATCACCCGCAGCGGCGAGAGCCCCTTGGCGCGGGCGGTGCGGATGTAGTCCTCGCCCAGGACCTCGAGCATCGCCGAGCGGGTCATGCGGGCGATGACGGCGAGCGGCACTGTGCCGAGCACGATCGTCGGCAGGACGAGGTGCGAGAGCGCGGACGCGAAGGCGCCCTTGTCATCGGAGAGCAGGCTGTCGATGAGAAGGAAGCCGGTCACCGGCTCGACGTAATACTGCACCGAGATGCGGCCCGAGACCGGCGTCCAGCCGAGCTGGACCGAGAACAGCAGGATGAGGAGGAGCCCCCACCAGAAGATCGGCATGGAATAGCCGGTCAGCGAGACGCCCATGACGCCGTGGTCGAAGATCGAGTTGCGGCGTACCGCCGCCAAGATGCCGGCTGGGAGGCCGAGGATGAGGGCGAAGAGGATCGCGCAGATCGCGAGCTCGATCGTCGCCGGGAACAGCGCCGCGAACTCGGACAGGACCGACTCGCTCGTGATGATCGATTTGCCGAGGTCGCCGTGCAGGAGCCGCGAGACGTAGATGCCGTATTGCACCAGCACCGGCTGGTCGAAGCCGTAGGCCTTGCGCAGCATCTCGTGCCGGGCCGGGTCCATCCCGCGCTCGCCCGCCATGGTCTCGATCGGGTCGCCGGGAACAAGCCGGATCAGGAAGAACGCGAGCAGCGTGATCCCGATGAAGGTCGGGATGACGAGGCTGACCCGGGTCAGGATGAAGCGGAGCATCGCGAAAGGATTACGCCAACCGGCGCGGCACAACAATCGTGCCGCGGATCGAGCCGCTCGACGAGATCGGCCCAGCCCGGGTCAGCAGGCTCGGTCAGGTCCACGCCGGGCGCGGTCCTGCCCAGTCCCGGGAGCGCGCCGAAGAGAGGATGCGGCTTTGGTTGCCGGCAGAGGTCCGGGCAGCGCAACGCAAACCGCACGGCGATGGCTTGCAACACCAGAGTCGGAATCAAGCCGCGGCGCGTCAGGGCGTTACTGCTCTCAAGGCGGCGTGCAGAGTTGTCCATCGGACGCACGGAAGCTTCGTGTTTCGGCGGCTAAAAAGAAGGGGCCCGACCGGGCCCCCTCCCTAACATTCCCGCAGCCGGGCGCTACTGCTTGATGTCCACACCATAAAACGTGTGCCGCCCGAAAGGCGAGAGCTTGAAGTCCACGACCTCCTTGCGCACCGGCTTCAGCTGCACCGCATGGGCGATCGTGAACCACGGCGCCTGCTCCTTGAAGACGACCTGCGCCTTTTTGTAGAGCTCGGTGCGTTCCTTCTGGTCGCTCGTGACCTTCGCCTTCGTGACGAGGTCGTCGAACGCCTTGTCGCACCACTTCGCGGTGTTGCCGCCGCCGGGCTTCGCGGCGTCGCAGCCGAGGAGCGTGTGCAGGAAGTTGTCCGGATCGCCGTTGTCGCCGGTCCAGCCGAGCATGCCGGTCTGGTGCTCGCCCGCCTGCAGGCGCTTGCGGTATTCGCCCCACTCGAAGCTCTTGATCTCGGCCTTGACGCCGATCTTGGCGAGGTCGGCCTGCATCAGCTCGGCGATCCGCCGGGCGTTCGGGTTGTAGGGGCGCTGCACCGGCATCGCCCAGATGTCGGTCTCCATCCCGTTCGGGAAGCCGGCCTCGGCGAGGAGCTTCTTCGCGCCTTCCGGATCGAACGGGTCGTCCTTGACGTCGTCGTTGTAGGACCACATCGAGGGCGGGATCGGGTTCTTCGCCGCGATGCCGGTCGAGAGGTAGACGGCGTCGATGATCGCCTTCTTGTTGATCGCCATGTTGAAGGCCTTGCGGACGCGCAGATCGTCGAAGGGCTTCTTCTGGGTGTTGTAGGCGAGATAGCCGATGTTGAGGCCCGGCTGCTCGAGCACCTGGACGTTCGGATCCTTGCGGATGGCGTCGAGGTCGGCGGGCGTCGGGTAGGGCATCAGGTGGCATTCGCCCTTCTGGACCTTGGCCCAGCGCACCGACGCATCCGGTGTGATCGAGAAGACGAGATCGTCGATCTTCGCCTTGCCGCCCCAGAACTCGGGGAAGGCCTTGTAGCGGATGACCGCGTCCTTCTGGTATTGCACGAGGTAGAAGGGTCCGGTGCCGATCGGCTCCTGGTCGATCTTCTCAGGCGTGCCGGCCTTCAGCATCGCGTCGGCATATTCCTTCGACTGGATGCCGGCGTACTCCATCGCGAAGTCGGACAGGAACGGCGCCTCGGGCTGGTTCAGCGACATCTTGATCGCGTAGTCGTCGATCTTCTCGACCGACTTCAACAGCTTGGGCATCCCCATGTCGTTGAAATAGGTGTGGTTCTGGCTCGTGACCTTGAAGAAGGGATGATCCTCCTTCCACTGCCGCTCGATCGCGAAGATCACGTCGTCGGCGTTGAAATCGCGGGTCGGCTTGAAGTTGCGGTTGGTGCTGTGCCACTTCACGCCGCGGCGCAGGTGGAAGATGTAGGCCTTGCCGTCGTCGGCGATCTCCCACTTCTCGGCGAGGCCCGGCACCACGTTCGTCGTGCCGCGCTCGAAGTCGACGAGCCGGCTGTAGATCTGGCTGTTGGCGTCGAACGAGGTGCCGGTCGTGTTGATCGCCGGATAGAAGTTCTCCGGGCTGCCTTCCGAGCAGTAGACGAGCGTCTTGGCGGAGGTTCCGGCGGCCGCGACGAGGGCCGGGAGGCACACCGCTGCAAACAAGGCGGAGCGTTTCATGAAAGGCTTCCTTCCGTGGGGCGTTTCTTGATCGCCGGAAGCTAGCGGCCGCCCCGCCGCTGTCAATGCAAAGCCGCGCGGCAAGGCGCTCGGCAAGACGCGCGAGCGCAAGCCGGCGGGACGTTTCCTCGGCGAACCGCAGGCCGCCGCCGCTGCCTCAATGCAGCGGGCGCTGCCTCAATGCACCGTGTGGCGGTAGAAGGTCTCGTTCATCAGGCGCTGATGAAGCTCGGCGAGGCGCTTCACGTGCGGCTCGCGCTCCTGCCGGTGAGCTTCCTCGAGCTGCCCTGCGAGGCGATTCTTGATGCTGTCGGGGCCGGTCCAGAGCTCGAGCCGCTCGCGCTCGCCGTCGTAATGGGCGTCGATGTTGGCGAGGACCGCGAGAGCGTCTTGCAACGCCGGTTCGATGTCGTCGGCGTAGACGGGAGCGGTTTCGGCCAGGCGCTGAGCCTTCTCCAGCTTGAGCATCGATGCCTCCCTCGTGCTTGAGCGGACCGTAGCAAGGACGGAGTGATTCCGGAATGCGGTTGTCTCGCGCTGCAGCATAAAACACCAGTGCAGCATGTTGTTTATGATCAATTGACATTCATCCAGGTGATTATTAGGTTTCCACAGCACGCGGGTCAAGCTTGCGGTCTCGGGCTGAAAGTCAGGCTCGCCGGGTCGGACGCGCGGCAAAGCGGCCAGGATCTTGCCATGTCGACGTCGATCGCGACCTTCGCGCCCCGGGCGCGGTTCAGCCTCCCGGTCCTCGGGGCCAGCACCGGAGCGACGCTGTTTGCCGGCCTCGCGCTCCTCATCGGGGCGGCGGCGATCGGTCAGGCCATCAGCCCGCGCCAGGCGGCGCTCTATCTCCTCGGCGGGGCCCTCGGGCTCGTCCTCTATCACGCGGCGTTCGGCTTCACCTCGGCGTGGCGCGTCTTCATCGCCGACCGGCGCGGCGCCGGCCTGCGCGCCCAGATGGTCATGCTGGCGCTCGCCACGGCCTTGTTCTTCCCGGTGCTCGCCGCAGGATCGCTGTTCGGCCAGCCGGTGCAGGGGATCGTCGCGCCGATCGGCGTCTCGGTCGTGTTCGGCGCCTTCATCTTCGGCCTCGGCATGCAGCTCGGCGGCGGCTGCGCCTCCGGCACGCTCTATACGGTCGGCGGCGGCTCGACGCGGATGCTCCTGACGCTCGCCTTCTTCATCGTCGGCTCGACGCTCGGGGCGGCGCACTTCCATTGGTGGACCGACCTCCCGACCCTACCCAAGACCTCGCTCGTGAAGCTGTGGGGGCCGTGGACGGCGCTCGCCCTCAGTCTCGCCCTGTTCGCCGCGATCGCGGCCGTAACGGTCGTGCTGGAGCGGCGGCGCCACGGGTCGCTCGAAGGCGACAAGCCCGCGCCGCGCTCAGGGTTCGCGCGCTTTGCCCGCGGTCCCTGGCCGCTTGTCGCCGGCGCGGTCGCGCTCGCGATCGGCAACTTCGCGACGCTCGCCCTTTCCGGCCGGCCCTGGGGCATCACCTCGGCCTTCGCGCTCTGGGGCTCGAAGATCGCCGACGGGATCGGCATCGAGGCCTGGGCTTGGCCCTACTGGTCGACGCCGGAGCGCCTCGCCGAGCTCGAGGGCAGCGTCTTCAACGACGTCACCTCGGTCATGGATTTCGGCATCATCGCCGGCGCGCTCCTCGCCGCCGGACTTGCCGGGCGCTTCGCCCCGGCCTGGCGGATTCCGCTGCGCTCGGCGCTTGCGGCGGTGATCGGCGGGCTTCTCCTCGGCTACGGCGCCCGGCTGGCCTATGGCTGCAACATCGGCGCCTATTTCTCCGGCATCGCCTCCGGCAGCGTCCACGGCTGGGTCTGGCTCGTCTTCGCCTTCGGCGGCAACGTGATCGGCACCTATCTGCGCCCGCTCTTCGGCCTCGAGGTCGAGCGCACCCCGAAGCTCACCGGCTGCTGAGCCCCCTCTTCAGCAGCCCCTTCAGGCCGGCGCTCCCCCCGCGCCGGCTTCTTTTTGCCCTTTCACGCCCTCTGAACCTTTCCTCCCTACCTTCCGGGCGGCGCTGAGAGCCGGACGAGGGGTGGCATGAGCCAACAGGTCGGATATTCGGGCGGGCTCGACGAGGGGCGCGTGCCCTGGGTCGACACGGCGAAGGGCCTCTGCATCGTCCTCGTCGTCATGATGCATGCGACACTCGGCGTCGGCGAGGCGATGGGCGGCAAGGGCTTCATGCATTGGGTCGTCGCCTTCGCGCGGCCCTTCCGCATGCCCGACTTCTTCCTCGTCTCGGGCCTGTTCCTGTCGCGCGTCATCGACCGCGACTGGAAGGCTTATGCCGACCGGCGCGTCGTGCATTTCCTCTATTTCTACCTGCTCTGGCTCGTGATCCAGTCGACGCTGAAATACGGCCAGGTCTCCGGCGGCACGCCGACGGGCTTCGTCCATCACCTCGTGCTGTCGCTGATCGAGCCGTTCGGGACGTTGTGGTTCGTCTATCTCCTCGCCGTGTTCTCAGTCGCGACGAAGCTCCTGCGCGGCGTGCCGCCGGTCGTCCTGCTGGCGCTCGCGGCGGCGTTGCAGATCGTTCCGGTGCACACGGGCTGGACGCTGATCGACGAGTTCTGCGCACGGTACGTCTATTTCCTCGCCGGCTATTTCCTCGCCCCGGCGATCTTCCGCCTCGCCGAGGCGGCGGTGGCGCGCCCGGCGCTGAGCCTGGCGGGGCTCGCGGTCTGGGCGCTCGCGAACGGCTTCTTCGCGCTCTCGCCCTCCCCGGTCGACGGCTATCCGACGCTGG
>C688J18823_10002774_pt1 | contig 11000 bp, 10 predicted proteins | sample HopSoiMetagenom1_FD_18823 | JGI IMG/M metagenome (IMG submission 18823) | reverse complement strand
GAGCAAGGGAGTCTTCTCCAACCGCCGCCCGTAACACTCTTGAAGCGACGGCAGCTGGGAGCGGATGGTCTCGCCGATGGCGACCCGCTCCGCGGCTTCGGGGACGCGCCCGCCGCCCTCCTGCGCGCTGCCGGTGGATGGAGTCTTCGAGGGCGGGTTGGCCTCTGAAGCTGAGACGGAAAATGCCGCGGTGATCGCGACGATCAGCAGCGATCTGCCTGCGTAAAGCGGCGTGCGACTGACGACGAACATTCGAGCTCCTGCCCCCCGGCGGGCTGCTTCATAGCAGGACGCCGTCGGCGCACAAGGCGCTGCTGTGCGCCGCTGTGGGTGGCAGGAGTGCATCGCCGTGCCGGCCGCGAGAGAGCGGGCACGGCGATGGGAGCAATCCCTCTACCGCACGTCCGTCGCCAGCGCCGGCACGTGGGCCGACGGGACGCGGAAGTGGGTCGCCTGCTCGTAGGCGAAGGCGAAGCCGATGAGCTTGGGCTCGCTGAACGCCGGTCCCGAGAAGGTCACGCCGAAGGGCGAGCGCTCCGGCGTGAAGCCGGCAGGCAGCTGCGCCAGGGACGGCTGGAAGAGCCCGGCGGGCACGATGACACTGGGATATCCAGCCCGGGCCGGCGGGTTGGCGCCGAAGTTGGCGGGGAAGAGGACGGCGTCGAACTTCTTCCCGATGCAGCTCGTGCCGCCCGCCGCCGCTGCCGCCTGGTTCGCGGCCACCCAGTCGGCGATCAGCGGCTGGCAGGCCGCCGGGAGATTCTCGGGGCGCGCGCCGCTGAAGAGGATGTCCAAACCGCAAGTACGCGTGAGCAGCAGGTCGAAGGCGCGGTCGGCCTTGTAGTCGTCGATGTCCTGCTGGGTGGTCAGGAAGTCGGACCCGATGGCGATGTCCTGCCCGTACTTCATCTGCACCTCGGGATTGTTGGGATGCGCCGCGGTGTCGTTGAAGGCGATGATGTCCGAGAGGTTGTGGATGGTGCGCACGGGAATCTGCGAGTTGGAGACGCTCACGTGCGGGCCGAAGTCCTTGTCGGCGAGATAGTCGTTGAGGTGGAACTTGAACCCGTTCAGGAGCACCGTCGAGCACGGGGCGGGATTGGGGCCGGTATTGGCGCGGCGCTTCTTGACGTCGTCCGTCGTCACGCAGGTTCCGAAGACGTTCAGGGTGGACTGGGAAGGAATCTCGCAGAAGTCGAAGGTGGCGCCCATCGCGGTCATCTTGTCGACGGCGGCCTGGATCAGCGCCGTGCGGGCAGCGCCCAGGCCGAATTCAACCCAGTAGGTCTGTTTCGGCACGGCGATGTGCGCGCCTTTCAGCGCGTTCTTGTCGAGGAACTTCGTGTAGTCGCTGAAGCAGTTCCCCTTCGTCTGACAGGCCCGGGTGGCGGGGTCATTCTGGTCGAACCCGGCGATGACGCCCAGCAGCTTGGCCGCGTCGGTCACCGTCTTCGCCATGGGGCCGGCGGTGTCCTGATCCTCGGTGATGGGCAGGATCCCGTGGCGGCTGACCAGGCCGAGCGTCGGCTTGATGCCCACCAGCATGTTCTGACCCGACGGGCTGAGGATCGACCCGGACGTCTCGGTGCCGATGCCTACGGTGGCGAGGTTCGCGCCACCGCGATACCTGGACCGGAGCTGGAGCCGCCGGTGGCCAGCACGGGCCGTCCGTCGTTCACAGGAGCGATGTTCCGCGGATCGATGCGCGGATCGTAGGAGTTGAATCCAAAGCCGACCTTGTTCACGTCCGCGCCGGGGACCTGGAAGAGCTGGAAGCGCAGCTGCGAGCTGAAGCCGGTGGGCATGCCCAGACCGATGAAGTTGGCGTACTCCGTCAGCGTTCCCTTGCCCAGGATGATGGCGCCGGCCTGCCGGATCTTCTTGGCGATGGTGGCGTCCTTCTTCGGAACCGAGGCGCCGATCGCGACGGAGCCCGCGGTGGTGGGCATGTCGGCGGTGGCGACGTTGTCCTTGAGGATCACGGGAATGCCGAAGAGCGGCTTGTCGCCGTCCTCGACGTCATCGAGGTCGTCGCCCTGGCGGTGCGCGTCCCGGAGCGCGTTTTCGTTGAGGTGCATGAACGCGTTCAATGGCTGCTGGCCGACGCCTCCATTGAGCGGCTGGCCGAGCTTGGAGGTGTCGTAGGCGGCAATCCTCGCCAGGTACATCCGCACCACGTCCTCGGGGCTGAGCCTCCCCGCCCGATATTGTGCCTGGATGTCGGCGATGCTGGCTTCGACGAGGTGGAGTGGCTGCGCTGCCGGCGCGGGCGGCTTGTTGTCAGCTATCGCGGCAAACGCGACGAAGAGCGCAAGCAAGGAAAGACGCTTCATGTGGGCTCCCTTCGGTGTTGGAAGCGAAGGTGCGCAGACTGCGTTCCCGCGCGGCTGCCGTCAACCATTGGATTTGCGACCGGGGTCCGACGAACGGCGTGGATTGTCCTTAAGGTGGATCCTGATTGATTTCATTGCCATCGAAACTTTAGCTGCCCCGAGGAAGCGGCGGTTGCTCGAGTGCTCGCTCGTCAATCGCGTCGGGCCCATCCGAGCCATAGCGCGCCCGCGCCGAGCGCCAGGCAGAGCGGAGTGAAGAAGAGCGTGTCGTAGCGCGCGAAGTCAGAGCTGCGGACGGACTTGAACAAACCCACATAGCGGAAATCGCCGACCGCCCTGGCGACGAGCACCGCCCCCAGCAGCAGCGTGGCATTCCGGAGCAGGGCAGCACCCAACGGCAAGCGCACGGTGCCACCCTGGGCAAGCACCAACCCCGCGGCCGCGGCGAGAAGGAGCGCGACCAGCAGCGTGCCGGCGGGGCGGGGCGTGAACAGCGGACGGTCGGCCGCTTTGACGTCGGAAGGCGACGCGCGCCGAGGGACCGCGACCGCGGCTCCCCACCGGCCGCCGGCCGCCCAGAACACGTGCAGCGCGGATAGCGCCGCGAAGACGACGGCGAGCAGGAGGCCCAGCGTTCGCGCGGTCATCAGACCTTTCTTGCAGAGCACGAGGCGGATGAAAAGGCGCGCGTGCGCGGGAACTCCGACCCGATTGTCGCGCGATCCCAGGAACCGACGATCTTGTGCGACGACGCCGCGCGCAGGGACTCGCGGCCCTCTGTTTGCGCCGCGCGCGCAGGCTTGGTGGAAGCTTCGGCCGATTCCGGAGCAGCGACGAGAACGTCGCCGCGCGAGCAGCGATCCACGAGTTCGTCGCTTTGCGGCGCCGCTCGATCGGCACGCTGCAGAGTGAAGCAATGCGCGGCCCGCGCCGGTCTGCGCTTTGCAACTGGAGAGAAGCGGACTGGTCGAGCAACAACGGGCGGGAGGATCTTCGTCCTCTCCGTCGAGGGAGCGATCCGGATTCGCCAACCGCGGCCCATCGGCCGCACGAGGAGACCACACAGCATGCCGAAGCCAAAGGACGTGATCGGATACGCCCAGGACAAGAAGGCCGTCATGGTGGACCTGAAGTTCATGGACTTCATGGGCCTCTGGCAGCACTTCACCATCCCGCTTCTCGAGCTCACCGAAGGCGTCTTCGACGAGGGCCTCGGCTTCGACGGCTCCTCCATCCGCGGCTGGATGCCAATCCACAACAGCGACATGCTGGTGGTTCCCGACGCGGAGACGGCCGTGATGGATCCCTTCATGAAGGATCCCACGCTGTCCCTGATCTGCAACATCGTCGATCCGGTGACCAAGGAGCCGTACACGCGCGACCCCCGCTTCGTCGCGCAGAAGGCGGAGAAGTTCCTGCGCGCCAGCGGCGTCGGCGACGCCGCCTACTTCGGGCCCGAGGCGGAGTTCTTCATCTTCGACGGCATCTCCTACGACTCGGGGGTCAATCACGCCTCGTACCGGATCGAGTCGCGCGAAGGTCAGTGGTCGACGGGCAACCAGACCGAGACCGCGTATGACGGCAAGACCGCCGTCACCCGCCCGAACCTCGGCTACAAGCCCCGCTACAAGGAGGGATACTTCCCGGTCGCTCCCATCGACAGCCAACAGGATTTGCGCACCGAGATGTGCCGCGTGATGGAGCAGGTCGGCATCCAGGTGGAGCGGCAGCACCACGAGGTGGCCACTGCCGGGCAGGCGGAGATCGACATCCGCTTCGACACCCTGACGCGCACCGCCGACAAGCTGCTCTGGTTCAAGTACATCATCAAGAACGTCGCCCTGCGCAACGGCAAGACGGTCACCTTCATGCCCAAGCCGCTCTTCGGCGACAACGGCTCCGGCATGCACACGCACCAGTCGATCTGGAAAGGCGGCAAGCCGCTCTTCGCCGGGGAGAAGTACGCCGGCCTCTCCGAGATGGCGCTGCACTACATGGGCGGCATCCTCAAGCATGCCCGCGCGCTCGCGGCCATCTGCAACCCCACCACCAACTCCTACAAGCGCCTCGTGCCGGGGTTCGAGGCGCCGGTGAACCTGGCGTACTCCTCGCGCAACCGCAGCGCCGCCATCCGCATCCCCATGTATTCGCCCAGCCCGAAGGCGAAGCGGATGGAGTTCCGCTCGCCCGATCCGTCGTGCAATCCGTACCTGGCCTTCTCGGCGATGTTGATGGCGGGCCTCGACGGCGTCGAGAAGCGCATCGATCCCGGCCAGCCGCTCGACAAGGACATCTACGGGCTCACTCCGGAGGAGCTGAAGGACGTGCCCAAGATGCCGGGCTCGCTGGAGGAGGCCCTCGGCGAGCTGAAGCGGGATCACGAGTTCCTGCTCAAGGGCGACGTCTTCACGGCCGACGTGATCGAGGCGTGGATCGAGAACAAGATCGAGCGTGAGCTGAACCCGGTGAGGCTGCGCCCCACGCCCACCGAGTTCGCCCTCTACTTCGACATCTAGCCGCAACCGCAGTCGCAGTCCCCCGGTGCGTCCATTCCGGACGCGCACGGGAGAGGTCTTGCCTTCGGGCAGACGAAACAGGAGTGCCGCGATGAAGAAGACAGCGCTTCCTCTTCTGGTCCTGACCGCGCTGGCAGCGCACGCCACCCCCACCACCACGGTGTGGGCGCCCTCCACCACAGGCATCCAGCCCTTCCTCACGCCCCACCTCACCTATGACACGTACTTCTGGAAGGGTCCCGCCGCCGGACAGGCGGGGTCGCCGCTCTATCCCATCACCACCGGGCTCACCATGGGCGTGCTGCCCTTCGATTCCGTGCAGCTGGAGGTGGGCTTCGATCTGCTCCTGCCCAGCAGCGACCCGGCGCTCTTCAACGCCAAGGTGGGGGTGCCGGAGGACAAGCTCTTCAGCTTCCAGCCCAGCCTCGCCTTCGGCATCTACGGCGTGGGAACGAAGAAGAGCACGGACACCACGCTCGGCACGGACTACAACATCCTCTACGCGCAGGCGCAGCACTCGATCCCGGGCGTGGGAGGGTTCGTCTCCGTCGGCGGCTACTACGCCCTGCAAGACAAGCTCTTCCAGGCGAGCGACGGCTCCGGAACGGCGCGATCGGGCTTCATCGGCGGCATCGGCTCGCCCGACATCGCCATCAACGCGCCGTGGCTGCAGAAGATCGTCGTCTCCGCCGACGTGCAGACGGGCAAGAACGCCTTCGGCGCCTTCGGCGGCGCGCTGAGCGTCTACTTCACCGACAAGGTCTCGGTCCTCACCGGGCCGGTCTACTTCTTCGACCCGGGTTCGCAGCCGGGCGGCAAGCAGTGGATGTGGACGATGCAGCTCGACATCGACATGCCCCTGCTTCCGACACCGGCCGCCGCGCCCGCTCCTGCGCCCGCCGCGACCAAAGCGGAGGCTCCGCAGCCCGAGACGAAGCCGGCAGCGGGCGGATCGAAGTGAGCGAAGGGACCCCTCGATGACCACGCATACCGCGCTGTTGGCCTTGCTTCTTTCGGGCTTCTTCGCCGTCGCCTGCATGCGCGCGGCGCTGCCCGGACTCCGGCAGGCGGGCGCCGTGACCGCGCCCGGCGATCTGCTCCGCTTTCCCGGGCGCATCGAACGGCTCCGGCGCTCCCGGTGGCAGTGGTCCGCCCTTGTGGCGCTGATGATCGTCCTGCGCCTGCAGCAGCAGTTGCCCCCCGTACTGGAAATGATGGCTGCCCTGCAGTTCCTGCTCTTCCTCGCCATCCCGGCGAGGAGCCCGAAGCGGCAGGGGGCAGCTGCCCGATGATCTCGAGCGACCCCATCCCGGGTCCAGGAGGAAACATGTCAAGGAGGATCTCTTAATGGCGGCGACCAAGTCCCAAGGAAGTTATTTCGGGCTGTTCCTGGCCGGCGGCGCGCTGCTCTGCGGCGGCGCGGCGTTCTTCTCCAGCGGCATCGGCAAAGTGCTCCTGCTGGCAGGGGCCGCCGTCACGGCCCTGGCCTTCGTCGGCTTTCGCAGGATCAAGCCGCTCGAAGGGAGCACGCCGCACGAGGTCGGCCCCGGAACGATGAAGTGGATCGGCGCGGGCCTCGCCCTCGGCGGATGGGGGATCACCATCGGCGGGATGCACTTCGTCACCGGCAACGGCGGCCGGATCGCGCTCGCGCGCTGCTGGGAATCGGCGTCAGCATGTTCGGGATCCTTTACGTGCTGCCGGCCGCCTTCAACAAGACGGCCTTCTGGAAAGCAGGCAGCCCCTCGCGAACGGCGCTCACTCCGATCGCGGGCAAGACGACGATCGAGACCGGATTTGCACCTCCCCCTCACGCGATGGAGTCCGCCCGATGACCTCGATGCTCCGGAAATGTTCCTTCGCCGTCTCTGCGCTCGTTCTCGCCTCGGCCGCCGCCCGCGCCCAGGCGCCGGCCAGCCAGCCGGCGGCCACCGCGCCCGCCGCCTCGCCGGCGACCGCCGAGCTCAGGGAAGCCGCCGCCAAGGCGCCCACCGCCGCCGATCTGGCGAAGGGCGACCCGGGAGGCACTCTCACCGGAAGCATCGCCGACGTCACCGTGGCGGATGCGAAGGCGGGAGTGACACTCGGCGACGTCGGCAGCCAGGTGGGACAGAACAAGGTCGCGATCAACTTCGTTTGGACCTTGATCTGCGGCTTCCTGGTCATGTTCATGCAGGCAGGCTTCGCGATGGTCGAGTCGGGGCTGTGCCGGGTGAAGAACGCCAACCACACCTACATGATGAACTTCTTCGTCTACGGCTGCGGCCTGCTCGCCTACTGGCTGATGGGCTTCGCCATCCAGATGGGCGGCGCGGCGGGCAATGCAAACCTGGGCGGGCTCAACCCGCTGGCGGGCGAGCAGGCCATCTCGCTCTTCGGGAAGACCTGGGGCGTCTTCGGCACGACCGGCTTCTTCCTTTCGGGAGCCAACTACGACGTGGGCGTGATGGTGATCTTCCTCTTCCAGATGGTGTTCATGGACACGGCGCTCACCATCGTCACCGGCGCCTGCGCCGAGCGGTGGAAGTTCATCACCTTCTCGGTCACCTCGGTCATCATGGGAGCCATCACCTATCCGCTCTTCGCCAACTGGGCGTGGGGGGGCGGGTGGCTCGCCCAGCTGGGCACGAACCTCGGCCTGGGCAAGGGCTACGCCGACTTCGCCGGCTCCGGGGTGGTGCACTCGGTCGGCGGCCTCACCGCGCTGGCCGTCTGCCTGATCGTGGGTCCGCGCATCGGCAAGTTCAACCGCGACGGCTCGGCCAACCCGATCATCGGCCACGACATGTCGGCGGTGCTGATCGGCTGCTTCATCCTCGCCTTCGGTTGGTTCGGATTCAACCCCGGCAGCACGCTCGGAGCAGCTTCCAACGGCAACCTGCGCATCGGCACCGTCGCGGTGACCACCATGCTGGCCGGCTGCACGGGGACGTGCGGCGCCATCCTCTACATGTGGATTCTCAAGGGCAAGCCGGACGCCTCGATGTCGGGGAACGGCCTGCTCGCGGGCCTGGTGGCGATCACCGCCCCCAGCGGGTTCGTCAGCGCCCCCAGCGCTGCCATCATCGGCCTGGTCGCGGGCCTGCTGGTCTGCGTGAGCGTGTCGTTCGTGGAGAACGTGCTCAAGGTGGACGACCCGGTCGGAGCCATCTCCGTGCACGGCGCCAACGGGTTGTGGGGCGTCCTCGCCGTCGGCCTCTTCGCCGACGGGACCAGCAACTACGGCGGAAGCTGGAACGGCGTGACCGGCTCGGTCACCGGGCTCTTCTACGGCGACGCAACCCAGCTCGCCGCGCAACTGGTGGGCATCTCCACGCTGCTGGGCGTGGTGTTCACGCTCAGCTTCGCCATCAACATGGCGCTCGAGTATTTCGTCGGACACCGGGTGTCGGCGGAGTCCGAGCTGGACGGCCTCGACATTCCGGAGATGGGTCAGCTCGGCTATCCCGAGTTCGTGTTCCGGCCTGAACCCGCCTTTGCCAGGGCTGCGTGAATTCCGGAGAGGGGTGGGAGGCGCTGAACCGGCCTGCCACCCCTCTTCGCCAAACCAGGAGCCTCATGGACACGGATTTGATGACCTCGGAGCAGGGACCGCTTGCCGCCCCACTTCCCGCCACCCTCGCCGCCATCCCCGAGACGGCCCGCGGGCTCGTCTTCGGTATGTTCGTCGATCCTCACGCCTTGGAGAAGAACGACCGGACCGAGCTGCTGGCGCGCCTGCGCGACGGGATCGCGGCGCATCCGGAGATCGCGGAGCTGCGCGTGGTCTTTGGCATGGCGCTGTGCGTGGATCTGGAAGTCCAGGAAGCCATCGAGCAGCTGCAGCACGCGGTGCGGCTCGATCCGGACAGCTTCATCGCGCACCTCAAGATGGGCGAGCTGTGGATGCGGCTGCGGGTGTGCAGGAAGGCCGAGGAGCATACGCGGCGCGCTGCCGCGCTGGCGCGGAACCTCGCGCAGGCCGAGCTGTCGCGCCGCCAGGGCGCGGCCATCCGGACGCTGCTCCGCGACGGGGTCGAGCGCGGCGGGCACGGGGCCGTTTCCGGGCTCCGCGGATTGCTGCGACGGCTCTGGTCGCGTGGCGGCGCGCTCTCCCCTGCGGAAGATCCTGGGCGATGATCAGCGCGCCGCGGACGACACGGTTGCCGGCGCGCGCCCGTAGCGCACCGTCGCAAACCCGGTCAAGAGGCCCACCAGGCTTCCTGGCAGGATGATCGCGAGATAGTGCGCACCCTGCATGCTGGCCACCCCGAACGCGAGCAGGGCGCCGATGAAGGTCCCGAAGGCGAGCGTCCACCCCATCTGTCCGACCTTGCGCGCGAACAGCCCGATCAGGACGCCGGCGAGGACGCCCTTGATGGTCGAGCCGACCACGATTCCGAGAAGCTGCGCGCGCACCTCGGGAGTGAACCACGCGCTGAGCCCGTCGAGGATTCCCAGCAGCCCTCCAGCCACGACCGCGACGCCGATCCGGTTCATGCCGTCTCCTGTCCTTGACCGCGCAGTTGCGGTCTCACCCTGTCCTTATTCCGGACCGGCAGGATCCTTTAACGACGGGTGAAAAGCAGAATCAATCCGCGGCCTATGAGGTAAGCGGCCAGGATGCCGAGCGCGGCGCGGTGGCGCCTCGCCAGCCGCAGTGCCCGATGCAGAAGGCCTTCGTGGAACGCGGAGACGGCCGCGCCGTCGAGAAAGCGAACGACGTCCGCCGCGAGCGAGAGCACGTCGGGGTACCGGTCCTCGCGGCGCGGCGCGGTGGCCTTCGCGGCCATGGCCAGCGCCGCGCGTGGCGGTCGATCGGGAAGCAGCGCACGCAGGATCGCGCCCAGCGAAAAGACGTCGGCGCGCTCGTCCATCTCGCCGCTCCTGCCCTGCTCCTGCTCCGGCGACATGAAGCCGGGAGTCCCGAGGACCGCTCCCTCGCCGGTGGCGCCCGGCGGCCGCCCTCCGACATCGATTCCGAGGGCCGGCCGCGTCGGACTGCCGCGGACCTTCGCCAGACCCCAGTCGAGGACCAGCACCTCGCCGAACGAACCCACCATCACGTTTTCCGGCTTCAGATCGCGGTGCAGCACGCCGCGCGAATGCGCGAAGGCCACCGCGTCCGCGATGCGCAGGAAGATGCGGAGCCGTTCGGTGAGCGAGTCCACGCGCGCGACGTGCCGGTCGAGCCGCTCTCCGCGCACCAGCTTCATGGTGCAGAAGGTGCGGCCGTCCGCAAGGGTTCCGACCTCGTGCACCGGCACGATTCCGGGATGCTCCAGACACGCCAGGATGCGCGCCTCCTGCCGGAGCCGCGCGGCGACCGCGTCGTCCTCGAGATCGAGCACCTTCAACGCCACGTCGCGCTCGAGCTCCGCGTCGTGGACCTCGTACACCGTCCCCATGCCGCCCCTTCCCGCGACGCCGAGGATGCGGTAGCGCGTGCCCGTCAGATCAGGCTCGCCGAGCCCGTCGCGCAGTCGAAGCAGCGCCGCATCGTCGAGGCGGGTCATGGCGGGTCCTTGCCGAACAGGGCGCGCGCCTCGGCGCGGAATTCCGCCTCGCTCGCGGTCGACTCGCGCAAGAGCTCCAGCACGGTCGCGCGAAGCCGCCGGCGGATCCCTGCCAGCCGGTTGGTCACGTCGCTGGTGGAGATGCGGAAGCGCTTTGCCAGCCCGGCGTACGAAGGCCGCCCTGGACCCTCGCTGAGCTCGTGCTGCTCGAAGAGCTCGAAGTGCGGCGCCCTGCCCTCGCGCTCGCAATCGCGCCGGAGCCGGTCCAGGGCGGCGGTGAACAGCCCGCGTGCCCACTCCTGCTCGAACCGCTCCTCGGGAGACAGGGCCGGGCTGTGCAGGCGCTCGACCGCGGCACGCACCTCCTCGAAGTCGAAGGTCGCGTGCCGCTCCCCGCCACGCTTGAGCCGCCCCTGGGCGCGATGCTCGTTGGCCACCAGGCCGTCGATGCACGATCGCAGGAAGGTGCGCAGTCGCGACCGCCGTGGATCGAATCGGGAGAGCAGGTCCTTGCCGAGCAGGTGCGTGAAGAACTCCTGCGTCAGNTCNGCCGCCTCGTCGTGCGGCTTGCGCCATTGCAGCCGGAGATAGGAATAGACCGGCCGCCAATAGGCCTCGGCGACGACGTCCAGGGCACGGCGGCGCTGTTCCTCGTC
>C688J18823_10002773_pt1 | contig 11000 bp, 10 predicted proteins | sample HopSoiMetagenom1_FD_18823 | JGI IMG/M metagenome (IMG submission 18823) | reverse complement strand
TGTAGGAGAACAAGCATCGGCGCTTACTATTGGAAGCGATTGATAATTTTTTAATAAGACATTCGAAACATCGCTGCTTTTTACACAAAACCATTCTTCTAAAATGGAACCATATATCGATCGAAAATCATACTGCATCGGTATGTTGTCATTCACATTTGCATTTGTAGGAAGAGCAGGGTTATTGCCTAAAATCCCTGGTATTACCTGATCTCCAAACAAAAACATTGGTGCTGCTGCACCATGATCGGTTCCGACACTTGAGTTTGATTTAATTCTTCTTCCAAATTCCGAAAAGGTCATTCCCAAAACACGATCAGAAATGGAAAGAAATTTAAGATCTTCCATAAAAGCTGAAACGGCTGTTGACACTTTGCCTAAAAGCGTAGCATGAACACCAATAGATGTATTCGCTGTATCCACTTGGTTATCGTGATTATCAAAACCGCCCATACTAACCATATATACTTTTGTTTTTAATCCTCCAGCTATTAGGCGTGCTACAATCTTTAACTGATCCGCTAAAGAATTTGTTCCAGGGGCTGGATATGCAGGCGATTGACTCGTAACTTTATTAGCAGCTGTTGTTATAGAAGCAGCATATGCATTTGTTTGTTTTGCTACTGTTCTGATAAAAGTTAATTCTTTACCCGCAGCTGTATTTGGTGCAGGATCCTGAATACCATTAATTAAATTGTAGAAATTGGTTGGATCTGTAATAGACATTCCCATGTTTACATCTGGTCCTTGTAAACCAAGTGATAACAGGGAACCAATTTGTATCGCTAATGGATCGGGCATTTGTGCATTTGGATAACCAGTTGGATAATTTGGATACTCATAATCCAGATAACGACCCATCCAACCGGACTCCAATGTTTCTTTTGAATCGGCTGCACTTAACCAAATATCAGTCGCTCTGAAGTGAGAAAAACTAGGTGAAGGGTATCCAACAGATTGTACAATTTTAACTTTACCATCATTAAATTTTTGCTGTAATCCTGTCATGGCAGGGTGAAGGCCTGTTTTATCAAAACCGTTTAGTTTCAATACAGAAGTTTCGGCAATCGCAATATTTGTTCGCGCATTTGTATAGGCCGAATATTGATCCAGCGGAATAACAGTATTTAAGCCATCATTTCCACCATTCAGTTGTATAAGCACTAATACATGGTCCGTGTTTCCAGCATTTGCAATTGCATCCAATAATGGTAATGCACCATACGCTTTAAAAGAAAACCCATTGATAAGACTAGGTAATACCACCAGAGGGGTTACATTTTTAAAAAATTTTCTTCTCTTCATTGCCGTGTTTTTATAATGACGTGACGTGATGCTTAAATTTTTTTTCTAGCTGAGTTGATATTCGGATAAATCCATGGTGTACTTATACAATGCTTTTAACCTGCTTAATATAATGTTCTTGTTGGCAGTATTCGTTGTATCACCAATGTAATTATCCCAGGCAGTAGTCCAATAAGCATCCGTTGATTGTCCGGATAAAAGCACTTGCGTTTTCAAATAATCTTTTGTAGTCTGACTAACATCAATCTTATACAACAGGTTCAATGAATCGGTTATCAATGTATTTGGATTTCTTGGATCAGAAAGTGTCGCAGCAAATGCGATTGGATCGATAACAATCTTTTTTCCACTCTTGGTATACCCATTGGCAATCATGTTATCTGAAAATTTATTTCGCTTTGGTAAGGTATCCGAATTGATCCACAGTTCATGGTATTGCGGTTCCTGGTAATAGGCAGGCCAACCCGCAACATTGGGAGGGTTTCCTAATTCCTGGTACATATCTCTTGGAATGGTATAAATAAACGACCATAAATTGTAAGCATTTACATAATCTGTTTTCCCATCAGGGAAAACAACGTTGTATTCTCTGCACAATCCTATCGTAAAATCAGCTGGACTTTTAATAACGCATGCTCTGTTAAGCGGATCAAAAAAATGTTCGCTCGAAAATAAAGCTGCCAAAACAGGTCGGATATCGTAATTGTTGTTTCTAAAAATAACTGCCAGTGGCGCAATTACATTCGTTTCTGTAGCTGCATCAATGGTATAATAAACAAAGAAGCGATACAATTTCCGGCAAATGAATAGGGCCAATTCATTTTGAGCAAATAGCATATCCAACAATGCATCTAATTCTTTTTCTCCGTCAACTCCAGTAAGCCCCTTAATTTTGGTGTTGTTATAAAATGCAGAAAATTGTTTATCTGTTGCATCGTGTTTATTTGCATTAAAAGTGTATCCATTTGTAGTGATATCATCCTTATAACCTGTGAGCACTTTTGCCGCAGCCTTTACATCATCTTCCGTATATTTTGAATCAGGCCCCTTACCAATTGTAAATAGTTCCTGTAATTCACGTCCGTAATTTTCATCAGGCGCTGTTTTTACATTTACATTCCCATTTAAATAAACCAGCATAGCCGGGTTCAGGGTTATTTGTTTTACAAAAACTTTAAAATTACCCAATGCATTTGCTCGTAATAAAGCATTGTATTTATATAAGTAACCGGAAGGATCAATATTGGGGCGTTGTACTGCAAAATGATTGTGCCAAAACAACACCATTTTTTCTGTTACAGATCTTCCTTGATTTAGCTGTAGCCCTGTCCACCAAGAGATGAGAGAAGATGTCCTAAGACTGTTGACATTACCCGTTTTACTGTAAACGGCATTTACCCATGTTTCTCCGATAGGTACATCCGGATCAGCAGTAGTACCATTGTAATTATTAACAGGTGGAAGTGGTTCGGCTATAACAGTATTCACCAATTCATTTACAGCTTCTGTAAGGGTTTTTGTTTTGAAATAATTTACATCTGTTACGGTTGCACCAAACAAGGTACGCTTTAAAAGATGTGTTACTTCACCTGTTCCCCAAGCGCCGCTGTATGGGGTTAAGCCGCTCCTTGTTCTGTCAATTTGACTAAAATCTTGTTCTACAGTTTTTGTCTGAAAGGAGGTTAAAAAATCTCTTCTGTCCATGTAAAGAATGATAAAGTTTAATGGAATTTAGTAAAAAAAAATTGGAATCCAATAGCCAAGCAATAAATATATTGGCGAAAGGGAAGACTTTTAAAAGAATGAATGGTTTAAAACCGGTTATAGTATACTACCATCGTCTGTATGACTCTATATACAAAGAATTAATTCGGGGTAGGCTCGGGATGAATAAATTCATTTTCGCTTTTTGCAATGACGATGGTTGCAACTCCATTTCCTATAATATTGGTAATGGCTCTTGCTTCACTCATAAATTTATCCACACCTAATAGAAAGGCGAGACCTTCCAACGGAATTTTGTGAATGGCTGTTAATGTAGATGCTAAAATAATAAAGCCACTACCCGTTACACCGGCAGCCCCTTTTGAGGTGATCATCAATATTCCTGTTATGCTTATCATTTCTCCTACGGTTAATTGCACGTTGTATAACTGTGCTAAAAAAATAATGGACATGGATAAATAAATAGAAGTACCATCCAAATTAAATGAATAGCCTGTTGGGATAACCAGACCAACAACTTCTTTGCTACAGCCCATTTTTTCGAGCTTTTGCATAATGGATGGTAACGCTGCTTCTGAGGAGGATGTACCCAATACAATTAATAATTCTTCTTTGATTGCTTTTAAAAAATGAATGATATTCATTTTAAAATAATAAAGTATACTTCCCAGAATAAAAAAAATAAAAACAAACATGGTGAGATAAACGGTTCCCATCAATTTAGCTAATGGTACCAATGTATGCAAACCAAATTTGCCGATTGTAAACGCCATGCCTCCAAAAGCCCCAATGGGGGCTAAATACATGACATATTTTAATCCGGTAAAAATCAGTTTAGAGCCTCTCGTTAATATGCCAATTGTTTTCTGACGATGTTTGGAAAAGTTAAGAAGGATACCTACAAGAATAGAAACAATTAAAACTTGCAATGTAAAATTGGATAAAAAGAAGGAGGTCCAATTAAAACCATCACTTGCATTAGTTGTGTATTTGCTTGTATCCATTCCCTGCAAATTGCTTTTATCAATTTTCCCCGGTTGTATCCAAAGCGCCATGGCAATGCCAATCATTAATGCGAAAGTTGTTATAATCTCAAAATAAATAAGTGCTTTTACGCCAATACGTCCCACCTTTTTCAAATTTCCCATTCCACTAATACCAAGTACAATGGTGAAAAAAATAATGGGCGCAATAAATAGTTTGATAAGGTCCACAAATTTTTTCCCCAACACTTCCATTTTAATTGCTGTAGCTGGATTATAATGTCCTAAAAGGATTCCTGAAAGGATCGCAATGAATACCCAAAAGGTTAAATTAGTAAGAAGGTGATATACTAATTTGGAATCTTTGGAAGAGGAATGCTGCATGGACTGATTTAGTTTGCTGCAATTTACAAAATCTGTTTGCAACGTATTTGTACAAACAATTATAGAAACCACTTTTAATTTTAACATAAACATTACCAATCACTTACATTCAATTTTAAAAAATCATTTACCTTGTGTCCGATTCGGTAGACTTGCTACGTCATTAGGCCACAGTACACTTGCAGATTTATATTTAAGGTCAGGGAATAAATTAAAAGCTAGATGCTATTTGGAAAAAGCCTTGAGTTTAACCTCTTCGAATGCAGAAATAGAATTAATACGCAGAAAATTAATTTTGTGTAATGAGTAGAGATTCGAATCAAAACTGCTTTTTAAAATACCCCATCAACACATAAAAAAAACGCCATTTCTTCTTCTCATTTATGATACATATCTTTAGTAAATTAACACTGAGTATTTTATTACCCGCAGTATTGTTCATCCTTATTGATTAATTGATTAGTTTTATAGTCCTAAAATAATTTATTTACTAAAAAATCCCCATGATGAAAAATTTATTTAAAATGAAAACGACACGCACTATTATTTATGGTGCTATTTTAACATCCTTATCTTTTTATGCTTGTAAAAAGAAAGATAAAGAAACAGATCCAACAGTCGAAGATATTTATAAAACAGCAACCGCCACTATCGAAAAAGTATATCCAGATACGCTTGTTTCGGGAACAGCAACCTTCAGCCAGGTAAATGACGGAGATGTAACATTAACGCTGGATATTACAGTACCATCACGCGCAAACAAAAGTGTTGCTGTGCATCTTCACATGATGAATGATTGTGGCGGGAATGCAACCAACGCAATGGGTCATTGGAATCCTACTAAATCCAATCACGGAAAATTTGGTACCGGTTCTTTTCACCTGGGTGATATCGGAAATGTTGACCTGGATAAAAACGGTCATGCCACTTATATGTTCTCTACCAATGCATGGAATGTGAATGGAAGTGATACCTTGAGAAATGTTGTAGGAAGAAGTATTATCATTCATTCCGGAATAGATGACTATACGACTCAACCATCAGGCAATTCCGGGAACCGCATCGGTTGCGGTGGAATATCTTTAAAATAAATGTACGATAATTATAAACTGACCGCGCTTCTGAAAACAGCCGGTCAGTTTTATTTTCGATAAGTTTAGTTGATAAAATAAACCCATTAAAATTGCTCTCTAAAATGTTCAATCAATGTTTGAAAAATTTTCTTTTTCTGTACTTCATTCACAGCGGCAAATGTACTGTGTAAAAAACCGATTTCTTCCATTTCTTTGCTAAATAATTTGCTATGTGCATTAATTGCCTTTTCAGATATTTCTAAAAACAAATCATCTTCATTAGAAGGATCGCTATAGTTCAAAAAACACCTTGACTCCGAAATAAATTCAAGACAAACATCTTCTCTATCGTAAAAATTGGTGATGAGTCTTAATCCAATTTCAGCTGTTGCGGGTTTCTGTGTTTGAAGGTCCGCATATGGTTGAAAAGAAAATTGAGGTTTCAGGAAATTAAATTCACCTTCGAGCTTTGTAAAAGCGTCAAATATTTCAAACTGTTCAATAGTAGATGCAAATGAAGAATACTCCATTGGCTAAAGTTAGATTTATTTGAATTGGTTTTGCGTAACCCTACTATTTTTATTTCATCGCTTAGCGTAACATATTGTTCCCATTCCAGAAACTACCGTTAAATAAATAAAAAGCCCGTTGTTCCCTTTTCGAGCCATTTTTATTTTGTTAATGTCTAAATTAGCTATCCTCATTAAATGATTAGAATGAAAACTAAACTACTACCTATTGTAATTTTTATTGCAAATGGGATGATGCTATTTTCTTGTGGACATAAGGAAGATAACATCCCTCAAATTCCATCCTTTATGGAAGGGAAAATAGATGGCAATATGAGAAGAAAGGAATTTCAGATAAATGCTGAATATAAGACTAGTGCGCATGAAATAAACTGTGCTTTTAGCGATGACAACTATCAATATGAAAGCTGGATCCTATTTATCAGGAATGTTAATATAGATACCTGGGTACTTCCTGCGACTCTTCCTAATTCAAGCAGTTCATTAGATACTATTCCTGCTGCTGCTTATTTTTTCTATGATGCTGGAAAACAAGGGAGCCAATCGTATAGAACAAATGATACAATAGGTGCATTTAAGGTTCAAGTAACCAGCATTGCAAATGATATATTGGAAGGCACATTTGAAGGTGTATTAACGAATGGGTGGTTTTTCAATAATGAGAAGCGTATGATTACCGAAGGAAAATTCAGCGTAAAGCTGGAAAGGAAATAAAAAATACACCTGTTACTGAGGGATTTTTTCTATCAATAATTCATTCCCTGATTTATCGTAATACGAACAGGTCATTTTATCCATTAGAACAACCCATTTGTTTACACCTGATTTTGCACAGTCTTTACAAAATGTAGGGTAATCTGTTTTACCTTGTTGGTGGGCCTTTAAATCTTTTTGAAATTGTTCTTTGTTACTGTTTGCTGCAATTGTTAATTGATCGTACTTGGGTGGGGATGCTATTTTAGTATTCTCCGTGCTGAAATAATCAGTATGTCCGTCCATTACAAACGTGTCATAAGAAACCACACCTAGTTTTATAAGGTCCTGAACGTAGGCCGGAAAATCTGCACCGGATTTTACTTTTGAATGTGCTGCTTTGATTTGTTCTATTGTAAACATTTTTTTGAGTTTTTTTGTTAAATCATTTTAGTATCCGTACAAAAATTAAAACATAATTATGTGGCTATTTTGAATAAACCAAAAAAAATGAGCCTGAGAGCTAAACCCGCAACTTTTGCTAATACTCCAGTTACTATAGGGCCACAAAAACAGAAGTGAGTGTGACCGCTTTCGCTTTTCACACTCACTTCTGTTTTTGTGGGAGCAACAGGGTTCGAACCTGTGACCCCCTGCTTGTAAGGCAGGTGCTCTGAACCAGCTGAGCTATGCTCCCAATTGTGTTATAAATAACTAATGGGCTGCAAAGATATAGACTTTTTAGAAAATGCAAAATATTTTACCTCTTATTTTCGTTATAAATGAAAAAAAATAGCCCCCAGTGTTGATTCTTTTCTACATGAAGGCTTGGCTAAAAGCCGCTACAATTAAAGGATAGCGCAAAAACACACTTGCATTTTTAGGGTATAGATTTTGAATATATTTTTTTTGAAAAATAAAAAAATTAACCCATTAAACCCGTTAAGTTAAAATTATGGAGCAACAAGAGCAATTGGTTGAAGGTTTGAATGACCTTATTCAAATTCATAATGACCGTATCAACACTTATCGCAAAATCCATTCGGATTTAAATGATTTTGATTCAGATATTGAACGTATTTGTCAACGTATTGTTAGACAAAGTGAGCTTCATCTCTCTCAACTGGTTGATTTGGTTGATCAGCTTCACAGCAACTTGGTTAAAACGCATGGAAAAGCGTATCGCATCTGGCTTAAATTAAAAGGTATTTATATGGATAAAGACCGGGTTTCGATTTTAAATTCTTTTGATTTCAATGAAGAAGCTGCTGAAAAAGCCTATGACTATGCTGTAGCTGAGATTGAGGCACCCGATGATATAAAAACAGTGTTGCGACGTCAACAATGTTCCTTAAAAATTACCCACGATATTATAAAAGAGTTTAATGACAGAGAGTTTATGGTTGTATCGAATTAGATCACTATTTTTATACAACCTCTGCAACCGTAAACGTACTTCCTCCTATTAAAATAAGGTCACTTGATGTGGCCTTATTTTTTGCTGCCTGCAGTGCCAAAGCAACTGTTTCATACCTATTTCCGGTTAAGCCTTTTTCTTTTGCAGCTATTTGTAACTCCTCAACTGGCAAGGCTCTTGGGATATTAGCTTTGCAAAAATAGTAAATGGCTTGTTTGGGTAATAATTCCAAAACTGCTGAAATATCTTTGTCGTTCACCATGCCAATTACGATGTGAAGCTGCTCATAAGGTGTTACCTGTAGTTGCGCCAGCACTTCTTTTATACCTGCTTCGTTATGCCCTGTGTCGGCAATAATCAACGGTTTTTGAGAAAGCATCTGCCAGCGGCCAAGTAAACCTGTTGTTTCCACTACTTGCTTTATTCCTTTTCTCACTACTGCTTCGGTTAGCTGATAACCTTTTTTATTTAATTGCTCCACTGCTGCTATCACAGTAGGTATATTTTTCAATTGGTAAAAACCCAGCAATTCACTTTGCAGGTTTTTATAGATGAGTGTTCCTTCTTTTTCAATATCTGTAACTAGATACAGTTTTTCTCCTTCCCATTTTTGCTGGGCACCATGTGCAGTATAAATACGATCGGCGAATAATAAAGAAGCCGGTTGTTCTTTTGCTTTTTCTATAAATACAGTAGCCGTAGCGGTTTGTGTTTCCCCAATAATAACGGGCACGTGTGGCTTTATAATACCTGCCTTTTCTCTTGCAATTTTTTCCAGTGTATTGCCCAATAACGTAACATGATCAAAACTGATATTGGTAATGATGGATATTTCCGGCGTAACCACATTCGTTGAATCCAGACGGCCACCAAGGCCTACCTCTATTACTGCAATGTCCACTTTTTGTGTAGCAAAATAGTCAAAAGCTAAACCTACGGTCATTTCAAAGAAAGAGGGCTGAAGTTCCTCAAAAAAGGCCTTGTGTACATTTATGAAATCAACGATATATTGTTGAGGAATGGGCTGCCCGTTTATTTTGATACGCTCTCTAAAATCCTTTAAATGGGGAGAGGTGTATAAACCTACTTTTAAACCAGCGGCTTGAAGAATGGAAGCAAGCATATGTGAAGTGGAGCCTTTGCCATTGGTACCGGCGATATGTATGGATTTGAATTTATGCTCCGGATTATTTAATCGCTTGCAGAGTGCAATCGTATTGTCCAGGTTATCTTTATAAGCAGCACTGCCAATGCGTTGAAACATTGGTAATTTTGCATACATATAGTCCAGGGTTTCCTGATAGCTTTTTAACTCGCTCATGAAGTATTATTCCAATGTAAATACAAAGGTATAGGTTCCACGCTGTTCTTTTGCACCAGTAGGGCTCGGATTAAATTTTGCTTGCATAGCAGCTTGGCGAGCTTTGGAATATAAATTGGCACTGGTAGTTGTGGAGCCACGTTGCCCGGGTGTAGCTTTGATTACCTTACCCGTTTCATCTACAATAATCTCAACGACTACTTTACCCTCTTCTTCCGGATCTGTCATCGGTGCAGGTTTTCTTACGATCATGCGTCCTGTCAAATCGAACCCTCCTGTTCCATTAAACCCGGGATTGCCATTTCCATGACCTGTACCGCCTCCACTACCAACGCCACCATTTGTTCCTGTTCCCAGCCCTCCTGAGGTACCACCACCGCCACCTTCACCACTGTGCTTCTTTTTGCTTTTTAAAATAGCCAAAGCATCCGATAGTTCAGAACTTGGTTTTTCTTCAACTGGTTTTGGTGTTTCGGTAACCACTTCTTTTACCTTGTCTTTCTTTATTTTTTTCTTAGGCGCTGCCTTCGTTATGTTTACGGCCTCCCCTGTTTCATCCGTCACTACTTTTTCATGGCTAGGTGTAGGAATATCAACTGTTTTGGTAACAGGTTCTGATTTTGCAACAGGGGGTGTTTCCGGTCTGGTCGCAACTTCTTTATCATTTTTAGTTGAAGATCCACCGGCATCTGTACTCCCCAATCCTTCCATTCCTAAACCAATTTCAATTTCAGGAACCGGTTTTATTTCAAAAGGAGGAATCGGTGTTATAAATACCACCATAATAAAAATAAGGAACAAGATCGCATGAAAGATCAGGGTGAGCGCCAATGCGAAATATTTGTTTTTATTTTCTGTATAAGCTTCCATTTATTTATCTGTTGATTTTGTAGCCAACACCATTTTTATACCCAGCTTATATCCTATCTGCATTACATCAGCAAGATCCTGAATGGATAAACTGTTATCCATTTTCAATACCACAGTAGGTGAACTTGTTTGTGCAAGTGCAATTCTCAATACATTTTCTAAATCCGGAAATAAAACCTTTTCTTTATTTACCATATAATTATGATTGGCATCCACTTCAATGGACACTTGCTGCTTTGTTACCTGCACAGCATTGGTGGATTTTGGCAAATTAAGCTTTAGCACACTTGGGTTTGCCAATGTAGAGGCAATCAGGAAGAACAACAATAAGAAAAACATGATGTCATTGAGCGATTCGGTGCTCACCTCTGCTCCTTCTTTATGTCTGCGTTTTAATTTCATTGCTTCTTAATTTTCGTTGTTAATGTTGTTGAAAAATTGCACCCTTATCGTTTAGAAGGCTCTTGCAACAAATCAATAAATTGCAAGGATGTCTCCTGCATTTTATGAATGGTTTTATCCAACATTGCATTTACAATAAAATAACCAATGAAGGCGATAAGCCCCACCACCAAACCAGAAGCACTGGTAATCATCTTTTCATACAAACCACCCGAGATAGCACCAATACTTAGGTTATCCGCCAATGAAATATTATAAAAAATTTTGATTACCCCGGCAATGGTTCCTATGAAGCCA
>C688J18823_10002772_pt1 | contig 11001 bp, 8 predicted proteins | sample HopSoiMetagenom1_FD_18823 | JGI IMG/M metagenome (IMG submission 18823) | reverse complement strand
CGGTGCTCCGAACTCGGGCCGCTCGTGGATCAGGCGAATGATGTCGGCGGCTGCCTCGCCGTAGAGGCGGATGAGATGCTGAATGAGCGGAAGCGGCACGTCGATGTGGAGAGCGCGTGCGGTTTCGATAGCCAGCGCTTCATGATCCGCGATCGCGGCACCGGGTAGAGGCGTCATCGCCGTCTTCGAGGGGCGAAGCCGTCGCTGAAGCGATCGTCCGACGGTATCGATGGTGCGTTCGGCCACGCCCCTCGCGGTCGTGAATTTCACGCCGACGACGGTCATTGCACCGTTGCCGTGATCGATGATCTCCGCCTCCGGCTTCAGATCGGGCCGGCCGCTCTTGTCAACAAGTGCCGCGACGGTGCCACGGTGCACGAGGGTCACGTCACCGCGCGACAACTTCAGCGCCGGGAATGCCATGTTCGCCTCGTCGATGAACGCGTCCACCTCGTCAGATCGGACGGACAGATCTCCAGGCTGCACGACGCTGGCGGATTGACTTGTGCCGACGAGCGCCCGGCCGCGCCACGGGACGAGCGTGAGCATGCGGCCGTCACGTCCGGGTGCCGCAAGCGCCATATCACTCGCCCGTTTCGACGTCACGAGGTTCATGGCTTTGAGGAGGGGAAAGGGACGCGTGACCCCAAACAACCGCATCACATCGCCGGCCCTCGACCCGGCGGCATTCAGCGTGACCCGAGCGCGAATTTCGAACCGGCGATCGGTCAACACGTCGCGCGCCATTACTCCGGCGACTTTTCCACCGTCCCGAACGATGTCGATTGCTTCGGCGTAGTTCGCCAGGTCCGCACCCGCGCGATCGGCCGCGGCCGCAAACGACAGCGTCAAGCGGTCCGCCTCGACCATCTGGTAGTCGTACCACTGCGCGCCGCCGGTCAGACCATCCTGTCGAATACCGGGAAACAGGCGAAGTGTGGCGGCCTTGGACACCAGTCGCGGAACAGGCAGGTGCAGTTCGGGTTCAACCCCTTGGTTCCGCCCGCGTCCGAGCCATGCGTCCACTTTGAAGGCTGCGCGGAGCGCAAGACGGTTCTTGGTCACGGATCGATACGTGCCGACAAGAAAGGGAAGCGGACGCAAAAACCAGGGAGCGATTCTCGCCAGCGCGCGACGCTCGCGAATCGCTTCCCGCGCGCGACCCAGGCGGCCGGTGGAAAGGGAGCGCAAACCGCCATGCCCGGTTTTCTGATGGTTGAAACTGGCGCCGCCGCCGAAATCGGAGGCCTCGATGAGCGCCACATTCAGCCCGCGGCTGGCCGCTTCGTACGCGCAGGCGAGCCCGTAGATACCGCCGCCGACGACCAGCACGTCGTAAAGCTGGCCGTCGAATCGCGTCAGCTCACGCGGTCGCATCGTATCCCCGTCATTCGGAGCTTTATCTTATAGTAGCCGTGTGTCCTCGCCGGCGGCCGCATCGACAGACGACGTCCGGGAATACTGGAACCGTCATATTCACGATCTCGAGATCACCACCCATCCGGTTGGCTCACCGGGGTTCTTCGCGGATCTGGATCAGTATCATTTCGAGAAACTTCACCACCTGCTGCGGCTGATCAACTTTGACGGCTACGCTGGCAGGCGTGTCCTCGAGGTCGGATGTGGTGCGGGGACCGACCTGGCCCGATTTGCGCGAGGCGGGGCCATAGTCTCCGGCGTTGATCTCTCGTCGTCCGCCATTCGGCTGGCGCAACAGAACTTCGAGCAGCAGCGGCTGCAGGGGGACCTGCGGGAAGCCGACGGCGAGCGTCTCCCGTTTGCCGACGATACATTCGATCTGGTATATGCCCACGGCGTCGTCCAGTACACCGCCAATCCGCAGCGGCTGGTCGACGAATGCCGCCGGGTGCTGAAGCCAGGCGGCGAGGCGGTGTTTCAGGTCTACAACCGCATCTCGTGGCTGAACGCACTTTCGAAACTGATGAAAGTTCCACTCGAGCACGAGGATGCTCCGGTGCTGTTGAAATACAGCGCTGCCGAATTCCGTCAGCTCCTTCGCGCGTTTCGCGAGGTGCGAATCGTCGAAGAGCGATTTCCCGTCAAGTCGCGGCTGCACGGCGGGTGGAAAGGTACACTCTTCAACACACTCTTTGTCGGCACGTTCAACGCACTCCCGCGATCGCTGGTCAGGCGTTTTGGATGGCACCTTCTGGCGTTCTGCCGCAAATGAGGCCAATCATGATCGTCAAAGCTCACGCGTTTGGAAATGATTTCGTGCTCGTCGAATCACGAGCGGTGCAGGGAACGAAGAACCTCCCGGCGTTCGCTCAAGCCATCTGTGCGCGGCACCGCGGCATTGGCGCCGATGGCTTGATCGTGTATTCGACGACGCCATCGGGCGCGTCGATGCGGCTGCTCAACGCCGATGGCAGCCGATCCGAGATCTCCGGAAATGGTCTTCGCTGTCTCGGCGCATGGATCGCGTCGCAGCGTGGCGTCGCCATGCCCGGCCAGCAGGCGCCGATCGAGATCCAGACAGAAGCTGGCGTCAAGCGGCTCGAACTGCTCGCCTGCAAAGACGGTCGTTATACGTTTCGAGCCGCGATGGGCGCGCCGGAGCAGATCGAGAAGACGATGCTCCAGATCGCCGGACAGGCCGTTGAAGTCGTCACCTTGCGCGTCGGAAACCCTCAGTGTGTCGTGCTTGGCGAGGTGAGCGAGACACGCCTGCACACCATCGCCTCGGAGCTGGCGGTCCATTCGCATTTTCCCGATGGCACCAACGTGGAACTGGCGTCGGTGGAAGCGCCCGACCGAGTCCGGATTTTGATCTGGGAGCGAGGAGTCGGCCCGACCGAGGCCTCCGGCACCGGCGCGTGTGCGGCGGCGGTCGCCGCTATTCAGTTCGGCGGCGCCGCGCGGGACGTCGAAATCGTCGCGCCCGGTGGAGCGCAGCGCGTTGAGTGGACCGACGAGGGGCTCTTCCTGACCGGATGGGCCGAGCTGATCGCGGAAGCCGCGTGGCTTCCGCCGGTCGAGTCCTGACGATCGCAGGGACTCGACACTGGCGCTTGTAACCGTCACAGCTTCTGCCATCGTCCTCGGATGCGGATGCTGCGACGACTGCGACGTGCGTCAGTGCTTCTTCGCCGGGCGGCGAGCGGTCTTCAGCGTAATCGCCGCCTCGACCACGTGAGTTTCCGAACGGATCTGCGCGTCGAGTCCAGAAACCGCTTCCGTCGCACCCGCATAGTTTCCCGCGGCCAGCTGCGTGCGTGCTTTTTGCAGCGCACCCTCCGCACCCTTGAGGGCCGCGCGTGCCGGAGCCAGTTCACGAGGCGCAACACGAACCTCTTCCGCCGCCTTCACTCGCGCCTGAAGATGCATGACGGCGGCATTCGCCGCGTTGACGGCTGATTCGCTCTGGCTTTTGGCCTTTGCTTTGTTGTCGGCTGCGGCGCGCTGAGCCTCCTGGGCGCGATCGCTGGCGTCGACGGCACGCGAGAGTGCGAGCCGGTAGTCTCGCTGATCGACCGCTTCGTGCGACTGCTGAAGCGCAGCGGTTGCCGCGGCGAAGCTTTCCGGTGCGTACTGCTCCGCGCCTGCGGCGCGCGCGCTCTCGACTGCCTGCTGCGCTCGATCGATTTCTTTTTGCGGGGGTTCGGAGCACGCCACGGTGAGCACGACCGCGCACGCGATCGTGCAAAGCAGGGCCGACAGGCGAGGCATCAGCACGAAAGTATAGCAGGGTATGGTGTACGATGAAGGCCGTCGCGACGCACGATCGGCCGCGTGAGAAGCTGCAGCGCCTCGGTGCAGCGGCGCTTGGCGACAACGAACTGCTCGCGATCGTACTCGGACACGGACGATCGCGCGCGAGTGCACTCGACATGGCGAACGCGGTTCTCGAGACGAGCGACGGTGCGCACGGTCTCGTTCGCACTCGCTACGACGACTTGTGTGCGATTCCCGGGATCGGACACGCACGCGCCGCGCAGATTCTCGCGGCCGTCGAGCTAGGACGCCGAACGCTGACGCGGCCACTTCGCGAGCGCGTGCAGATTGTGAATGCCCGCGCCGCGGCCGAGCTCCTGCTGCCGCAATACGGCAGCCGGCCGGTCGAGCAGTTCGGCATCGTGCTGCTGGACACGAAGCACCGGGTGATTCGGACGGTCGTGCTGTCGGTCGGCACCGTCGACGCCAGCATCGTCCATCCGCGCGAAGTGTTCGGCGCGGCCGCCGCCGCGGGCGCGGCGGCGCTGGTGCTGTTTCACAACCATCCGTCGGGCGATCCGCGACCCAGCCCTGACGACGTGGAGCTCACGCGACGGCTGGCGGCTGCCGGTGTGTTGATGGGCATCGACGTGATCGATCATGTGATCCTCGCCGACGTGCGCTACTACAGTTTCAAGGAAGAGGGCCGGTTCTAGTTGGCAACGCTGTATTTCGACTGCTTCTCCGGCGCGTCCGGAGACATGATCCTGGGCGCCCTGATTGATATTGGCCTTCCGCTCGACGGGCTGCGCAGTGCGCTGGGCAGTCTCGCCATTGAATATGGAGAGGTGACCGCGGAGCGGGTCACGCGCGCGGGCGTCACGGCAACGAAGTTCCGGCTGATCGAGCGCGAAGCGGAGGGTTCCACCGGCGGGGCACACAAGCACCATCATCTCAAGCACATTATCGCGGCGATCAAGCGGTCGTCGCTGTCGGAGTCGGGCCAGGGGCGCGCAGTCTCGCTGTTCGAACGTCTCGCCGAAGCCGAAGCGGCGATTCACGGGACGCCGATCGAGCGAGTGCACCTCCACGAAGTCGGCGCACTCGATTCCATCATCGATATCGTCGGGGCCGTGTACGGATTTGAATGGTTCGGGATCACCGACATTGTCGCGTCTCCGTTGAACGTCGGCGGTGGAACCGTTCGCTGCGCCCACGGCGTCTTTCCTGTGCCGGCGCCGGCCACAGCTCGGTTGCTGGCCGGCACGCCGATATACGGTAGTGGGACGATGGAGTTGGTGACCCCGACGGGGGCCCTGCTGATCACGGGCTACGCCCGTGCGTTCGGACCGTTGCCGACGATGCGCATCGACCGCGTGGGATATGGCGCCGGCGATCGCGATCCGACGGAAACGCCAAATGTCCTGCGGGTGATGCACGGCGAGCGCGCGGCGCAAACGGCAGACGACACGGTCGTACAGATCGAATGTGAGATCGACGACATGAACCCGCAGCTCTTTGGTCCCCTCATGGATCGGCTCGGCGAAGCCGGCGCGCTCGATGTGTTTTATGCCGCGGTACAGATGAAGAAGAACCGCCCGGGCACGCTGGTGACCGTGGTGGCGCCGCCGGAGAAGCGCGAAGCCATCACCGGTGTAATCTTCACGCACACGACCACGATCGGCGTGCGCTATCAGGACATGCGGCGCGACACGCTGGACCGGAAGATCGTGTCCGTCNATACGCCGCTTGGACCGTTGCGCATCAAGGTGGCGGGACGCGATGGCCGCGTCCTCAATGCAGCGGCCGAGTTCGATGACTGTGCCAGGGTTGCCGCCGAGCGCGGCCTGCCGATCAAAGAGGTGCAGGCGATCGCCATCCGCGCATGGCTCGAACAACTCCATTAATACTCGCACTTCGCGGTTCGCTGTTCGCACAAGCATTCAGGGATTCACGGATTAGTGATTAGTGATTGGATTCCATGGCCCGTTTCTATCTAACGACCGCTATCGACTATGTGAACAGCCGCCCGCATCTCGGGACGGCGTACGAGAAGATCGCCGCGGATGTGATCGCCCGCTACAAGCGGTTGTGCGGCATCGAGACGCATTTCGTGATGGGCAACGATGAGCACTCGCAGAACGTGTTTCGCAAGGCGCGCGAGCTTGGCGAGGATCCGCAGGCCTATTGCGATCGCATGGCCACAGAGTTCCTCGAGGTGTGGAAGCGTTTCGACATTTCCTTCGACGACTTCATTCGCACGACCGAGCCGCGACACAAGGCTGGTGTGCAGGAGCTGGTTCGGAAGATGTCGGCCGCCGGCGACATCTACGAGGGACACTACGAGGGCTGGTATTGCGTCTCCTGCGAAGCGTTCAAACAGGAAAAGGATCTGATCGAGGGCAACTGTCCGATTCACCGGACCAAGCCGGAATGGATCCGCGAGAAGAATTATTTCTTCCGCCTTTCGAAATATACCGAACGCCTCCGGCACCACTTTGAATGGCACCCGGACTTTCTCGTGCCGGAGATCCGCCGCAACGAGATCATGCGATTGCTGGAGTCGGGACTCGAGGACATCTCGGTCAGTCGAGCCGGACAGGCCTGGGGCATTCCGATGCCCGACGATCCGTCCAGCGTGATTTACGTCTGGGTTGATGCACTCATCAACTACCTGAGTGCGGTCGGCTACGGGACGAACCCCAAGATGGTGGGGAAGTGGTGGCCTGCCGATCTTCACGTCATCGGCAAAGACATCACGCGATTTCACGCGGTCATCTGGCCGGCGATGCTGATGAGCGCGGGGGTCGACGTGCCGAAGCAGATTTTCGGCCACGGGTGGGTGCACTTTCGCGGCGAGAAGATGAGCAAGTCTCTCGGCACCGCCATCGAACCGCTGGAGGCGGTGCAGCGGTTCGGTCCCGATCCACTGCGGCTGTACCTGGTGAAGGAGATCGCGTTCGGCAACGACGGTGATTTCACGTGGGAGCGATTCGAGGAACGATACAACGTCGACCTGGCGAATAATCTCGGCAATCTCGTCAGCCGCATTGCCGCCATGGCGGAGAAGTATCGTCAGGGACGCCTGACTGGACCTCTCGCACCCGGGCGGTTGTCTGAAGTCAGCAGCGCGGCGATCGAGGAATACCAGGCGGCGATGGATGAATTTGCGCTGGACCGCGGTGCCGCCGCAGCATTCCGCATCGTCGACGCCGCCAACGAGTTCATCGCGAGCAGCGAGCCATGGGTGCTGGCGCGGGATGGCTCACGTGCCGACGTGCTCAGCCAGACGCTGTTCGATGTCGCGGAAGCGATTCGTGTTGCCGCGATTCTGCTGCTGCCGATCATGCCGCGATCGGCGGCAGAGATTCTCCGTCGAGTGGGGGAGACGAAGAAGGTTGCGGACATCCGTGTTTCGGATGCCCAGTGGCGGCCGGAAGGCGAGCGCGTGATTGCGAAGGCCGACGCGCTATGGCCGCGGTCCGATTCGAATCAAAGGAGCACACGCGTGGAAGAGACGAAGAACGCAAACCCCGCTCAGGCGAACCCTCCTGCGGCGCCGACGCCGGTCGCGCCGGAGAAGGCAACGGCTGCGGCGGCACCCCCCGCCGGCGAGAAACCCGTGGCGGTTGATGGAAGAATCTCGATCGACGACTTCATGAAGGTGGAGCTCCGCACGGCCAAGGTGCTGACCGCCGAACGGGTACCGAACTCGAAGAAGCTGATCAAGATCAGTGTCGATGTCGGCACCGAGCAGCGCACCCTGGTCGCGGGCATTGCGGAAGCCTACGAGCCCGAGGCGCTGGTGGGCCGCACCGTCGTGATGGTCTTCAACCTGAAGCCGGCGAAGTTGATGGGGATCGAGTCGAACGGCATGGTGCTGGCGGCAAGCCCGGACGGCGGGAAGCCGACGCTGGTTGGATTTGATCAGGAGATCGCGCCCGGCACCAGGGTACGATGATCGATTCTCACTGCCACCTCGCCGGCGAAGAATTTTCAGGCGATCTGAGCGCGGTTGTCGATCGGGCGCAGGCTGCCGGCGTCACGGCGGCGCTCTGTATCCTCTCGGCCGGAGATCTGGCGGAACGCGAACGCGCGACGCGCGTTCGCGACGCGTGGAGTGCCGTGCGGTTTGCCGCCGGTGTCCACCCGCACCAGGCGGGTGACTTCGCAGGACGCGTCGCGGAAGCATGTGACACCGTCCGTCGCGCCGCACGCGAACACCAGGCGTGCGCGATTGGCGAGATCGGTCTCGACTACCATTACGACTTTTCGCCCCGGGACGTCCAACGCGAGATTTTTCAGGCCCAGGTTGAGGTGGCGCTCGATCTCGGATTGCCGGTCATCATCCACACGCGTGAGGCCACAGAAGATACGTTCCAAATCCTGCGCGACACGGGAGCGGGAAGGCTGCGCGGGGTGTTTCATTGCTTTACCGGAGACGAAGCAATGGCCCGTACGGCGCTGGAGATCGATTTTTACCTGTCGTTTGCTGGCATCGTGACCTTTCCGCGCGCCGAATCGATCCGCGCCGCGGCTCGGATCGCGCCGCCGAATCGCGTCTTGGCTGAGACGGATGCGCCGTATCTTGCCCCCGTCCCCCACCGCGGCAAACGGAACGAACCGGCCTATGTCGCCCAGGTCGTCGCCAAGCTTGCCGAGGTTCGGAGTGTGTCAATCGACGATCTGGGAGCCCAGGTCAGCCGCAATTTCGAGTCGCTGTTTGGAAGTTTGACGGAAGCTACTCAGTAGTAACGGCTTAGCGCGTTGACACTCCGCGCTGAAGTCCAGTATTGTGAAGCGTCCTTACCGGACGCCACCTTCTTGGCCGACACAATGCAGAACTCCCCGCTCTCTGCCGATCTGGCGCAGATCTTCGAGCCTATCCGGGAAGATCTCGAGGCTGTTGAACGGGAATTCGTCCGCCATATCCAGTCGCGCGTCGCACTCATCCCTGAGATGGGGCGGTACATCCAGAACAGCGGCGGCAAACGGGTACGCCCTGCCGTTCTGCTGATGGCCGCCAGGCTCAGCGGTTACGAGGGCGACCGCGCGGTCCTGTACGCATCGGTCGTCGAGTTCATTCATACCGCGACCCTCGTGCACGACGACATCATCGACGGGGCAGACCTTCGCCGTGGACGCCTGGCGGTGCACTCGCGTTGGGGTAACGACATCACCGTCCTGCTGGGCGACTATCTCTATATCAAGTCGATGGCGATGGCGCTCACCCAGGATTCCCTCGAGATCATCCGCCTGCTGTGCGACGTGACGCTGCGGATGATTGAAGGCGAGCTGTACCAGCTCACCAAGACCGGGGACGTCGATATTTCAGAGGACGAGCACTTCGAAATCATCAGGCGCAAGACGGCGTTTCTTTTTGGCGGGTGCGCACAGATCGGTGGCATGCTCGGCGGCGTCACCCCGGANCGCGAGACGGCGCTGCGCGAGTATGGTTTCAACCTGGGCGTGGCGTTCCAGCTCGTCGACGATCTGCTCGACTACACCGCCGACCAGGTCGCGCTCGGCAAGCCGATTGGCGGCGACCTGCGCGAGGGCAAGGTGACGCTGCCGATCATCTTCCTGTTACAGCGCGGCGGGAAGGACGCGGACCGGCTGATTCGTCGCGTGGTGGAGGATCGGGCAGTCACGCCCGAGCAATGGCGCGAAATTCTCGCGCTCCTTCGCGAACATCGCGCGACTGGTCTCGCCTACGACCGGGCGGTCGAGTACGCCAACCGCGCCAAGACCTGCCTCACCGTCTTTCCGCCAAGCCGCGAACGCGACGCGCTGATGGCGCTGCCCGACTACGTCCTCGCGAGAGATCGATAGCCCTCCGCGCNTCGAAGGGCCGCCCATCCGACCGCAAGAGAGATGGATCCGCTCACCCGAATCAATCAGCTCCGCACCGAGATCCGGTATCACGAAGAGCGGTATTACATCCACAACGCGCCGGACGTTTCCGACGAAGAGTTCGATCGGCTGCTGCATGAACTCGAACGTCTCGAAGCCGAGAACCCGGACTTGGTCACGCCCGATTCGCCGACACAGCGTGTGGCCGGACGGGCGGCGGAGGGGTTTCCGACGGTCGAGCACATCGCGCCGATGCTCAGCCTCGACAACGCCTACAACGAAGAGGAGCTCCGTGCCTTCGACGAACGCGTCCGCCGCGGCGCGGGGCGGAGCAGCGACCCGATCGCGTACGTCGCCGAATTGAAGATTGACGGACTCAGTATCGCGTTGACCTACCAGGACGGCCGTCTCGTCCGCGGCGCCACTCGTGGTGATGGTGTCCGCGGCGAAGACGTCACCGCCAACGTTCGCACGATTCGCGCAATTCCGTTATCCCTGCGAGGCGCCCCGCCAGGACGACTGGAAATTCGCGGCGAGGTGTATCTCTCTCGACGATCGTTCCAGCGTATGAACGAGGAACGCGAACGAGAAGGGGAACCGCTCTTCCAGAATCCGCGCAACGCGGCTGCCGGTACCATGCGTAATCTCGATCCGTCTCTGGTGGCCAAACGAAGACTTGGGGCGTTCACGTATCAACTGGTGCTTCCGTCGCCCGATCTCCAGCCGGTTGGCGCTGCGCTTTCAGACTTCACCGCAAAGGCGACTCACGCTGAAGTGCTCGAGTGGATGCGTGATCTCGGCGCACCCGTCGAACCGCATTGGGCGCGGTGCGAAAACATCGATGCGGCGGTGGCCTTCTGTCAGGAGTGGGCTGAGGGACGCCGGAGCCTGGACTTCGACACTGACGGCGTGGTCATCAAGGTGGACGATCTCGCGCTCCGCGATCGTCTCGGGACGACGGCGAAGTTTCCGCGGTGGGCCACCGCGTTCAAGTTCCCGGCGCAGCAAGCGCACACGAAGCTGCTGAAAATCGATGTGAACGTCGGCCGTACGGGAGCCAATACGCCGTACGCGATTCTCGAGCCGGTGTTTCTTGCCGGCTCGACGATCTCCATGGCAACGCTCCACAACGCCGAGGACCTGGCGAGAAAAGATCTGCGCGAAGGCGACACGGTGATCGTCGAGAAGGCCGGCGATGTCATCCCGCGCGTCGTCGCGCCGCTGCTGAACCTCCGCCCACCTGACTCGGTACCCTGGGTGATGCCGACCACGTGCAAGGTGTGCGGAAGCGAGCTGTATCGGGACGAAGAAGAGGTCGTGTGGCGGTGCGAGAATTCCTCGTGCCCGGCGCGGCTGCGCCGCAGCCTGGAGCACTTTGCGTCGCGGACGGCGATGAACATCGAAGGTCTCGGCGAATCACTGGTCGACCAGCTCATCGAGCAGGGACTCGTCCACGATTTCGCCGATCTTTAT
>C688J18823_10002771_pt1 | contig 11002 bp, 9 predicted proteins | sample HopSoiMetagenom1_FD_18823 | JGI IMG/M metagenome (IMG submission 18823) | reverse complement strand
GCGGCTTCGGCCGAGAAGATCATCATCAAGCGGGGCGGCGGATACCACCACCACCACATGGATCATCACGGCGGCTACAAGAAGATCATCATCAAGCGCGGCCACCGCCACTACTGAGAGTACGCCCTGGCGTGCGTGCTGAACCCCGGTCGCTGCGGCCGGGCGTTTGCTTCCTAACCGCGTCGACGACGTCAGCCGTCCTTACCGCACCCGGCGGATCGTCGTCACGTTGCCCGGCGGAATCAGTCCCTTCTCCTGCTGCTGTTTGGCGATGCCGCCGACGAGATGATCCTCGTCCGACTTGCCGTGGCCGTCGACCCAGAGATAGGCGGTGCGCCCGTCCTCATAGCCGATCTGGAACATCACAGATCTGGCAACGGGCTTCCTGAACGTTCGCATCATCGCTTTTCTTCCTCGCTTCGTACAAAACTCGTCTGCCGCCTCTTACGCAGGACGTGGTCCCATGGAACGGCCGTCTGGGCGCACCTTCGGCTTCGGGCCAGGGATTAGACCCTCGCGCTGGGCTTCCTTCCTCGCCAGTTTGCGCATGCGTCGGATCGCCTCAGCCTTCTCCCGGACACGCTTTTCCGAGGGTTTCTCGTAGGAACGCCGCCGCTTCATCTCGCGAAACACGCCTTCGCGCTGCAGCTTGCGTTTCAGCGCCTTCAGCGCCTGATCGACATTGTTGTCGCGAACCAGAACCTGCACCAGCCCTCCAAACGGCCTTGCGGCCAATAAAAAAGGGCCAGGTTGGTCCTGACCCTACACGCCTCAGATCGAACGCCACTTTCAGCCGGCTCAGGCCATTACATCCGTGGTCGTCAAGGAGGCCTACTTATGGGCATCCGAAAAGGGCCGGGAAACGAGCTATCTCGCGTCNCGATGANGCATAGATAGGCATTGCCTCGGCTTTATCAAGGGCGGGTGCTCAGGCGGCCTTCTTCTCGGCCAGGCCGACCAGGGTCCGCAGAATCTGCCGCGTNCCTTCGAGACGGGCCGGGATCGTGTCGAAATCGCGCATGAAGACGACGCGCATGTCCGGTCTAACCTTGGCGTCGCTGCCCTGCTGGGCGACGAAACGCACGAGCCCGGCCGGGTTTGCGAAGGAATCATCGCGGAAGCCGACAATCACTCCCTTCGGCCCTGCCTCGACCTTCTCGATATGGGCGCGGCGGCAGAGCGCCTTGATCGCGACCAGCTTAAGCAGGTCCTGCACTTCGTCAGGAAGTGGCCCAAAACGGTCGATCAGCTCAGCGGCAAAGCTCTCGATTTCGGCATCTTCCTCCATCGTGGCCAGGCGGCGGTAGAGCTGCAGTCGCAATTGCAGGTCCGGCACATAATGCTCGGGGATGGTCACCGACGCGCCAATCGTGATTGACGGCGACCAGGCCTCTTCCGTGGGTTCGGTGATGCCGGCCTTCAGCGCGGCGATCGCATCGGCCAACATCTGCTGATAGAGCTCATAGCCGACCTCCTTGATGTGGCCGGATTGTTCGTCGCCGAGCAGGTTGCCGGCGCCGCGTATGTCGAGGTCATGACTTGCGAGCTGGAAGCCGGCGCCGAGCGTATCCAGCGATTGAAGCACTTTGAGCCGTTTCTCCGCCTGCGGCGTGATCTGGCGATTCGCGGGGATGGTGAAGAGCGCATAGGCGCGGGCCTTCGAACGCCCGACTCGGCCGCGCAGCTGATAGAGCTGCGCGAGGCCGAACATGTCGGCGCGATGCACGATCATCGTGTTCGCCGTCGGTATATCGAGCCCGGATTCGACGATCGCGGTGGAGACAAGGATGTCGTACTTGCCGTCGTAGAAGGCCGCCATTTTGGCTTCAAGTTCGGTCGCCGCCATCTGCCCGTACGCGATGACGAATTTCGCTTCCGGCACGGCGGTGCGCAGGAACGCGGCGGCTTCGTCCAAATCCTCGATGCGCGGACAGACATAGAATGATTGGCCGCCGCGATAGCGCTCGCGCAACAGCGCCTCGCGCATGATCAGCTCATCGAACGGCGTCACGAACGTACGCACCGCAAGCCGGTCGACGGGCGGGGTTGAGATGAGCGACAGCTCGCGGACGCCCGTCATGGCGAGTTGCAGAGTGCGTGGGATCGGCGTCGCCGACAGCGTCAGCACATGAACTTCGGTGCGCAGTTCCTTCAATCGCTCCTTGTGCTTGACGCCAAAATGCTGCTCCTCGTCGATGACGACGAGAGCCAGATCCTTGAACTGCACCTGCTTGCCCAAGACGGCATGCGTGCCGATGATGATATCCACCTCGCCTGAAGCCACCCCTTCACGCGCTTTGCGCTGCTCGGCCGTGGGCACGATGCGCGAGAGCTGCGCTATTTTTACCGGCAGGCCAGCGAAGCGGCTGGTGAAAACCTTGTAATGTTGACGCGCAAGCAGCGTCGTCGGCACCACGACCGCTACCTGCCTGCCTTCGATCGCGACAGCGAACGCAGCGCGCAGCGCCACTTCGGTCTTGCCGAAACCAACATCGCCGCAGACGAGCCGATCCATCGGGCGCCCCGCCGCGAGGTCTTCAAGAACGGCATCGATCGCGGTGAGCTGATCTTCGGTTTCGTCATAAGGGAAGCGCGCGGAGAATTCGTCGAGCGCGCCTGGCGACGGCACGAATTTCGGCGCGGCGTGCGTCGCGCGTTCGGCGGCAATGCGGATCAATCCTTGTGCGATTTCGCGGATGCGGTTCTTCATCCGCGATTTGCGCTGCTGCCAGCCTAAGCCACCGAGGCGATCGAGCTGTGCTTCGGTATCTTCCGAGCCGTAGCGCGACAGAAGCTCGAGGTTCTCGACCGGCAGGAAAAGCTTGTCGCCGCCGGCGTAATGCAGCTCGAGGCAATCATGCGGCACGCCCGCCGCCATGATCGCTTCGAGCCCCACAAAGCGGCCGATGCCGTGGTCGACATGCACGACGAGATCGCCGGCCGTGAGTGCGCCGACTTCGGTGAGCATATCGGCGCCGCGTTTGCCCTTGCGGCGCTGGCGCACCAGACGATCGCCGAGAATATCCTGCTCGCCGATGATGGCGTAATTCGCGGTCTCAAAACCCTGTTCAAATCCGATCACGGCAAGCGCAACCGCGCCGCCCTTCACCGCAAGCGCTTGCGACAGCGTGGAGGCGAGCTCGGTGCGCTTCAGCCCGTGCTCGGCAAGCACATGGCCCAGGCGCTCGCGCGAACCGTCAGACCAACCGGCGACGATTACCTTTTTGCCGCTCTCCTGCAGCGCGCGGATGTGCCGCGCCGCGGCTTCGAAGACGTTGGCGTTCTCGTCATTGCGCTCCGGCGCGAAATTGCGGCCCGGGCGGCCACCGCAATCGATGGAAACTGCGCCCGCTTTCTCCGGCGCTTCAGAAGGCGCGGTGCGCGCCAACGCGTGCGCCTCCAGCCGCTCACGCCATTCGGCCGGCGAGAGATACAGCGCATGCGGCGGCAGCGGCTTGTATGACGATTTCGCCGGATCGGCATCGTGCGCTTCCTTGCGCGCGTCGTAATAATCCTTGACCTGCGCGAGGCGCTCGCCCGCCGCATCCTCGGCGAGCGGATCGAGCACAAGTGGCGCATTCGCGACATAGTCGAATAAAGTGTCCATGCGCTCATGAAAGAGCGGCAGCCAGTGTTCGAGGCCGGGATGGCGGCGTCCCTCGCTCACCGCCTCATAAAGCGTGTCGCCGCGCGTCTGGCCGCCAAACGTCGCGAGATAACCCTGCCGGAAGCGCTTGATGCTCTGCGTCGTCAGCTGCACCTCGCTCATCGGCACGAGATCGAGCGCGCGCAATTGTCCGGTCGATCGCTGCGTCTCGGGATCGAAGGGGCGGATCGATTCGAGCGTGTCGCCGAAAAAATCGAGCCGTACCGGCGCCGGCATGCCGGGCGCCCAAAGATCGAGAATGCCGCCGCGCATCGCGTATTCGCCGGTCTCGCGCACAGTGCTCGAGCGCATGTATCCGTTGGTCTCGAACCAGCGTAGAAGCTCGTCGGTGTCGACGGAATTGCCGGGTGCGGCGGAAAAGGTCTCGGCTGCGATGCCAGCGCGCGGCGGCACGCGCTGGACGAGCGCGTTGAGTGTCGTCGCCACAATACGCGGGCGCTCGACCGACGAGCCGGAGCGCGCGAGACGCGCCAGCCCGGTCATGCGGCGCGCCGAGATCGCCGCGTTCGGCGACACGCGATCGTAGGGCTGGCAATCCCAGGAGGGGAAGTCGAGCACTTCGATGTCCGGCGCGGCAAAAACGAAGGCTTCCTGGAAAGCGCGCGAGCGCTGGCCGTCGCGCGCGACATGGACGAGCACGGCGCCCCTACCCTCGCCGCTGCGCGCCAGTGCCCGCGTCAGATCGGCCGCGACAAACGCATCGAAGCCGTCCGGTACGCGCTGGAATGTGAGGGAGCCGCCTTTCTCGAGTTGAGCGACGGCGCGTTTAAGATCGGTCATCTTTTTTTGTTCTAATCACACGTCCAGTGGCGCGGCGTACACGCGGAACGCGCGCACCTTCTTGAGCAATGCCGTATCCTCCTCCGCCGGAACCCCCTCCAATCCAGCTAACCACGCAAACACAAGCGGGTCGGGCAAATCNAGCAGATGCTCGAATTGGTCGAGCTCCGCATCGCTGAGCCGCGTCAGGTCCGCATCGGCGAAGCCCCCCATCAGAAGGTCCATCTCGCGCGTGCCGCGATGCCAAGCGCGGAATCGAATGCGGCGGCGGCGGACCTCGCGGTCCTCCTCCGTGGAGTTTTCGCTCATGTGAATTCCTTGCCCACGGGTTCTCCGCGGCGCCGCCTATATAGGCGCCCCCGGCTGCCTCGTCACCGGCTCAGCGCGTCAAACCGGCGTCAGTTGCACCGGCAACCCGTCGCGCGGCTTTGGGATCGGCCACATCTGCCAATTCGGCGTGTAGCCATCCCCCACGCTCACTCGCGCCCTGGTCAAGAGGTGATAGACGAAGCACTTCGCCTGCATGTAGGCGAAGTGCAGGCCGATGCACATATGCGCGCCGCCACCGAACGGCACCCAGGCGAATTTGTGCCGCCCGCGCGAGGCCTCTTCGGTGAAGCGCATGGGATCGAAGACGAGCGGCTCCGGCCAGATGTCCGGCATCCCGTGGGTGAACAGCGGATTTGCAGAAGCATGGGTTCCTGCCGGGAAATGGTAGCCGCCGAATTCGAAAGGACGAACCGCTCGCCTTGGGATCGAGGGCACCGGCGGATTGATGCGCATCGCCTCTTTGAAGGCCATCTCCGTGAGATTCAAATCGCCCAAGCGCTCATAGCCAAGCGGCGCCGCAGCCCCGTTCTCTTTGCCGAGATTCAGTCCAAGAACTTCGTCGCGGAGGCGTTCCTGCCATTGCGGATTTTTTGCAAGAAACCAGACCAGTGACGTCACCGACGAGGTCAGGGTGTCGTGCGCCGCCATCATGAGAAAGCTCATGTGGTCGACGATGTCCTGCGTCGAGAGAAGCGATCCGTCTTCATAGCTCGCCCGACAAAGCTGCGAGAAGATATCCTCCCTGCCGGCCTGGCGTCGGCGTGGGATTTCGCGCGAGAACAGCTCGACGATGCCTTTTCGACCCTGCACCCCCCGATACATTTGCGTGCCCGGGATGGGCTTCCGCACGGGCGTGACCGCCGCCGCGACCATCGCAACAAAGGCACGGTTCACCTCTTCCGAGTGGAGCTGCGCATGATCGCCGATGAACGAGGTCGCCGCGAGATCGAGCGTCAGCTGCTTGATCGCAGGATAGAACAGAAACTGTCGTCCGCCCTTCATCCAGTGCGCGACGCGCTCGGCGATGCCGAGGTTCAACTGCTGGAGATAGGATTTCATCGGGCCCGACTTGAAGGCGACCGACAGCGCCTTACGGTGCAATCGATGCTCATCGAAATCGAGCAGCATCAGTCCGCGCGGAAAAACCCGCTCGAGGACCGGGCCCCAGCCCATTGATGAGGAGAACAATCGCTGTTGATCGAAGAAGATGAATTCGTTCGCCTCGGGACCGAGCAGTGTGACGCCGTGGAACCCGAGGAGATGGTTGCGGTAAACCTTGCCATATTTGGCGTGCATTCCGTTGACATGCGCGACGGGATCGCGAAGCGCGCGCAGCGTGTTGCCGATGATCGGCCAGCCGGTTTCGCCCGGAACATGGGCGAGATCCCTTTTCGTGAGCTGCGGGATGGGCGCGGCAGCAACCGGCCGATCGGCGGCGCCGAGAGTCAGTGATGTCATGGGCGTCCTCCGCTCGGACCGGCCGCCGGATGCCACCACTCCTGTGACGGGCCGTCAATCCGGGCCCGGTGTGGCATGACAAAGCGGGCGTGATCGGCAAGATAGCGCGCCGATGCGTCCCTCTCTGCTCGATCCGCTTTTCGCCTCCGTCTCGGTGCTCACGGGCGTGGGACCGAAGAGCGCGCTTCTCTTCGATCGCTTGCTTGCGCCACTGGGCGGCGCGGCACGCGTAATCGACCTTCTCTTCCATCTGCCTTACGACACGATTGACCGGCGTGATCGGCCGAAAGTCGTCGATGCGGAGATCGGCAAGCAGGTCGTCCTGGATGTTCGCGTGACCGAGCACCGTCCGCCCGGTGGTCGCTACGCCAAGGGGCCGTACCGCGTGCATGTTGAGGACGATACCGGCGACGTGCAGCTCGTCTTCTTCATGGCGAACGTGAGTTGGATCGAGAAGAGTTTGCCGATTGGCGCCAGGCGCTTCGTATCGGGCCGTCTCGAACTTTACGACGGCTATCGCCAAATCGTGCATCCCGACCGCGTGCTTGACGCCGAGAGCGTGCACAATCTTGCGCCGGTCGAGCCGGTCTATGGCGCGACCGAAGGGCTGCAGCCCAGCGCAATCATCCGTGCCGTCGAGGCTGGGTTGCAACACGTGCCACAAGCGGTGCCGGAATGGCTCGATCCATCCTTTGTCACGGCGCAGAATTTTCCCGATTTTGCCGGCGCGTTTCACGCAATCCATCATCCCGCGGAGCCGAGCGCCATTGCGCCGGAGGGCGCCGCTTACACGCGGCTCGCTTATGACGAGCTTTTGAGTCAGCAACTGGCGCTGCGGCTCGTGCGCGCACGCATGCGCAGAGCGGCCGGACGGGCGAGCGAGGCCGGCGGCAAGGCCATCGAAAAGATCAAAACCGCCCTGCCCTTCTCCTTAACGAACTCGCAGAGAGAAGCACTCGCTGAAATCCGCGGCGATCTCGCCTCCGACACGCGCATGCTGCGCCTGCTGCAGGGCGATGTCGGTTCGGGCAAAACCTTGGTCGCGCTCCTGGCGATGGCGCATGTCGTGGAAGCGGGCGCTCAGGCCGCGGTGATGGCGCCGACCGAGATTTTGGCGCGCCAGCATTATGCGCGCATCGCACCGCTCGCCGAGGCGGCAGGCTTGCGCATCGCGCTCATTACCGGCCGCGACAAACCGGCGGAGCGCGCACGCACGCTCAACGCTCTTGCGTCCGGCGATATCGACCTTGCCGTCGGCACGCATGCGCTGATCGAAGAAGGCGTCGCCTTCCTCGATCTCGCCCTTGCGGTTGTCGACGAGCAGCATCGTTTCGGCGTGCATCAGCGTCTGGCGCTCGGCGGGAAGGGACAAGCCGCCGACATTCTCGTCATGACGGCGACGCCGATCCCGCGCACGCTGGTCCTCACCTGTTTCGGCGACATGGATGTGTCCTCACTCACTGAAAAGCCGGCGGGCCGCCAGCCGATCGACACGCGCGCCGTGCCGGTCGAGCGCATCGGGGAGGTGATCGAGGCGATCGGCCGCGCCATGCGAAATGGCGCGCGCATCTATTGGGTCTGTCCGCTGGTCGAAGAAAGCGAGACGAGCGATCTCGCCGCGGCGACGGAGCGCCATGCCGATCTTAAGCGCCTTTTCGGCGACAGAGTCGGGCTCGTGCACGGCCGCATGAAAGGCAGCGACAAGGATACGGCCATGGCCGCGTTCCAGCGCGGCGACAGGCAAATCCTCGTAGCGACAACGGTCATCGAAGTCGGTGTCGACGTGCCGGAAGCGAGTGTGATGGTGATCGAGCACGCTGAGCGCTTCGGCCTGGCGCAATTGCACCAATTGCGCGGGCGCGTCGGCCGCGGCGAGGCGCGCTCCTCCTGCTTGTTGCTCTATAAGGGTCCACTGAACGAAACTGCGAAAGCGCGGCTCGAGACTTTGCGCGAGACCGACGACGGCTTCCGCATCGCGGAGGTGGACTTAAAATTGCGCGGCGAAGGCGAAGTGCTCGGCACACGCCAATCCGGCGCGCCCGGCTTTCGCGTCGCGCGGCTCGACGTGCACGCGCATTTGCTCGGCGCGGCGCGCGACGACGCCGAGCTCATCCTGCGCAACGATCCGGAGTTGAAGAGCGCGCGCGGGCGGGCACTGCGGGTGCTGTTATATTTGTTCGAGCGCAACGAGGCGGTGCGGCTGTTGCGTTCGGGCTAGCTTGCTACAAATCAGGCGCGCTGTCGTGATCGTTTTGCGCGCACAATACGATTCCAGCACAGCGTTCATCCGAGATTCGAAGTCGTCGTTCTCCGCCTTGAACTCATCCACCACAGATTCGCGAACCCGAAGTGTGACCGATCGCAGCTGCTCCGGCACCTCAATAACAGCGTTGTTCCAGAACTCGTCACCGAGTTCCGGAATATCGGAGAAGTCGATATCCTCATCCTTGACGTTCGCCATCTCCTCCCGCGTCAAAGGCCGATCGTAGCTTCTTCATAGCGTTGCCTTCAGCAGCTGAGGCGAGTCGGGCCGAAATCAACCGTCGTCGCTCGTCCCGATCAGTATAGACGACTATCGAATATGTCCCCTTCTCCAACCGTCCAACGCTGACCTTCCTAATTCCCCGTAATCGTGACGTTCGTCGACCCATGTGACGAGTGCTCCCCCAAAATGAGCTTGGCATCCTCCAAGCCCAGGCCATGCTTGAGCGTCTTTGCTTCACCCATTCAAACGCAAGTTCCCGAAGCTTGCGAACCAGCACACCCTACGCCGCCTCGCCTGCCTCAACGCGCTGGCGCTTCATCTCCTCGGCGATCACCGCCAATTTCGCATGCGCCTCTGGCTGGATGAGGCCTGCCGACATGATGAGTTTTGCCGCCTCATCGGGGGTCATCGGGATTTCGATGACATCGCGCGCCGGCAGATAGAAGAAGAAGCCGGTCGTCGGATTCGGCGTACACGGCAGGAAGACGCCGAGATGCTCTTTTTCCGCCAGCGCATCGACGACAATGCCGGTCGGCGGCGCCGAGATAAAGACGATCGACCAATTGCCCTTGGTCGGAAATTCGACCAGGCCGACGCGCCGGAATGACGTCCCGGATTGCGAAAAAATCGTCTCGAAAATCTGCTTCACGCTCTTGTAGATGCCGCGGATGACCGGCATGCGATCGAGGATCGCTTCGCCGAGCCGGATCAGCGTGCGGCCGGCGAGATTGGCGGCGAGGAAGCCGAGCAGCGTCAGGCCGACCAGCGCAACGATGACACCCACGCCGGGAACGTGAAAAGGCAGGTAGCGGTCCGGCCGCAGTAGCGTGGGAATCAGCGGCGTGACCCAGCCGTCGATCGTGTTGATGAACCACCAGACGATCCAGGCGGTGACCGCCAGCGGGCCGGCAATGACGAGGCCGGTGAGAAAGTAGTTTCGGAGCCGCGCGCCGACGGTGCGGGACTTGGCCGGAACGAACAGCGCGCCACTATCCGGCGCGCTTGGCCGTGAAATTAAATCGCTCATCGGACGACCGTCGGCCCCTCATTCTGTCGCGCCGCAACATGGGCCGCGCCGAGAGCGAAGGCAAGGTGGCGAGAAGTCCTACTCCACCGTGACGCTCTTCGCCAGGTTACGCGGCTGATCCACGTCTTTGCCCATGAACACCGCGGCATGATAGGCGAGCATCTGCACCGGCAGGGCGTAGACGATGGCCGCAAAGTCGGGAGCCATCGCCGGCATCTCTACGAAGCCTGAGAGATCGACGGCGGCTGCTTCGGCCGCCTTCGCGTCGCCGATCAACACGATGCGGCCGCCGCGCGCGGCGACTTCCTGCACATTAGAGACGGTCTTCTCCAGTGCCGGATCGCTTGGCGCGATCACGACGACAGGCATGACCTCGTCGATGAGCGCGATCGGACCGTGCTTCAATTCGCCCGCGGCATAACCCTCGGCATGGATGTAGGAGATTTCCTTGAGTTTCAGCGCGCCTTCGAGCGCCAGCGGATAATTGGTACCACGCCCGAGATAGAGCACGCTCGGCACCTTGGCGAAGGAATGCGCGATGGCCTCGATTGTCACCTCGCGCTTCAGAACCTCGGCCATCAGGCCCGGCAGCAGCATGAGCTCGTTGACGAGGCGGAATTCCTCTTTCGCCGACAGCTTGCCGCGGGCGCGGCCGAGCGCCAGCGCGAGGCAGGCGAGAACGGCGAGCTGACACGTCAGCGCCTTGGTCGAGGCAACGCCGATTTCGGGGCCGGCAAGCGTCGGCGCGACGATGTGGCTTTCGCGCGCGATCGTCGAGCTCGGCACGTTCACGACCGACAGAACGTGCTGCTTCTGGCTTCGCGCATAATGCAGCGAGGCGCGCGTGTCCGCCGTCTCGCCCGATTGCGAGACGACGATCATCAGGCCGCGCTCGGGCAGCGGCGCCTCGCGGTAGCGGAATTCCGAGGCGACATCTACCTCGACCGGCAATCGCGCAAAGCGCTCGAACCAATATTTCGCGGTGAGCGCCGCATAATACGCCGTCCCGCAGGCGGTGATCGTGATGCGATCCAGCGCGTTCGGGTCGAACGGGAATTCAAACGGCAGGTGCACGCGGCCCTGTAGCATGTCGAGATAGTGGGCAAGCGTGCGCGCGACGACCTCCGGCTGCTCATGAATTTCCTTCGCCATGAAATGGCGATGATTGCCGCGCTCAACGAGCAAGGCGCCGGCGACGGTGCGCTGCTTCACACGCTCGATGATGTTGCCGTCCTCATCGTGGAATTCCGCCTGG
>C688J18823_10002770_pt1 | contig 11002 bp, 15 predicted proteins | sample HopSoiMetagenom1_FD_18823 | JGI IMG/M metagenome (IMG submission 18823) | reverse complement strand
CGGTGAGGGGGCGGGACGCGGCGCTTCCGGCACCGCGGTCGGAACGGCAGCCGTCGTGCCCGGCACGACGACCGGTGGCGTGTCGCTAATCCCGCGCGGGAAGGGGCTGTCGCTCATGTTGCGCACGCCGGCGGGGGTGCTGCTGCCGGCAGCGGCGTTCACCGGCGCCGAATTCCTCGCCTGGACAGCGTTAGCCGGGCTTTGCGTGGTCGAAGCGGTGGCACCGGCTGCGGTTGTGCTTGAAGTCGTCGCGGCAATGATGGGCGTGACGCCGGTCGTGCCGCTCGCCGTGGTGAGCGATCCGCCGGCGAGCACGGTGCCGATCTGCTGCGCGGTCGGCGTGGCGACGCCACGCGAGATCAGCGCCTGGCGTGCCTTCTCGAGCGTTTGCGCAATCTCTACGGCGCTCATCGTGCCGCTCGGCGTGAACGTGAACACCTGTGATCCGCCAGTGGAGAGCGGCGTCGTCAGCGTGACCGGCACGCCGAGCGCGAGGCCGTTCACCAGCGCGGCAAAGTTGAGATCGCCGCCGGCGAAGCCGACGAGCTGGGGCGCGAGGCCCAGGACCTGGCTGGCGGTCGAAGCCGCGGTGGGCTGGATTTGCGCGTGCGCGGCCGGAACGGCGAGCGCGGCTACGAGAAGGAGAATGCGTTTCATGGCTTACCTCGTCAGGATTCCGCGGAGCTCATAGGCTCCATTGAGCGTGGTGATGGTTCCGCCGACGAGCGCGGTGCGGATCTGCTGCTCGGACGGGTTGAGGATGCCGAGCGCGGCGAGCTGCTGGATCGCTTCCTCGCGCGCGGCGTTCACGGCTGGCGAAGGCGCGCTGCCGCCGGCGGCAGCATTGGCGGCCGCAGAAGGCAACGGCGCGCTCGCGGCCATCACCTGGGAGCTGATCGCCGCCGGCCAGCCGGCCGATCGGAGCATGCCCGTGGTCTGGATGCGTCCCGACTGCAGCTCGATCGGACCGCCCGCGAGCATGCGCGCGATCTCTTCGGCGCTGGGCTGCGTCTCGCCGAGCGCCCGCAGCGAGTCGCGCGCCTGGCTGATCATCAGGTTCGCCTGTGCCGCGCTAAGGCGCGTTCCCGGCTGGAACGTGGTCACCTGCGCCATGCCGTTACGCAGCGGCGTGACCAGCGTGGTCGCGCTGCCGGTGGTCAGCGATGTCAGCAGGTTTTGTAAATTGGGATCGGCGTCCTGCGCATGTGCGGAGCAGGCGACGAGAAGCACTACGGCGGGAAGCAGGCGGAGCGCCATCCCCCGCCTACTTGCAACTTACATGCCGCTATAGCTTGAGGAGCTTTTTCGCGTTGCCGCTCAGAATCTTCTCGCGGTCCTCGGTGGCGAACGGCACATCGTCCATCCAGCGCACGCCGGGCGGATTAGGCACGTACGGATAGTCCACCGAGAAAAGAATCCGGTCGACGCCCATCTCCATCGCGCTGCACAGGAGCGCGGGCGTCGAGAAGTTACCGCTGGTGGTGATCCAGAAGTGGCGGCGGAACGTCTCGCGGAACGGCGTCGAGCGGTTGCCCTGGCGACCGAACGTCATGTCGATGCGCCAGAGGAGGAACGGCAATCCCTCGCCGAGGTGGCCGAGGATGATCTTCAGGTTCTGGTATTTCTCGAACACGCCGGAGAGCACCATGCGCAAGCCTTGCGTGGCGGTCTCCATCGTGAAGCCCCAGCCGGCGGTGAGGATGCTCGGGAAGTCCTTCACATACTCCTTGTAGTACGCCTCGACCACCGCCGGGTGCGGCACCGCCGGGTGCAGGTAGATCGGCACGTCGAGCGCTTGTGCGCGCTCGAAGATCGGCCAGAAGCGCTTGTCGTCGATGAACAGCTTCTCGCTCCCGATCCAGGTGAGGCCGTGGATCATCGCGCCTTTGAAGCCGAGCTTCGTCACGGCGCGCTCGAGCTCGTCCGCCGCCGCTTTCGGATTCGCCGTCGGCAGCGAAGCGAAGCCGGCAAATCTACCCTTCGACTTGTCGACCGTCGCCTTCAGCCGGTCGTTCGCCTCGCGCGCTACCTTCGGCGCCGTCTCCGCATCGAGGCGCTGCGTCGCGGGGGCCGTATGCGAGAGGATCTGCAGATCGATGCCGGCTTCGTCCATCTCCTTGATGCGCAAATCGCCCACGTCGAGCAGGCGGTCGCGCAACGCCGGCATCTTCGCCTCCGGCCCGCCTTCGGTGAAATGGCGCCCGACTTCGGCATCGAGGTAGTGCTCTTCAAGTGCGATGACTTTCATTTAGAACCTGAACTTTCCTCTCCGGTACTGGATCATGAGCCAACCGCCAAGCATGCCGCCGAGGTGAGCGAAGTGCGCGACGCCGGCGGCGGTCTGGGTGATGCCGAGCACGAGCTCGAGCGCGGCGAAGCCGAAAACGAAGACGCGCGCCGGCATTGGGATGGGCGGGAAGAGCAGCATCACGCGCCGATGCGGAAAGTAGATGCCGAAGGCGAGCAGCAGGCCGTAGATGCCGCCCGATGCACCCACCATCGGCACTGGCGCCGCGCCCATCCACGCGCTGATGATGAGATGCGTGATCGCCGCCGTGATCACCGCTGCGAAGTAGTACAAGGCATAGAAGCGCGAGCCGAACAGGCGCTCGATTTCGCCGCCGAACATGTACAGCGCGAACATGTTGAAGAAGATGTGCGCGAGCCCGCCATGCAGGAAGCTGTAGGTGACGACCTGCCACGGCTCGAAGCGCGAATCGAGGCCGCCGGGCGGCCACAGCGCGAAATCGCTGTAAGGCGGCACGCCGAGCAGGAACACCGCGACGTTTCCGATCAGCAGCCACAACGTGACGGGCGGCAGGTTACTCAACCTTGGCACCCGATTCGCGCACCAGGTTCTCCCAGTAGGGCGTTTCCTTCTTCACCTCGGCGTCGAATGCCGCGGGCGAGGCGGAGGGCGTCGCGTCCATGCCCTGCAGCGCGATCTTCTCGCGCACCTCGGGCTTCGCCAGCCCCTTGTTGAGGGCGGCATGTACGCGCTGGATTGCTTCGCGCGCCGTGCCTGCCGGTGCGAAGAGGCCAAACCAGAACGTGAAGTCATAGCCCTTGAGTCCCGCTTCTTCGGCGCCCGGGATACCGGGAATGGCGGGCGAGGCATGCCTGGACGACACGGCGAGCGCCTTCAGCCGATTCGCGCGCACGAAGCCCATGACCGTCGGCGCGGTGGCGAAGTTCACCTGCGTGTCGCCGGCGAGGAGCGATTGCGTCGCCGGCCCGCCGCCCTTGAACTGCACGTGCGTGAATTTGATGCCGGCGACGGACTCGAAGAGCACCGACGCGAGATGAGGCGACGACCCATAGCCGGCGGAAGCATGGAATAGCTTTCCCGGGTTCGCCTTGGCGTACGCGATCAGCTCGCGCAGGTCCTTGAATGGCGCGTTCGGCAGCACGCAAATCACCGTCGGGCCCGTGGCAATGCGTCCGATGGCCGCGAAATCCTTGTCCGGGTCGTAGCTCAGCTGCTTGTAGAGCGCGCGGTTGATCGCCATGTGCGTGGCATTGAGGATCGTGTACCCATCCGGCGCCGAGCGCGCCACATACTCGTGCGCGATGTTGCCGCCGGCGCCCGGCTTGTTCTCCACGATCACCGGCTGGCCGAGGTCCTTGGCGAGCTCGTCGGCCGCGAGGCGGGTGAGGAAATCGCCCGAGCCGCCGGGCGGATAGCCGACCACGAGCTTCAGCGGCTTGGAGGGATACGACTGGGCCACCGCCGGGAGGGCGAGCGCCAACAGTAGCAGAGCAATCCATCTCATCGGTTCTTCAGCGCCTCCAATACGCGATCCGGATAATCGCTCGCCATGCCGTCGACGCCGAGGTCGATCATGCGCGCGATGTCGGCCGGCTGGTTCACGGTCCACACAGTGATCCACTGTCCCCACTCGCGCGCCGCAGCGATGCGCGGCGGCGTGAGGGTTTGGAAGTCGGGCGACCATATTTTGCCGCCGGCCTCGTGGACGCGCGCGGGATCGGAGCCGGCGCCTTCCGTGCAATAGACCGTCTTCATGCTCGTTTCCCGCTCCACCACCTTGAGGAGCGGCCAATGGAATGCCTGCACCGTGGTGCGCTCTTCCACGCCCGCTTGCCGAACTTCCGCAATGAGCGCTTTGGCGAACGCTTCGTGCGGCAGCGTCTCGTCGAGGGCGTCGGCATCCATTTTCGGCTCGATATTGAACCGCACCGGCTGATCCGCCAGCTTGAAAAGATCGGTGAGGCGGGGGATGCGCGTCCCATCGATGGGTTTCTGGTGCGGGAAATGGCGGCCGTATTCGCTGCCAGGGCGCAGGCGGCCGACGTCGTAGCGCTGCAGCTCGGCGAAGGTGAGCGCATGGATCGGCGTCGCCTGATCGACCCAGTTCCCGTCCGGGCCGCGCGCGATGGCAGGGTTGAGGCCGCGGTCATGATGGATGACGACTACGCCATCCTGGGTCACGCCCACGTCGAGCTCGAGCGTGGTGACGCCCATCTTCATCGCGAGCTCGAAGGCGGGAAGCGTGTTCTCCGGCAAGTGTCCGCGGGCGCCGCGGTGGCCCTGGACGTCCATTAAAGGATCATCTGGGTCTGCGTGGTGATGGAGAGGAGCTTGCCCGACTCGTCGGTGATGCGTGTCTCCCAGACGTGGGTTCGCTTGCCCTTGTGGATCGGCCTGGCTTCCGCCTGTACGGTGCCCGAACGGCAGCCGGCGATGAAGTTGGTCTTCGATTCAAGTGTCGCGGTGCGCTGGCCCTCCGCGAGGTTGGCAACCGTGCCGGCCGCGCCGATCGTGTCGGCGAAAGCCATCAGCGTGCCGCCGTGGATGGTGCCGCCGACCGTCATGAGGCGCTCGTCCACCCTCAGACGGGCGACGACCCGATCGGGCGTCACTTCGACCAATTCGATGCCGAGGTGCTTGACGAGCCCCGTGTCCCAGTCCAACTTCATTTCGAAAAATCGACGTCGCCGGCGAAGCGCTCGATGCGCAGCTTGGTCGCGAAGGGCTCGCGCTCCTTGCTGAACTTCGTGTGCAGGGCATGGTTCGCCATGTACTGGTCGTAATGGGCCTTCGACTGGATGCCGTAGATCATGGCGTGCGCGCTCCAGCCGGTGGCATCCGTTTCGGGAATCTTCAGCCGGCGCACCCAGAGGAAGCCCGGCTGACGCATCACCTCGGCCATATGGCCGCCCTCGATCCAGCGCATCACTTGCTCGCGTCCACCGGGCGCGATCCAGAATCGCACCACGAGAAAGAATTGGGCGTCGTTCATCGGCTTGGCACCATGGTCCAGAGCATCACGAGGGTGATGACGAGAAGCAATGCCGCGGAAACGGCGAGCGACAAGTGTATGCCGATCAAGCTGCCGCCGAGCCCGACGGTGACGCCGCTGAACGCGCGCAGGCCTAGCGCCGACATGGCGAAAAGCCCGATCACCCGCCCGCGCACCTCGCTCGGCGCGTTGACCTGCACCAGCGTCTGCGCCATCGAGTAGAAGGAGAGCTCGAGGAAGCCGGCGGCGAAGAGCAGGGCAAGCGCCAACGGGTAGGACGAGGTCCATGCGAAACAGCCGATCGCGACGCACCAGCCCATGGCGAGGAGGAACGCGGTGCGCGGATTGGGCGGCAGCAGACCGCGGCTTTCCAGCAGCAGCCCGGCGATCAGGGCGCCGGCCGCGTCGGCGCCGAAGAGCATGCTGTACGTGACGCCGCCGTCCGAGTGCCCGAGGTCGTGCGCGAACTCCGGCATTTGCGCCTGGTACGCGTTGCCGACGATGAGCGACGCGCCGCCGACGAGGATCGTCATCGACACGATGACCGGGTTCTTTGCCACCGCGCGCCAGGTCGTCGTGACGTCGGCGAAGGCGCGCACGCGCCGGTCGGCCGGCACGGGCTTGTGCTCGTAAGGCGCTTTCCACAACCACAGGATGAACGGCAGGTAGATGAGGGCGTTGAAGAGGATGCCCCACGCCGGTCCAAGAACGAGGAGGATCACGCCGCCGACTGCCGGGCCGACGAGCAGTCCGAGCCAGCGGGCAGTGGCGGTGAGGCGGATAGCGCTGTGCAGGTCCTTTTGCTCGACGATGTCGTGGATGAAGAGCTGCGCCGCCGGATTCCACAATACGCCCGCCATGCCGTGGCAGATGAGCAGCACCGCCGCGTGCCACATCTCGAGCGTATCGGTGGCGAACAGCACGCCCCAGGCGAGCGACACGCCCATGAAGATCAGCATGCCCACCTGGATGATGCGGCGCGGGTCGAAGCGGTCGGCGAGGCCGCCCGACCAGATGGAGAAGAGAAGGAACGGCACCCAGTGTGAGATCACCGCGAAGCCCGCCAGCGCCGGCGACTGGAATTTCTGGAACATGATCCAGTAGCTGATGACGTGCTCGATCGAGTCCGCCATCATCGCGCTCGCGGCGCCGAAGAAATAGCCGCGGAAGACCGGCTGGCGCAGCGCCGGGAAGGAGAGACCTGCCATCGCCCGGCGATTCTAAGGAGGCGGCTTCGCTAGTGGCCGCGTCTTCTGCGAACGTCCTCCAGCGTGGCGGCGGAAGCGGCGAGTGCCTTTTTGGCGATCTGCATCACCAGGTCGACGTAGGTGCACGTCGCCGCGCAGGACACGCAACGCATCGTGGTCTGCGAGGCGAGCTCGAAGTGCTTGCCGCCCACGGCCTCGAACTCCTCAGCGCCGCATTTCGGGCATTGCGCCACGATGTTGCGCACATTGACGCGCATGGGACAAACCTACGCCCAATTGCCCCAAAAGGGTATCGGACTTAGCCGGAGTCGAGCTCGGGATATTGCCGGAAGAGCCCCTGCCGGTTGAACGCGATGCGTCGCGGCGAGGCGAGATACGCCGCCACCCGCGGCCGCGCCGCCACTTTTTCGTGCAGCGCGGCAAGCTTCGGATAACGCAACGTCTTCATGGTGCGCGGGAAGGCGTAGCGCAGACCCGCCACCATTTGGAAGAGAGACAGGTCTAGATAGGTGAACGCCTTCGGCCGCTCCAGGCCCTCGAAATAGCCGAAAAATTTCGGCAGCCGGTTGTGGCGGAAATCCTCGGTGCGCCGCAGCGCTTCGGCCTTCTGGTCTTCGTAATAAAGGCCGCTCCCCACCGGATGGTGCGTATCGTGCACCTCCACCAGCCAGTCGCTGATGGTGAGCTGCTGCTGCAGGAGCCAGAGCTGCGCTTTCTCGCTCTTGGGCGCAAGGCCCAGCCGCGGCCCGAGGAAGTGCAGGATGAGCGCCGTCTGGGCCACCACGACCGTGCCGGCACGCAGAAACGGACAGGCGAAGATTTGATTTCGTTTCATCTGCACCTGCATCGCCTTCATACCGTTCGGCCGCCGCGCGACGTCCACGTAGTCCGCGCCGGCATCCTCCAGCGCGAGCCGCACGAATTCGCCTCGTCCCTGGATGCCGGGCCAGTAATACAGTTCATATTTCATAACACCGCCGGTTTATCGGGCAGCTCATTGGGATTGGTTTCCCGCGCGGGGAAATGGCGCGCGAGGATCTCCGTCACCGCGGCAATCGCCTCGACCGCGCCGGCTTCATAGGAGCCGCGCTTGAAGGCGTGCTCCATCGCCCGGCAGACGTGATCCCACTCAGCCTGCGGCACGCGGCGCGTGATGCCTCGGTCGGCGACGATCTCGATGCGCCGGTCGACCAGCTGCACATAGATGAGCACGCCGGAGTTTTCTTCCGTATCCCACACACCGAGTTGGGAGAACACCTGACGCGCCCGCTCACGTGTGGCCCTGTTGAGATGCGTCGGGCCGAGGCCGGCTTCGATGGCGAAGCGGATCTCGCCGCGATGGCGGGCCTCGGAGTCGCGTATCGCCTGCTCGATTGTCCGCAGCACGGCCGGCGTGAAAGGGCGCCGCGCGATCCAGTCGGGGACGAAGAGGTGCTTGAGGAGCCGGCTCACCATGATCCGCTCGCGCCGCCGCCGCCGGAGCTGCCGCCGCCGCCGCTGAATCCACCGCCGCCGAATCCACCGCCGCCGAATCCACCGCCGCCGAAACCGCCACCCCAGCCGCCGCCGCGATAACCGGGCGACCAGCCGCGGCCGCCGCCGCCTATCGTGGCGAAGAATGCAATCACGCCGGCGATGACGCCGATCACGAGCGAGCCGATGAGCGCCCAGGCGGCGAATCCGACCACGCCGCCGATGATGCCCGAGCCGAGAAAGCGGCCGAAGAGGGCGCGCAGGATCGTGCCGCCGATGATGGCGACGAAGAAGAGCGGCACGATCCAGGTGGAGTTCAACCCTTCGGCTTTGGGATGCGCGCGCGCGGCGGGCGGCGGCAGCTTCTCGCCTTCGACCACCCGCATGACGCGGTCGACGCCCGCCCGAATGCCGCCGTAGAAGTCGTTTTCCTTGAAGCGGGGCACGATATCGTCGTCGATGATGCGCTTGGCGATGGCGTCGGGCAGGATGCCCTCGAGGCCGTAGCCGACCTCGATGTGCAGGCGCCGGTCGTTCTTCGCCACGACGAGGAGCACGCCGTCGTCCACGCCTTTGCGTCCGAGCTTCCAGCTCTCCTGCACCCGCACCGCGTACTGCTCGACCGTCTCGGGCTGGGTGGTCGGCACCATCAGCACCGCGATCTGCGCACCCTTGCGTTGCTCGAACTCCGCCAGCGTTTGCTCCAGCGCGCCGCGTTGCTGTGCGTTGAGGGTGCTGCTGAGGTCGGTTACGCGGGCCTTGAGCGGAGGAATCTCTGCCGAGAGGGCGAGAAGCGGCAGTAAGAGAGCGAGCAGGTGGAAAATAAGACCCCCGGTTCTCCTGCGGCTACTTCTTGGTTCCGAAGTCGACCGTCGGCGGCTTGGCGATCGCCTTCTCGTCCTCGACCGTGAACTGCGCCTTGGGCTTGTAGCCGAACATCATCGCGGTCAGATTGTTGGGGAACTGCCGCACCGTGGTGTTGTAGTCCTGGGTTGATTTGATGAACCGTTGCCGTGCGACTGCGATGCGGTTCTCCGTGCCCTCGAGCTGCGCCTGCAGCTCGCGGAAGTTGGCGTCGGACTTGAGCTGGGGATAGTTCTCGGCCACGACCAGCAGGCGGGACAGGGCGCCGCCGACCTCGCGCTGCGCCTGCATGAACTGCTGCACCTTGGCCGGATCGTCGACGTCCTCCGGCTTTACCTGGATGGAGGTCGCCTTGGCGCGCGCCTCGGTGACGCCGATCAGCACGTCCTTCTCCTGCTGCGCGAAGCCTTTCACCGTGTTCACCAGGTTCGGAATCAGGTCCGCGCGGCGCTGGTACTGGTTCGTCACCTCGGACCACGACGCCTTTACCTGCTCATCGAGCGATTGCAGCTGGTTATAGCCGCAGCCGCCGAGTAGAGATGCAACTACAAGTATGAGCCACCGGGTCATGGAATCTCCTGACAAAGAGGGCGCCACTATATAGAACCGGAACCGGGACCGGATTGTGCAGGTCGAAACGCGATGGCCGACACCGATGCTGTTTACGCCTGCGAGACCTGCGGCTTGAGCCAGCGCGTGGAGCCACTGGCGCCGGGGAATTCGGCGGAGTGCATCCGCTGCGGGTCGGTGATCGTCTCGCGTCCGTTCGGCGGCCTCGAGATCACCGCCGCGCTCACCGTGGCGGCGCTGGTCCTCTACATCCCAGCCAACATCTATCCGATCCTGTCCATGAGCATCTACGGCACCTACACCGAGAACACGGTGTGGGATGGCGTAGTGAGTCTCATGAACTACAACCAGTACTTCGTGGCGGCGGTGGTGTTCCTGGCGAGCATCGTGATTCCGCTGCTCAAGCTCATCGGCCTGCTCTTCCTGGTCGCGAGCGTGAAGTGGGGCAAAGGCCGGCGGCTGCGCGGCCGTACGCACATCTATAAGTTCATCGACGTGATCGGGCCGTGGGCGATGCTCGACGTCTTCCTCTGCGCGATCCTGGTCGCGCTGGTGAAGATGGGAGATCTCGGCCGCATCATTCCCGGGCCGGGACTCGTCGCGTTCACCGCGGTGGTGATCCTCACCATCCTCGCTTCGCAGAGCTTCGACCCCAAGGCGATCTGGAATAAACAATGACCGGCGAGGAAATCCCCCGCGCGAGAGTCAAGCGCCGGCGCCTCTTCCGCCTGGTGTGGATCGTGCCGGTGATCGCCATCGCCATCGCGGCGGCGCTGGTCTGGCATCGGCTGCAGGACTACGGGCCCGAGATCACGGTGACCTTCAACGACGGCGGCGGCCTGCGGGTGGGCCAGACGCCGGTGCGCTATCGCGGCGTGCAGGTGGGCGAGGTCACCGGGGTCTCGCTCTCCAAGGACGAGAAGAGCGCCGTGGTGCGCATCCGGCTCACCAAGTTCGGCGAGGGCATGGCGCGCGAGGGGAGCGAATTCTGGATCGTCCGGCCGCACGTCGGCTTCGGGCAGATCACCGGTTTGTCGACGGTCCTCTCCGGCCCGGAGATCGCGGTGAAGCCCGGCAAGACCGATAGCGCACGCAAGGTCGAGTTCACCGGCCTCGAGGCGCCGCCGGCGGCGCTCGAGGGCGGCTTGCGCATCGTCCTGCGCGCGGAGCGGCCGAAGATGCGCGTCGATGCGCCGGTGTATTACCGCGGCGTGGAGGTGGGCGTCGTGCACAAGCTCGACCTCGCGCCGAACGCACTCTCCGCCGATGTGCACGTGGTGATCTATCCGCGCTACGTCAACCTCGTGCGCGAGGGATCGGCGTTCTGGGACGTGAGCGGCGTCAACGTCCGCGGCGGCATCCTAAAGGGAGTGGAAGTGCAGTTCGAGTCGCTGCGCGCCTTCATCACCGGCGGCATCGAGTTCGCCACTCCGCCGGGCACCGCTCGCGCCAAGCAAGGCACGGTGTTCTTCCTCCACGACGAGCCGAAGAAGGAGTGGCTCGCCTGGGCGCCGAAGCTCTCCGTTCCGCAGGAGAAGTAACATGACGGCCCATGGCCGCCACCCGAGCGAAAATTCCCTCCAAGCGCGCACCCGCGCGCAGAAAGCCCCGTAAAGCCAAGGCCGG
>C688J18823_10002769_pt1 | contig 11006 bp, 9 predicted proteins | sample HopSoiMetagenom1_FD_18823 | JGI IMG/M metagenome (IMG submission 18823) | reverse complement strand
GCCATCTTGTTCAGAATCTCTTCGACTACGGAAATGGCCAGGCTGAGCTCCTCATCCTTCGTGTAAAAGTGCGGAGAGAATCGAACCCCAGCCTTCGGGCGCCAGTCCACCACTACATCGCGCCGATTCAACTCCGCAGCTACTTCTTTCGCGTTCGGCATGTCGATTGAAACCGTCCCGCCGCGTCGCTCCGGATCACGCGGCGTATTCACTCTCCAGCCGCGTGCGTCTGCCAGCTCGATCAACTTCGCCGTCTGGCGTTTGGATTTGGCGCGGATGTTCGCCGCGCCCGCTTCTTTGATGATGCGCAACCCCGGCTTCGCCGCGTGCAGCGCCGGGATATTCGTAGTCCCCGTCATGAATCGATAAGGCATGTCGGTGTATCTCTGCGGACCGATCTCAAAGTTNAACGGATTGCTGTGCGCGGTCCAGCCGGTAAACGCGGGCTCGAGTTTGTTCGCGAGCTCCGGCTTCGCGTAGAGGTAGCAAGTGCCCGGCCCACCGCACAGCCACTTCAGCACTCCGCCGGTGGCAAAATCCACGTCCAGCTTCCGGATGTCCACCGGCATGCAGCCCAGCGAGTGGAACATATCCAGGCAGACGAGCGCGCCGACTTTGTGCGCCTTCTCGACGATTGCTGGCACATCCTTTATGTAGGAGCTGCGAAATATGACGTGCGAAATGGGAACGATCAGCGTCTCTTCATCAATGGCGTCCAGCAATCGCTCGGTGGGGACGCTGATCCCGTCGTCGGTCTTCACCATGTGCACGCGCGCGCCGTAGCGCCGCTGCGCCTCCCAGTAATACATGACGGAGGGAAAATTGAGTTCGCTATAGACGATCTTGTTGCGCTTGCCTTTGAAGTCGAAGCACGAGCCCACCATCGCCTGACAGGTAGTCACGTTCTGATGTACGGAGACGGACCCTTTCGGCGCGTTCATCAGTTCGCCGATCTCGTCGCCGACCTCGGCGGGCAGCATCCACCAGGCCTCTTCCCAGGCGCGCACACCTCGGCTGGCCCACGTGTCGGCGTAATGGTTCAGCTCGTCGCGCACGCCGCGCGGCATCGCCCCAAGCGAGTTCGAGATCATGTAGATCGTCTTCTCGACGATGGGGAACTCTGGGCGGAATCGCAGCAGATCATCTGTCATAGCGAAGATTGTATCCATTTTTGCGAACGCTTCCGAACGGCGAAATAGGCAAGCGTCAGTATCACCATGTACGGCCCGCCGCTTACAATCGCGATCTGCAGTCGCGGCACCCACCACGTCGAGATCATCACCGCCACGATCGCTATGAGGGCGATCCAGGATGCTGCCGCTCCGCCTGGAGCGCGAAATGCGAGCGCATTCACTTCATGTTCAGACATTCGCCGTCGCATGGCGATGTGCGCCGCCAAAGTCATCGCCCATCCGATCATCCCCCCGAATAGCGATGTCCCGATGATATAGAGGTACGCTCCTTCGGGCAGCCTGTACTGCAGCACCACGCCGACGATGGCGCCTGCCGCCGACACGACCACGGCTGTCCGCGGCACGCCGTTCGGGGCGACCTCCTGAAGCATCCGCGGCGCGAATCCCGACTGCGACAGCGAATACAGCATCCGGCTACAAATATATAAGGTGGCGACCGAGCCCGAGAGCGCCGCGGTCAACGCGACGAAATTCATCACTCCCGACGCAACACTCAGGTGCGCAAACTCAAACACCGTGACGAACGGGGACTCCTGCACTCCCACCAGATTCCACGGCACCACTCCGACCAGCACCGCCGTCGCCCCGATATAAACGAACGCCAGCAATCCAAAAGCGATATAAGTCCCGCGTTTGATGGCTGCGATATCTTTCGCCTCGCCGGAACTCGCAGACAGCAGCTCGATGCCGAGGAAGCTGAACAACGCGAATGCCAGTCCTAAGAACATCCCGGCTTTTCCATTGGGGAACCATCCACCGCTCGCTTCGTACTGTGGCGCCACCTTTCCGCCAAACAGCAACGCCGTCCCGATCAGGATGAATGCGAATATCGTGACAACCTTGATCATCGCGAACCACGTCTCGAAGCTGCCCAGGTTTCCAACCGAAAGAAGATTCACGGCGACGATCCCGCTCGAAAAGATCACGATCCAAACCACTCCGGGCACGTCCGGATACCAGTGATTCATGTACGTCGCCGCCGCAACCTGCTCGGCCCCGACCGAAAGCACGATCGCGATCCAATAGCCGTAGCGCGTGACGAATCCGGCCCACGGACCCAGATAGATCTCAGCCGCCACGCCGAACGACCCCGCTTCCGGATGCCGCGCCGAAACCTCGCCCAGCGCCATCGTCACGATGAATGCCACTACTGCGCCGATGAGATAAGTAAAGATGATGGCGGGTCCGGCCACTTGGGCTGCAGCGCCCGATCCCAGCAGCAGACCGGTGCCGATGGAGCCACCTACAGCGACCATGGCCATCGCTCCTGCGCCGAGCCGGCGATGCAGCTTTTCTTCTTGGGGAGCCTCTTTCATCGAAGCCACATCGTACAGGACGTAGGAAGTAGGAGGTAGGAAGTAGGAGCCGCACCTACCTCCTACACACTACCTCCTACCTCCTGCTCTTGCACTTTGGTCACGTTAACTGCCTGAACTCTTCGTTGCCGGCGCCGGAAATCCCGCATACAATGAACGAGCTTCACCCCCAGACTCCAAACGGTCCAGTCCTCATGTCTGACGTCGCCAAGCGTCTCGAAAAAGCCGACAAGTATCTCCAAAAGGGCAAAATTGAGGATGCCCTTCAAGAACTGTTGCGCGCCAACGAAGAAGACCCCGCGAACGAGCCCGTAGCCCAAAAAGCCGCCGATCTTTGCGTCTCGTTGAACCGCAAAGAAGATGCCACCCGGCTGCTCGCGTTCCTTTTCGACAAGCAGGCCGGTGTCGGCGACATGGCCAAGGCCAACATTACTTATAAGAAGTTGCAGCGCTTCACCACGCCCACACCCGACCAGACCTACCGCTGGGCGCAGTTCACCGAGAAGAGCAACAAAAAGGAAGCACTCGAGGCGTACCGCAACTCGCTCGACGGATTCACGAAGGCAGGCCGCAAGGCAGAAGCCCTCGCGGTGATGAAGAAGCTGGTCGCGCTCGAGCCATCGTCGGAGCTTTACCAAAAGCAGGGTGCGCTCGCCGCCGAACTCAACGATGGCAGGACCGCCGCCGCCGCTTACTACCAGGTCGGCAAGATCGAAGTCGAGAACCAGCGCGACGGATTCAGCTGGTTCCAGCAGGCAAATGCGCACGATTCCAGCAACAGCGAAGTTGCGGTGGCATACGCGTGGTCGCTGCTCCACCACAATGATCCTTCAACCGCGCTAGCCATCATCGAGCCCTTCGCGAAGCAGCGTGACGCTGGTCCCGAACGCCGTGAGGCTTACGGTCGCGCGTTGATGGCGCTTCGCCGCGCCAAAGAAGCCGAACCGCTGATTTGGGAGTTGTTCCTTAAAGATCCCGCTCAGATCGATGAAGTTCTGATCCTGATCGGCACGCTGATCGACATCCAGGAATATCATCACGCGCTCGAAGTCGCGCAACGGCTCGATGCCAACGAAGAAAAAGCCGGACGCCGCAAAGAGTTCGTCACTCAACTCAAAGCGGTGACCGACGCTCATCCGCCGAATGCCGAATTCCTCGAGTTCATGGTGGCGCTGTTCAATGCCAACAATCGCGAGCACGATTACTGCGAGACTTTGGGCAAACTTTTCGAGCTTTACTACGCCGCCGGCAATTTCCTCAAAGCGGGCGACTCGCTCGACGCCGCGGCAGAAGTAGATCCTTACGAAAAGGCTCACCAGAAGCGGCTGGAGATGTTGAAAGGGAAGATTGACGGGAACCGCTTCCGCGCCATCGCCAACCGTTTCAGCGGCGCCAAGGGCGGCGGCAGCTCAGAGGAGCAACCCGAGAAGCCGGTGGATGCCGGCGAGCCCACCATTCTTGAAGATTTCATGCTGCAGGCCGAGATCTTCCTGCAATACAGCATGCGCTCGAAAGCGGTCGAGCGCCTGGAGCGCGTCAGCAAACTCTTTCCGCGTGAGGAAGAAAAGAACGAGAAGCTACGAAGTCTTTATATGAGCGCGGGTTTCATGCCGAAATATGCTGATGGAGGCTCATCCGCCGCAGTCGGCGCGCCCAACACAGTACAGGTTCAGATGAAAACGGTGCCCACGCCGGCAGCGGGCATCGCCTCGCAACCGACTGTCATGTTCAACTCGCCCGCAGCGCGTCCGCCGGCAACTCCTCCCGCCGGAACGCCCGCACCCGACGGCAACGACGTAAACGACATTGCGCGTGTAACCGAGATCACGCGCAACATTTATCGCCAGGCAAACGTGAAAGGCGTCCTCTTCGCCGCGGTCAACGATATCGGCCGCCACTGGAATGCCTCGCGTTGTGTCGCCGGACTCTGTACTCCCGGCAAGCCGCCATCGGCCGCGCTTGAATATTGCGCCCCCGGCATTAAGCAGTCGGACGTGATGGCTATCGTGAAGCTCATCGGGGCGATGCAGCAGCAGGCGGTCGCGAAGGGGACAGTTTCCATCCAGAACGCGAAGGCCGCTCCCGAACTGAATCCCATCCGCCCGTTTGTAGACTCGCTACAAGTCGAGTCTTTACTTGCCGTGCCTTTACTCGATGGCGAGGAGCATCAGGGCATTTTGATCCTCGAGCAATGCGGCGCTCCGCGTGTGTGGCGACCCACAGACGCGCTGGTGCTCAAGACCATCGCCGATCAGATGATGCTCGCGGTGAACAACTCCAAGCTGCGAAACCTGATGAAGACGCTCGCGGTCACCGACGAAAAGTCGGGACTGCTCAAGCGCGCCTCCTACATCGACGTACTGCTTTCGGAAACTCGCCGCGCTCTCGAACAGAATTCCACCGCGAGCGTGATGCTGCTGCATTTTGGAAAAGCGTCAGCCCTGGTGAAAGAGATCGGCGAGAACGCCGTCGAGACCATGATGCAGCAGGTCGGCCAAGTGGTCTGTTCGCATATCCGCCAGAACGACGTCGCAGTCCGCTACGAACTGACGACGATCGCCGTCGTGCTTGCCGATACCAACGATAAAAATGCCTTCTTCGTCGTAGACAAGCTGCGCAAAGTCCTCACGGCCACCAAAGTTCCCGGCAAAGACCGCTCCGTTCCCATGACCGTAGGTATCGCCGAGGCGGTGGTGCAATCGAAGTTCGATCCCATCGACATCGTCACCGAGGTCATCAACCGCGCCGAGCACGCCCTTGAGGTCGCGAAGGCCGAAGGCCCGAACAAGGCGCAGTCTGTCGCGCCCATGCTCGAAGCCGCCGCCGTCGCTTAATGGTCTTTAATCGTTACCCGGCCCGGCGCACATCGCCGGTGTAGTTCGCGTTAGTGTCGATACCGACCGTGCGGTCGCCGTAGGCACGATTTCGTCGCAGACCCCACAAACCCGCCAAGCCGATCAGCCCGAGCCAGCCATAGTCGTGGCTATTGTCGCCTCGCGGACGGGTGTTCTCAGCGCGAGCGGTTTGCGGATTGTTAGCATCAGTGGAAGTTGCGGGCTGGTCCTGTGCCATAGCCAGTCCTGTAGCGATAGCTGGCAATACCAGTAAGCTGGATATCTTGTTCATCTTCACGTTTCGTCTCCCTGACGAATGAGATTTGGTTTCCCTAGATGTGAGCGGATTTCCTGTTTGGAAGATGTGCACAAAATGTGGTGCTTACCTTTGTCGTCAGGACTGGCATAAGTTGGCACCCCAGACTGCCGGCGCAAAACAAAACCCTCGGCGTCGCCGAGGGTTCTTCGTTCCAACTTGCAGGTTAACTAGACTACGGTTCTACGACCGGTGATCAGGTTGAACAGCAGAGCGATAACCGCTAATACCAACAGGATGTGGATCAGTGATCCGCCCACATGGAACGAGAATCCCAGCAGCCAGAGCACCAGCAAAATCGCGAAGATTGTCCAAAGCATCAATTCACCCCATGCCGGAATCCCGGCCTGTTCTGTTGGATTCGGGGCTGCTGTCGGGTGATGCCTACCTGGTTAACCTAAACACCTAAGTTCTGAGGGCATCATTTCTGGCACCGCAGCCGGGCGATAAACACCTTTTCTCCCGTGAGTGCGATATTTCGCAGCACCCCGCCTCCCAACTTGGCCGGGTCATGCCGGGGTTTTCCCAGTACGGAGTAAAACTGCAGCTTCGAACTGCGGCGGCAGGGCAGAGGAACCGCGATCGTCTCCCGGCGCGCGTCACGCAACATGCCCGTATGCTCGCGCACGTCGCCGTATTCCGAACTTCTCAGCCAGCCGACAATCACCAAGTCGCCAGCTTTCGTTTCAATCTCTTCAACTACCGCGTTCGATTTAGGTTTTGAGGGCAGTGCGATCGTGCGGGCCGGTACCGCGAACAGTTCGTTGAGAAATCGCAGTGCCGAGAGGTCCGGTTTAGCCTGGTGCTGCGCATCGAGCAGCCCCAGGTGAAAGTGCACCTGGTCCTTCGGCAACCGCTTCTCGGCCTGAGAAAAATCGTCGATGCGATACCAGCCCGCGAGCGAAAGTTTTCCTGAGGCTAATGCCAGCGTGAACATCTTGAACAAGAACGTCGCCTGATACATGCGCGTGTGCTCGTACACATAGTTCGCATGGGTGTGGTCCTTCGTCGCGAACGCAGGCGAATAGCGATATTCGGGGTATCCTGCCTCGTTCAACCAAAGGTCCACACCCGAGCCGCCTTGCTGGATCAACTCCTGCATCCGCGGCACCCAGTCTTCGAATATCTCTTCCAGCCGCTGCTCATGCCACGACTCGGGATATGCATGCATCGCGATCACATCCACGTACTGGTCGATTTTTAGCCGCATCAGCGAGCGAAAGAACTCCGTGGGCCCGCGGCTTACGCCACCTAACACGATCACGGCTTTAGGGTCGCCTCTCCGCACCGCAGATGCTGCCAGCTTCACGAGTACGGCAAAGTCCTCGGCAGATCCTGCCCAGTAATCCTGAAGATCAGGCTCGTTCCACAGCTCCCAACTGAGAATGCGGCCGCGATACCGTGCGGCGATCCGCTCGATGAAGTCGGCATAGAGCTGGGGATCGCTCGGTGGCTGCCGCCAGAAATCCTGCTTACTTCGCGCGGCCCACTCCGGTGTGTACGCAACGTACGGAATCAAGCGAATGCCGTGCTTCTCGGCCCGGCTGACAAAATCGTCCCAGAATTTCCATCTGTACACCCCGCGCTGCGGCTCAATGCCATTCCAACTGAAGGCGCAGCGCAGATACTTCACTCCGGCGGATTTCGCGATACGAAGATGCCGCTCAACTCGCTCCGGGGGATCGGTCCCGTCGAAGTAGTCGTCGCCGACTGCAGTCGGCATGAAGTAGAAGCCTTGCTGGTCGGTTCCCGCAGCGTGCGAGTTAGGAAATCGATTGAGCGGGAGCACGCGGTGATGCAGTCCTACTCCCAAAACCGACTGGCTGTTGGCTGGATTCGAAAGTACGCCGCAAAACACTAGAACCACCAAAGTCGCCCGCAATCTTCGGGATCCTTTTCGGACAAGCTGCAGCATCTTTCTAAAGATGCACCTGCCCAAACGGAGGTCATCCCGAGCGAAGGTCGCTGCGGCGACCGAGGCGAGGGATCTGCAATTTGCAGATACTGGCCACTGAACACTGGCCACTGTTAAACTAGAGTGTTTGAGCCTGTAGCGCGATTTGGCCCGTACGGGTCGACGAATCGCGCCGTCCGCATCGCCTAACTACAGCTGAAGAGATTTACCTCTCCAGCGGTTTAGTGCGGAGGATTGGGAAAATCCGGAGCACATGAACATAAAAGACATCGCTATTGTTGCCGGCGCCCGCACTCCGATGGGGCGCTACTGTGAAAAGCTGCGCGACTTCACTCCTATGGAACTCGGTGCCATCGCCGGCAAAGAAGCCATCAGGCGCTCCGGCGTCGAACCAAAAGACATCGACCACGTCGTCTACGGACACGCCCAGCAGACCTCGTCTGACTCGCATTACGGCGCGCGCCACGTCGGCTTGCTCGCGGGACTTCCGATCGAGACGCCCGCACTCACCGTCAATCGCCTGTGCGGTTCCGGTATGCAGTCCATCGTGACCGGCGCGCAGATGATCCAGCTTGGCGAAGCGAAGGCCGTCCTCGCCGGCGGCATGGAGTCCATGTCCCAGGCGCCATTCGTTGTGCGCGGCGCGCGCTGGGGCATCGGTCTCGGCCAGGGCAAGCTCGAAGATTCGCTTATGCAGGGCCTGCTCGACACGCAATGCGGCATGTACATGGCGCAGACCGCCGAAGAATATTCGCGACAGCAGGGCATCACCCGCCAGCAGATGGATGAGTTCTCGCTGCTCTCGCAAAAGCGCGCTGCCGACGCGCAGCAGGCATGCCGCCTTTCGGAAGAGATCACGCCCGTCGCGCTGAAAGACCGCAAAGGCAAACTCACCGGTGAGATGTTCGAGAAAGACGATCATCTTCGTCCGCAGACCACCCTCGAAGGTCTCGCGAAGCTTCCGCCCGCCTTCGGTAAGGACGGAATGGTCACCGCCGGAAACGCCAGCGGCATCGTCGATGGCGGCGCGGCCGTCGTGCTCATGCCACTCGCCGACGCAGAAAAGCGCGGACTGAAACCGATGGGACGCCTGGTCAACTGGGGAATCGCCGGAGTCGATCCGAAGATCATGGGCTCAGGTCCCGTGCCCGCGACGCGCAAGGCTCTCGAGCGCGCCGGACTGAAACTCGCCGACATCGATCTGATCGAAGTGAACGAAGCCTTCGCCGGCCAGTATCTCGCCGTGGAGAAAGAACTCGGCCTCGACCGCAACAAGACCAACGTGAACGGCGGTGCTATCGCGCTCGGCCATCCGCTGGGCTCGACGGGGACGCGTTTGGTCGTGACATTGCTCTACGAACTACGCCGCCGCAAGCAAAAGTACGGATTGGCCACTGCGTGTATCGGTGGCGGGCAGGGGATTGCGGTGATTGTGGAATCGCTTTCGTAGGAGTTGTTGGAAACCTACCCATGACACCTAGAGACAAGAAGCAACTACTAAAGGAACTCATGGTCTCCCTGTTTGTGGGGTTCACATTCAGCATAATCCTCAATCTTTTGGTTGCTACCGTTAGCCGTTCTGAAGAGCCGAAATTTTTCTTGATTGGCCGAATGCTAGCCGGTCCGGGTTTTGAAGCGACGGTGTTAGTTTTTCCGATCAATGTGGTCGCATTCGGAATAATTTTTGGAGCCGCTTTCTATTTTCTACAACGCAGATTGATTGATCCGCGTTGATCTGCGTCCATCCGCGGCGAAAGATTGTGATTTTTGTTTGGAGAGAATAATGATCAAGAAAGTTGGAGTTCTCGGCTGTGGCCTGATGGGATCTGGCATCGCCCAGGTCTCCGCCATGGCCGGCTATGACGTAGTTGTCCTCGAGGCCGATCAGAAGTTCATCGACAAAGGTTTTGCCGGTATCGAGAAGTCGCTCGGCAAATTGGCCGAACGTCCGGTTGAAAAAGGCGGTATCACTGCGGAACAGAAAGACGCTGCCCGAGGACGCCTCAAAGGCACGCTGAACAACAAAGACCTCGCCGATTGCGACCTCGTGATCGAAGCCATCATCGAGAACCCCGAGATCAAGAAGAAGACCTTCGCCGAACTCGACGGCATCGTGAAGAAGGACGCGATCTTCGCCACCAACACCTCTTCTATCTCCGTCACTGAACTTGCGGCCGCGACCAAGCGTCCCGACCGCTTCATCGGACTGCACTTCTTCAATCCCGTGCCGCTGATGAAACTCGTTGAAGTCGTCAAGACCATCGCCACCGCCGAAGCCGTGATGAACGACGCTGTTGAATTCGGCAAAAAAGTCGGCAAGGTTCCCGTCCGCACTTCAGACAAGACGGGCTTCATCGTCAATCGCCTGCTGGTTCCGTATTTGCTCGACGCGATTCGCGCATACGAAGAAGGTGTGGGCTCGATCCCCGACATTGATAACGCGATGAAGCTCGGCTGCGGATACCCGATGGGCCCCTTCACGCTGCTCGACTTCGTCGGACTCGATACCACCTACTACATAACTCACGTGATGTTCGACGAGTTCAAGGAGCGCCGCTTTGCCGCCCCCGCCTTGCTGAAACGTTTGGTTCTCGCCGGCTGGTACGGGAAGAAATCGGGGAAAGGTTTTTACGACCACTCCGACCCGGCGAACCCTCGCGCACTAGAATTCAAATAAGCACTATCGATTGCTCCGCAAGAAGGATCCGAATGCGTGCAAAGATCTTTTTCGCTAGCCTCCTGCTTACCGCAATTGGGGTTGGTCAGGATTTCCCGTCGTTCGCTGACTGCGAACCGAGGCATCACGGAGAATTGAGCATTCGCGTGAGCCCAGCTGTTGAGCACGGCCGTTTTCTTAAGGGTGGTCGGTTTGAGGACCCTAACCTTAAGCACGATGCTTCGAGGCTGCGCGGAAATGTCGAGGTTCGCACCTTGATCGATCCCTCCGGCAAGGTGGTCTGCGCCATGGTTATCTCAGCTAGCTCCCCTATGCTCTCCACAGGTGCACTCGAAGCGGTTAAGACAGCTGAGTTCAAGAGTTATGAAATTCAACAAGATAAAGTCTTTGTAGAAGTCACATTAAGGGTGCACGCCGACAAGGGAGTTTTCAAGATAGCGTGGTGAACGAAACGAATGTCGCAAGCATCCGCGCTATTCGCCTGAAAGGAAATAAACGTGGCTTACGAAAACATCAAAGTAGAAAAGCGCGACCACATCGCCATCGTCACCATCGACCGTCCCAAGGTCCTCAACGCCCTCAACATGGCGACCATGTTGGAATTGCGCGATGCCTTCACCGAACTGCGAGATGACGTCGAAACCCGCGTCGTCCTGCTCACCGGCGCGGGCGAAAAGGCTTTCGTCGCGGGGGCGGACATCAACGAGCTGAACAAGAACAATCCTGTCGAAGCCAAGGCTTACACCCATAAAGGA
>C688J18823_10002767_pt1 | contig 11012 bp, 11 predicted proteins | sample HopSoiMetagenom1_FD_18823 | JGI IMG/M metagenome (IMG submission 18823) | reverse complement strand
GCGAGGACGGGCGCAATCGGCTGGTCGCACTGCTCACCGAGATTGTGGACGGCGACGCGCGGCGCGCCCCGCTCAAGAACGGGAAAGCGCCGCGAGCACTTCGGCCGGGATCGGCTGAGACTTGATCTTGGCGGTATCCACCGGATCGCGGCCGACCCAGACGCGCGTCTCGAATGCCTCGACCGCAAGCGCGCCGTCTTTCTTTAAGTGATGCGTGATGTTGAAGCTGGAGCGCTTCGCCTCGGTCATCGTGGTTTCGATGACGACGTCGTCGCCGAAGCGGCACGGGATGAGAAAGCGCGCACGCGTGTCGACCATCGGGTAGCCGGCGAACCTATATGTCTCGAACATCTGGTACTTGGTGAGTCCCGTGCCGGCCGAGAACATCGCGGTCGCCGCGCCGTCGAACATCTCGAAATAGCGCGGGTAGAACACGATGCCGGCGGGATCGCATTCGCCCCACTGGATGCGGCGCGACACGGTGTTGGTGAGGTAGGGCATTATTTCGGCGCCATGCGCAACGCCCCATCCAGCCGGATCACCTCGCCGTTGAGATACCGGTTCTCCACGATATGGCGGGCGAGCGCCGCATACTGCTCGGGCTTGCCCAGCACCTGCGGGAACGGGATCGACGCCGCGAGGCCTTTACGGATCTCCTCGGTCAGTCCCATCAGCATCGGCGTGTAGAAGATGCCCGGCGCGATCGCGCAGACGCGGATGCCGAACTGCGCCAGCTCGCGCGCCGCCGGCAATGTCAACCCGACGATGCCCCCCTTGGAGGACGAATAGGCCGCCTGTCCGATCTGCCCATCATAGGCCGCGACCGACGCGGTGTTGACCGCGACGCCGCGCTCACCTTCCTCCATCGTCTCCGTCTTCGAGCATTCGGCGGCGAACAGGCGCAGCGTGTTGAACGAGCCGATCAGGTTGACCTTGATCACCTGCTCGTAATTGCCGAGCGGCATCGGGCCTTCGCGCCCGACGATGCGGCCGGCTTTGCCGATGCCCGCGCAATTGATCAGGATGCGCGCGACGCCGTTCTTCGCGTTCGCCTCCCTGATGGCGGCCTCCGCACTGGCGGAATCCGACACGTCGCACTTGATCGCGATCGCGCCGATTTCCTTGGCATGCGCATTCGCCGCGTCCATGTTGACGTCGAGCAGCGCAACCTTGGCGCCCGCGTTCGCAAGCTCGGCTGCGGTCGCGGCGCCGAGGCCGGAGCCGCCGCCGGTGACGATCGCAGCATGTCCCTTGATGTCCATCTAGTGCTTCCTCCCTTCGGGATTTTCGATGATCAGTGCGATGCCCTGCCCGCCGCCGATGCAGGCGGAGGCGACGCCATAGCGCAGGCCGGAGCGCTTCAATTCGCGCGCGAGCGTAACCGAGAGGCGCACGCCGGTCGCGCCGAGCGGATGGCCGATCGCGATCGCGCCGCCGTTCACGTTGAGCTTCTCCTCGTCGAGCGAGAGCGCGCGCGAGCAAGCCATCACCTGCGCGCCGAACGCCTCGTTGATCTCGAAACGGTCGATGTCCGCCAGCGTCAGGCCGGCCTTCTCGACCGCCGCCTGGATCGCTGGCACCGGGCCGATGCCCATGATCTCGGGCGGCACGCCGGCAGCAGCACCTGCAATGAGCCGTCCGAGGGGCTCCTTGCCGTGCTTCTTCGCGTAATCGCCGGAGGCCGTGAGCGCCGCCGCCGCGCCATCGACGATGGCCGACGAATTGCCACCCGTCTGCACGCCACCGAAGGCGGGGCGGATTTTCGCAAGCTGCTCGACCGACGATGAACGAACATGCGTATCGTGATCGACCGGTTTCGCGTCGCGCGACAGTTTGATGCCGCGCGGATTGTACCCCTCGCGCGCGAACTCTTCGGTGGTGACCGGCGCGATCTCACCGGCGAGCAAGCCCGAAGTCTGCGCCTTCATGGCACGCTCGAACGAGCGCGCCGCATAAGCATCAACCTCGCTGCGCGTAATCTGATACTGCCGCGCCAAGTTCTCAGCCGTGGTGCCCATCGTAACGTCGCAGGAGCCGTCGGCGAGCGCTTCCCAGAGGAAATCCTTGAACTCGACCTGCCCCATGCGGAAGCCGCCGCGGCTTGTGTAGGACGCGACCGGGTTGCGGCTCATCGACTCCGCGCCGACGCAGAGCGCAAGGTCCACTTGCCTGTGCGTAACCGCGTCCGCCGCCTGCATCAGCACCTCGATGCCCGTGCCGCAGACGCGCTGCACCATGTGGGCCGGCGTCTCGATCGGCACGCCGGAGTAAAGTCCGATGTGGCGCGGCAGCAGATACGCGTCGAAGCTCGCCTGCGCCATGTTGCCAGCGATGACAGTGCCGACATCCTCCGGCGAAGCACCGGAGCGCGCGAACACCTCGCGCGCCGCCTTGATGCCGAGATCGATCGGCGAGATTTGCGCCAGTGCACCGTTGTAATCGACGAACGGCGTGCGCACGCCGTCGAGCAGCCAGACATCTTCCCAAGATGCGGTGAGCGCCTTGCTCATGACTGCCTTTCGTCGATCGCAATGACTCGCTCGGTTGGCGCCTCAGCATAAAGCTCGTCGACCAGCGCGGCGCGGTTCTTCAGCACCATGCGCTGATTGATCGAACCCTTGTCGGTCGCCTCACCGGCATCGAGTGATGGTGGCGTGTCCGTCAGCATGGCACGCATGATGCGGCTCGACGAGCCGGTCGCCAGCCGCGCAAAGCCGTTCAGCAGATCGCGGAATTCGCTTCGCACGCTCTCATGCGCCACGATCTCGGCCGCGCTTGCGTCCGCCGGCAGATCGGGCGCAAAGCGGCGGCACACATCGAGATCGGGAAAGATCAACGCCGCGAGGTAATCGCGGTCCGCGCCCGCGATCACGACATCTTTCACATACGGCGCGCAGCGCGCCATGAAGGCGACTCGCAGCGGGCCGACATGGACCCACGTGCCGGTCGCGAGCTTGAAGTCTTCGGCGATGCGGCCTTCGAACAGCAGGCCCTTCTCGGGCCGCGCCGGATCGTCGAAGCGCAGCGCGTCGCCGAGCTTGTAGAAGCCCTCCTCGTCAAAGGCGTCGGCGGTGAGTTGCGGCTCGCGCCAGTAGCCGGGCGTGATGCTCGGGCCTTTGAGCCGCGCCTCGTATTTGCCGTCGGTGAGCGGCACGAGCTTAACGTCGAGGCCGGGCGGCGGCAGGCCGATGTTGGCTGCGTTCGGCGTGTCCCACATGCGGCCGAAGGCGTAGGGCGCGGTCTCGGTGGAGCCGAGGCCGGTGAGGAAGAGGATGTCCTCGCCGCAGGTGCGGTACGCCATCTCCTTCCATTCGTCGAACACATGTTGCGCAAGACCCGCGCCGGCGAACCACAGCACCTTCAGGCGTGAAAAGAATTTTTCGCGCAGCGCCGCATCGTCGCGGAAGAACGGCAGCAGCGCCTCATAGCCTTTGGGCACGGTGAAGTACCAAGTCGGCGCGATCTCGCGCAGATTTTGCACCGTCTCCTCGATCGCGCCCGGCAGCGGCTTGCCCCCATCGATGTACATCGTGCCGCCGTGGTGGAGCACGAGCCCAACATCGTGATTGCCGCCGGCCGTGTGATGCCACGGCGCCCAGTCGACGATCACCGGCGGCTCGTCGGCGAAGAACTGCAGCGCCGAGGCGATCATGGCCTGGTTGGCGCACCACATGCGCTGGGTGTTGATCACGCCCTTCGGCGTACCGGTGGAGCCGGACGTGAAGAGAAGCTTGGCGATGGCGTCGGGTGTCACGCGGGCATGCATTATGTCGGCGGCTTCGGGCGGCGCGTCGACCTTGTCGAGCGATCCGACGATCACCTCCGCGCCAAGCGGCACCGCGGAGGCAATCGCGCGCTGGTACTGCGCATTACAGGCGTAGACGAGCCCGGGCGTGAGCAGGTTGAAGATGTGCTTGAGCTTGCCGAAGTCGGACGAGATCAGCGAATAGGCAGGCGAAATCGGCGCGTACGGGATGCCCACGTAATTGGCGGCGAGACCGAGCAGTGCATGCTCGAGGTCATTGCCCGAGAGGATAACGATGGGCCGCTCCGCCGAGAGATTGCGCGTGAGCAGCGCGGCGCCGATGCGGCGGACTTTCTCCAGCATCTGCGCGTAAGTGATGGCGCGCCAGCCGCCGCCCGAAGCGCGCTCCGCCATGAAGACGCGATCGGGCGCGGCATTCGCCCAATGGACCAGACGATCGGTGAGCTTGTCCGGATAGAGCGGCAGCGGGCGGCCGGATTTGAGCAAAAGCGTGCCGTCCGCGCGGCGGTCGACCTGCACCTCCGGCGCGCTGAGCCTCACGGCGCGATGTTTGCGCGGCGCGGCCTGAATTGGTTGCGGACTCGCCATGCGCCTCAAACGTCATCCCGGCCGAGCGAAGCGAGAGCCGGGATCCATAACCGCAAATCTTTCGACTCCTTCGAAGATCGGTGTTTATGGATCCCGGATAGCCGCTCCGCGGCTTCCGGGATGACAAAAAGCATCATGTCCGCTCCACCTTCGCGGCGCGCTTTTCGAGAAACGCCGTGATCCGCTCCTTTGCCTCGCCGCTGCCCTGCGCGATCGCGGCGGTCAGCGCCTCCATCACGAAGCCGCTGGCGCGGTCCTGCTCGGCGATGCGCGGCAGCACGTTCATGATCGCGAAGTTCGAGGTTTGCGAATTCCCGGCGATGCGCTTGGCGATGTCGATCCCCTTCGCGAGCCCCTCGCCGTCGCCGACCAGATAATGCGAGAGCCCGAGTGCCTGGCCCTCCTCGGCGCCATAGGTCCGCCCCGTGAGCATCAGGTCGATCATGCGCGAGACGCCGATCAGCCGCGGCAGCCGCACCGAGCCCCCGCCCCCGACGAAGATTCCGCGCGAACCTTCGGGCAGCGCGTAATAAGCGGAGCGCTCGGCGACGCGAATGTGCGTTGCCGCCGCAAGCTCGAGGCCGCCACCGATCACCGCGCCATGCATCACGGTGACGACCGGTACGCGGCCGAACTCAATCCGGTCGAAAATGCGATGCCACACGCGCGAGTGCGCGACGCCATCTTCGGTGCTCAACACTTTCAGCTCGGAGAGGTCGAGGCCAGCAGAAAAATGCTTGCCCTCGGCATTGAGCACGACCGCCTTCACGCTCGCTGGCAGCGTATCGAAGAACACTTCGAGCCCAAGCACAGTCGCATCGTTGAGTGCATTGCGCTTCTCGGGACGCGCCAGCGTGACGATCGCGATCGCGCCGCGCCGCTCGACCTTCAGCGATTTCGGCAATTTCGGCCGCGCCGCCGTCATGTCCCGCCCTGAGATGAAATTGTTATGCACCATCACATTTGGCCGCCGGACGGGTCAAGCTTGCGGCCGCCTGTCGCGGCTGGCAAACATGTTACCAGGCGCTACAATCGGCGCACGCGAACCAACAAAATCGGGAGAACCACCATGGGTGACATCAGGCTTTCAAGGCGTGCGCTGCTCGCCGGCACGGCGGCAGCCGCCGCGCTTCCAGCCGCTCCGGCACGCGCCGAGGTGAACTGGAAGAAGTATGCGGGCACCAAGCTGGAGGCGATCCTCGCCAAAGGCCCGCGCGGCGATAACTTCCAGAAGTACATCAAGGAATTCACCGACCTCACCGGCATCCAGGTCGAATCGGAGCAGATCCCCGAGCAGCAGCAGCGGCAGAAGTGCGTGATCGAGCTCGCCTCCGGCAAGCCGAGCTTCGACGTCGTGCACTTGAGCTATCACGTGCAGAAGCGGCAGTTCGAGAAGGCCGGGTGGCTCGCCGACATCACGCCGTTCATGAAGGACCCGAACCTGACAGCGCCGGATCTCGTCGAGAGCGACTTCTCGGCCGCCGGCGTTTCTTATGCCAAGAACGACAAGGGGCAGATGCTCTCGCTGCCATGGTCGGTCGACTACTTCATCCTCTATTACAACAAGGACATCTTCGCGAAGGCGGGCGCGCAGCCGCCAAAGACCCTCGACGAGATGAACAAGCTCGCCGAGAAGCTTACCGACACCAAGGCCGGCATCTTCGGTTACGTCGGGCGCGGCCTGAAGAACGCCAACATGACGCTGTGGACCAACTACTTCCTCAACTACGGCGGCGAATTCCTCGACAAGAGCGGCAACATCCTCACCGACGGCCCCGAGGCGGTCGAGGCGACCAAGGCCTACGTGGCGTCGAACAAGTCCTCGCCTCCGGGCGTTGCGGGATTCAACTGGATGGAGTCGCTCGCGGCCTTTGCGCAAGGGCGTGCCGCGATGTGGGTCGATGGCGTCGGCTGGGCGCCGGGCGTCGAGAACCCGAACTCCTCGCGCGTCGTCGGGAAGGTCGGCTACACGATGGTGCCCGCGGGACCGAAGGGGCAATACTCGGCGACCTACGGCGACGGCATCGGCATTCCTGCGGCGTGCACCAAGAAGGAAGCCGCGTACCTGCTCTGCCAATGGGTGGTCTCCAAGACGCAAGGCGCGCGGCTGGTGCAGGCCGGCGGCGGCGTGCCATTCCGCAATTCGATCCTCAACGATGCAGACGTGCAGAAGGGCGTGACGCTGCCGAAGGAGTGGTTCCAGTCGGTGCTCGATGCTGGAAAGATCTCGAAGCTCGGTCTACCGGTGATCATCCCGGTCGCGGAATTCCGCGACCTCGTCGGTGCGGCGGTCACCGCCACGCTTTCGGGCGCCGATCCCGCCGCGGAGTTGAAGAAAGCGCACGAGCAGTTCCGCCCGATCCTGGAGCGCAGCGAAAAGGCGTAAGACCACGCGCCCCTCTCTTCCCCGCACGCGCGGGGAAGAGCTCAGCGTGAATCCGGAAAGCCTGCATGTTCGTGCCCGATCACTTCCGCGTCGACGATGTGCCGCAGATGCACGCGCTGATGCGCGGACGGCCCTTCGCGGCACTCGTCTCATCGGGCGCATCCGGACTCTATGCGAGCCACCTGCCGACGGTGCTGAAGGACGAGGGCGACTTCGGCACGATCGAATGCCATTTGGCGCGCGCCAACCCGCATTGGCGTGAGTTGGCGCAAGGCAACGAAGCGCTGATGATCTTTCAGGGCCCCGAGGGCTACATCACGCCGAACTGGTACGCGACCAAGGCGCAAACCGGAAAGGTCGTGCCGACCTGGAATTACGCGGTGGTGCATGCCTACGGCCGCCCTGCCGTGATGGAGGAGAAGGAATGGCTCGTCCGGCATGTCGGGGAGCTGACCGCGCAGCAGGAGAAAACCGAGGCGCAGCCGTGGAAACTCTCCGATGCGCCGGACAGCTACATCGACGTGATGACGCGCGGCATCATCGGCTTCCGCTTCGCGATCACCCGGCTCCAAGGCAAGTGGAAGATGAGCCAGAACCGCGTCGAGCAGGACTGGAAAGGCGTCGTCACCGGACTGAATTCACGCGCGACCGGCGATGACCTCGAAATGGCCGAGACCGTATCGCGCCAGAACGCGCAACGCAGCAGTTGACCTGTTCACGGTCGCGCTCATGACCACGACGGCTCATGACAGGATCGATGCAAACGCAGGCGGCGCGGCGCCTGCCGATGAGCTGCGCCCCGTCTCCTACTGGCCCTTCGTGCTGCCGGCGCTGATCGTCGTGCTCGCCGTCATCGTATTTCCCTGGGTCTTCACGATCTGGATGAGCCTGCACGAGTGGAAAGTCGGCGCGCCGACGACCTTCGTCGGCCTCGCCAATTACTGGCGCATGCCGCGCGATCCCCGCTTCGTCGAGGCGGTGTGGCACACGCTGGTGTACACCGCCTTGTCGGTCGTCTTGCCGCTCGTGTTTGGCACGCTAGCGGCGGTCGTGTTTCACCAGAAATTTCCGCTGCGCGGCGTCCTGCGCGGCATCTTCATCATGCCGATGATGGCGACGCCGGTCGCGATCGCGCTGATCTGGACCATGATGTTCCACCCGCAGCTCGGTGTGCTCAACTACCTGCTCTCGCTCTTCGGCCTGCCGCCGTCGCTCTGGGTGTTCGATCCCGGCACCGTGATTCCATCATTGGTGCTGGTCGAGACGTGGCAGTGGACGCCGCTCGTGATGCTGATCGTGCTCGGCGGCCTTGCGGCGCTGCCGACCGAGCCCTACGAGAGCGCGATGATCGACGGCGCGAGCTTCTGGCAGATGTTCCGCTACATCACACTGCCGCTGATCCTGCCGTTCATCTTCATCGCCGGCATGATCCGCCTGATCGACGCACTGAAAAGCTTCGACATCATCTTCGCGATCACCCAGGGCGGGCCGGGCTCCGCGTCGGAGACCGTCAACCTTTATCTCTACAGCGTCGCGTTCGTTTACTACGACATCGGCTACGGCTCGGCGATCGCGCTCGTGTTCTTCGTCCTGATCGTGATGCTGGCCGCGGTGATGCTCTATTTCCGCCAGCGCTTCCACTGGGCGGAAGCCGGGGGCGGCGCATGAGTGCCCGCCAGATCCTTAACAAAATCGGGCTCGCGGTGTGCGTGTTCCTGATCGTGTCGCCGGCGATCTTCTTCTTTCTCTGGATGCTCTCGCTGTCGGTCAAATACGAGATCGACAACGCGTCCTATCCGCCGGTATTCATCCCGGACCGCTTCGCCTGGCAGAACTACATCGATGTTCTCACCTCGAACCGCTTTGCCACCTATTTCTTCAACACGCTGATCGTCACCGGCACCGCGACGTTCGCCGCGCTGCTGGTCGGCGTACCGGCCGGCTACGGCATTGCGCGCATGCAGGCGCATCGCTCCGCGGTCGTGATCCTGATCGCGCGCATCACGCCGGGGCTGTCCTACCTGATCCCGCTGTTCCTGCTGTTCCAGTGGCTCGGCCTGCTCGGCACGCTGGTGCCGCAGATCATCATCCATCTGGTCGTCACCGTGCCGATCGTGATCTGGATCATGATCGGCTATTTCGAAACGACGCCCATGGAGCTCGAGGAAGCCGCCGTCATCGACGGCGCGACGCGCTGGCAGGTGTTCCGCCATGTGGCGCTGCCGATCGCCAAGCCGGGCATCGCGGTCGCGTTCATCCTCGCGGTGATCTTCTCGTGGAACAACTTCGTGTTCGGTATCGTGCTCGCCGGACGCGAGACGCGCACGCTCCCCGTTGCGGTTTACAACATGATCTCGTTCGATCAGCTCTCGTGGGGACCTTTGGCGGCCGCCGCGCTGATCGTGACCCTTCCGGTGCTGCTGCTCACCGTGTTCGCACAGCGCCAGATCGTAGCGGGGCTGACGGCAGGAGCGGTGAAGGGGGGGTAGCCAGCGGCTCGATCGCGATGTCCGCCACGGCGACGCCCAGACTTCGCGTGTCGCCGGTCGAAGGATCCGGCGTGAACATCGGCGTCTCCAGAGCGAGCACAGTGTAGTCGTCTGGACTGAGCTCAATCTCGGCTGTCAGCCGTCCGGCGAGACCCGGCGCAGACTCGATTGTGCTCGTGACCGGTTTGCCTTCAGCCGAAAGCGAAATATTCTCGAGGCGCCCGTTCGGGTTTCCCATCAGCAGATCGATTCCGAAGCGCGCGCGCTCACCGCTGAATGGAATAAGGATCTGCGGCCGGGGATTGGGCCCCGACCAGCGGTATGGCCGCCCCGCCGGTTCGATAGGATACCAATCGAGCCCACGCATCTCGGAGGTCTGCTCCATCACAACGCGGTTGCACAGCAGCTGCAATGCCGGCCGGTTCAGTCCTTTGTTCTGCCGGTTCTGCTCGAAGAACACGCCTGCGCCCCCGAGGGCCTCTGGATATCCCGCCGTCATGAACAGGCCAGCCCGTTTCGCGGCGGCGATGATCTCGTCAAACGAGATCCGAGAATGCCGCAGCCGGTCCAGCATCTCCTGCTGCTCCGCGCTGCCAGGCCGAAGATAAGACAGATACCGATGGCCCGCGGCAAATTTGTGCACCGTGATGCGACCCGTCGGGACGAAACGTAAGCCGGTACGGCCGCACGCTGCAGAATCTCCTGATCGACAGCCGTCGTGATGACGCGCGGGTCACGCCATTCGCCTATGCGCTCGGTCGTGCCCCGCCGGTGCGCGATCGAACTTGGGGGAAAGAAGTGCTGTGACGCCGCATCGGGTGCATCGAACAGGCCGGTGATCACATGATGGCCGCTCCCCGGCGGTCCGTGATAGATGCAGCCGCTCACCACAAAGTCAGCTTCGCCTGCGGACGATATTGTCTCTGCGAGGCAGCGTAGATGATCCGGGCCCCAGATGTCGTCGTGACCGATGTAACAAATCCAGTCGCCACGAGCGCGGCGGATGCCTTCATTGTTGGGATAGCTTTGGCTTCCGGTGTTCTGCGGCAGGTTGCTCCACTGAATATTCTCATGCGCGAAGGAGCGGACGACAACTTCGGTGTCATCCGTGCAGCCATCGCCTATGACGATCAGTTCGAAATCGCTCAGCGTCTGACCGAGCACGGACTCGATGCTCGGCTTGATGTGCCGGCTGCGCCCGAACGTCGCCATCACGACTGAAAATGTCGGGCTATGAGACATCGAACCGATAAGGAATCCTCGGGTCATCGTAGCTCAGACGGCATTTGTCCGGAGCACGATGATCATAAGCGCGGGTCGGCATGTTCACGAAGGTCGACCTCTCCTTGCCGACGTTGCAAACGCCGTGCACCACGCGCGTCGGAATTCGCAGCAGCGCCGGTTGCGCGCGGCCCAGCCTGAAAACGGCAAGTTGGTTGATGGTTGGGCTGCCGGGCCGAATATCGTAGAGCGCAATTTCGAAGTGTCCATTGCAGAAGGCCAGCCGATCGGCCTGGTGCTGGTGATACACCCATGCGCGGACTGAACCGGCCAATGCCGTCACCTGGTAGATATGCACGATCGGCTCGATCGGGCCGTCGCGCGTTGTCAGCAGTTCACTCAAGGCCCCGCGATCATCGGAATTCACCGACAGCGGCGTGACGCTGACACCTTCGATCGGACCGGTTTGGCGCGAACCACCCTGATCGGCTCGGGTCGACGGTTTGTCGCTGATGAAGTCCTCCAAGCTCAGCCCGGAGGACGCGACGTGCGCTGTGTGGAT
>C688J18823_10002766_pt1 | contig 11014 bp, 19 predicted proteins | sample HopSoiMetagenom1_FD_18823 | JGI IMG/M metagenome (IMG submission 18823) | reverse complement strand
ATTCGCGCGCGTCAAGTTCATCATCGAGCCGAACGAGCCGGGCGCGGGCTATGAGTTCGACTCCAAGATCGTCGGCGGTTCGGTGCCGAAGGAGTACATCCCCGGCGTCGAGAAGGGGCTTGAGAGCGTGCTGGGCTCCGGCGTGCTCGCGGGCTTTCCGGTCGTCGATCTCAAGGTGCAGCTCATCGATGGCGCCTACCACGAGGTCGACTCGTCGGCGCTAGCGTTCGAGATCGCCTCACGCGCGGCGCTGCGCGAAGGATTGCAGAAGGGCCACTCGGTCCTGCTCGAGCCGATCATGAAGGTCGAGGTGGTGACGCCGGAGGACTACACCGGCTCGGTCATCGGCGACCTCAACTCGCGGCGCGGGCAGATCCAGGGTCAGGACATGCGTGGCAATGCGGTCGTCATCAACGCCATGGTGCCGCTCGCCAACATGTTCGGTTACGTGAACACGCTGCGGTCCATGACCCAGGGCCGCGCCACGTACACGATGCAGTTCGATCACTACGAAGAGGTTCCGCGCGGCGAGGCCGACAAAGTCGTCGCCAAGTACGCGTAACCTCAATCCGAAATCTCTCGACTGACGGAGATCAGCGATGGCCAAAGAGAAGTTTTCGCGGACGAAGCCGCACTGCAACATTGGGACGATTGGGCATGTGGACCACGGCAAGACGTCGCTGACGGCGGCGATCACCAAGGTTCTGGCCGAGAGCGGCAAGGCGCAGTTCACGGCCTACGACCAGATCGACAAGGCGCCGGAGGAGAAGGCGCGCGGCATCACGATCTCGACCGCGCACGTCGAGTACGAGACCGACCAGCGCCACTACGCCCACGTCGACTGCCCGGGCCACGCCGACTACGTCAAGAACATGATCACGGGCGCGGCCCAGATGGACGGGGCCATCCTGGTGGTCAGTGCCGCCGACGGGCCGATGCCGCAGACCCGCGAGCACATCCTGTTGGCCCGCCAGGTCGGCGTGCCGGCGCTGGTGGTGTTCATGAACAAGGTCGACATGGTGGACGACCCGGAGCTTCTCGATCTCGTCGAGTTGGAGGTGCGCGAGCTTCTGTCCAAGTACGACTTTCCGGGCGACGACATCCCGATCGTCAAGGGCTCGGCCCTGATGGCCTTGGAGGACAAGAGCCCGGAGCAGGGCCGGGAGGCGGTGCTGGAGCTGATGAAGGCGGTGGACGCCTACATCCCGCAGCCGGAGCGCCCGATCGACCAGCCGTTCCTGATGCCGATCGAGGACGTGTTCTCGATCTCGGGCCGCGGCACGGTGGTGACGGGGCGCGTCGAGCGCGGGATCGTCAAGGTGGGCGAGGAGGTCGAGATCGTGGGCCTCAAGGCCACGCAGAAGACGACCGTGACGGGCGTGGAGATGTTCCGCAAGCTGTTGGATCAGGGCCAGGCGGGGGACAACGTGGGCGTTCTGTTGCGCGGCACCAAGCGCGAGGACGTGGAGCGGGGCCAGGTGGTGTGCAAGCCGGGGTCGGTGAAGCCGCACACCAAGTTCAAGGCGGAGGCCTACATCCTGACCAAGGAGGAGGGGGGCCGTCACACGCCGTTCTTCACCAACTACCGGCCGCAGTTTTATTTCCGCACCACGGACGTGACCGGGGTGGTGACGCTGCCGGAGGGGACCGAGATGGTGATGCCGGGGGACAACGTGACCATGGAGGTGACCTTGATCGTGCCGATCGCCATGGAGGAGAAGCTGCGCTTCGCCATCCGCGAGGGCGGACGAACTGTCGGAGCCGGCGTCGTCGCATCCATCATGGAATAACAAAAATCTCTTCAGGGTGCGGCCGGTCAGGCCAGCCGCACCCCTTACTCGTCAACGGGACACCCCATGAACGGTCAGAACATTCGCATTCGCCTCAAGGCGTTCGATCACCGCGTCCTCGACGCCTCGACGCGCGAAATCGTGTCGACGGCGAAGCGGACCGGCGCGCAGGTCCGTGGGCCCATCCCGCTGCCGACGCGTCTTGAGCGCTTTACGGTGCTCCGCTCGCCGCACATCGACAAGAAGTCGCGCGAGCAGTTCGAGATGCGCACCCACAAGCGCGTGCTCGATATCGTCGATCCCACCCCGCAAACAGTCGATGCTCTCATGAAGCTCGACCTCGCTGCGGGCGTGGACGTGGAGATCAAGCTCTGAGCCCTCGGGTTCGGAGCGGTCAGAAAGCGCCTCAGAGGATACGCTCATGCGCTCAGGCGTCATTGCACAGAAGGTCGGGATGACTCGCGTCTTTACGGACGCGGGCGAACACGTCCCGGTGACGGTCCTGAAGGTCGATAACTGCCAAGTCATCGCCCATCGGACCAAGGACAAGAACGGCTACACGGCGCTGCAGGTCGGCGTCGGCAAAGCCAAAGTCAAGAANGTGTCCAAGGCCGAACGCGGCCGGTTCGCGGTCGTCCAGGTCGAGCCGAAGCGCAANCTGGCGGAGTTCCGCGTATCGGACGATGCGCTGATNCCGGTCGGCGCGGAGATTACGGCCGACCACTTCGTGCCGGGCCAGTTCGTGGATGTCACAGGCACNACGACCGGCAAGGGGTTCGCGGGCGCGATGAAGCGCTGGAACTTCGGCGGCCTGCGCGCCTCGCATGGCGTGTCGATCTCGCATCGGTCGCACGGGTCGACCGGCGGCCGTCAGGACCCTGGCAAGACCTTTAAAAACAAGAAGATGGCCGGGCATCTCGGCGTCGAGCGCGTCACGACGCAGAACCTGCGCGTGGTGCAGACCGATGCGGATCGCGGACTCATCCTCGTGGAGGGCGCGGTCCCGGGAGTCGCTGGCGGCTGGATCCANGTGCGCGACGCCGTGAAGCGGAAGCTCCCAGACGCCATTCCGATGCCGGGCAAATTCCGCGCGGCGGCCAACGGCGGTGCGTCGGAGGCTCCGGCCGGAGACGCGCAAGCCGCTCCTGAGGAGACCGCGTGATGAAGCTCGATATCACCACCTTCGATGGCGGCACGGCCGGCTCGGTCGATCTCGACGAGGCNATCTTCGGTCTTGAGCCGCGCACCGATCTGTTGGCGCGGTGCGTGCGTTGGCAATTGGCCAAGCGCCGGGCCGGCACGCATGCGGTCAAAAACCGCGCCGACATCGCCCGCACGGGCAAGAAGTTGTACAAGCAGAAGGGCACCGGCAACGCCCGTCACGGCTCGGCCCGCGTGCCGCAGTTCCGCGGCGGCGGACGCGCCTTCGGCCCGCAGGTGCGCAGCCATGAACACGACCTGCCCAAGAAGGTGCGGGCATTGGCGCTGCGGCATGCGCTCTCGGCCAAGGCGCGCGATGCGGCTCTGATCGTCATCGACGAGGCGCGGCTCGACGCGGCCAAAACCAAGGCGCTGAAGGATCGTTTCGGCGCGCTCGGCCTCTCGAACGCGCTCATCGTCTCAGGCGTTCAAGTGGACGAGAACTTCGGCCGCGCCGCGCGCAACATCCCGAACATCGACGTCCTGCCGGTGCAGGGCATCAACGTCTACGACATCCTCCGCCGCGAGAAGCTCGTGCTGACGCGGGAGGCCGTCGGTGCGCTGGAGGCGCGCTTCAAATGACCCCGGACCCGCGCCATTACGACGTGATCGTGAGCCCAGTCATCACCGAGAAGGCCACGAACCTGTCGGAGCACAACAAGGTCGTGTTCCGCGTGAACCCGGACGCGACCAAGCCTCAGATCAAAGAGGCGGTCGAGCGCCTGTTCGACGTCAAGGTGAAGAGCGTCAACACGCTCGTCACCAAGGGCAAGGTGAAGGTGTTCCGCGGCAGGCGGGGCCAGCGCTCGGACGTGAAGAAAGCGGTCGTGACCCTCGAAGAGGGCCAATCGATCGACGTGACGACCGGGCTGTGAGCAGGAACGGAGCGAACCGATGGCTTTGAAGACATTCAAACCGGTCACGCCTGGCCTGCGTCAGCTCGTGATCGTCGACCGCGGCGAGCTTTACAAGGGCAAGCCGGTCAAGGCCCTGACCGAGGGCAAGAGCAGCTCCGGCGGCCGCAACAACCACGGCCGCGTCACCGTCCGCTTCCGCGGCGGCGGCCACAAGCGCACCTTGCGCGACGTGGACTTCAAGCGCCGCGGGCGGCTCGGCGAAGCGGCGGCGGTCGAGCGGATCGAGTACGATCCGAACCGCACGGCGTTCATCGCGCTGGTCCGTTACCCGGACGGCGAACTGTCGTACATCCTGGCGCCGCAGCGCCTGGCGGCGGGCGACCAGGTCGTCGCGGGCGAGCAGGTCGACATCAAGCCGGGCAACGCCATGCCGATCGGCAACATGCCGGTGGGCACGATCGTNCANAACGTCGAGNTGAAGATCGGCCGNGGCGGCGNGATGGCCCGCTCGGCGGGCGCCTACGCCCAGATCGTCGGCCGCGACCAGGGCTATGTCACGCTGCGCCTCAACTCAGGCGAGCAGCGGCTCGTTCATGGCCAGTGCTTCGCGACCGTCGGCGCGGTCTCGAACCCGGACCATATGAACATCTCGATCGGCAAGGCCGGCCGCAACCGCTGGCTCGGAAAGCGCCCGCATAACCGCGGCGTCGCCATGAACCCGATCGACCATCCGCACGGCGGCGGCGAGGGCCGCACCTCGGGCGGGCGCCATCCGGTCACGCCGTGGGGCATTCCGACCAAGGGCAAGAAGACCCGCTCCAACAAGCGGACCGACAAGTTCATCGTTTCGAGCCGGCACGCCCGGAAGAAGAAGGGTTAAGCGCCATGGCGCGTTCAGTCTGGAAGGGTCCGTTCGTCGACGGCTATCTGCTCAAGAAAGCCGACGCCGCGCGTGGGTCTGGCCGCAACGAGGTGATCAAGATGTGGAGCCGCCGCTCCACCATCCTGCCGCAGTTCGTCGGCCTGACCTTCGGCGTCCACAACGGCCACAAGCACATTCCGGTCTACGTGAGCGAGGAAATGGTGGGCCACAAGTTCGGCGAATTCTCGCCGACGCGCACCTTCCACGGTCACGCGGCGGACAAAAAGGCGAAGAGGACCAGGTAAGATGGGTAAGGCCGCAACGCCCCGCGCGCTCGGCGAGACCGAGGCCAAAGCCGTCGTCCGCAATCTGCGCGTCAGCCCGCAGAAGCTGAACCTTGTCGCCCAGCTCATCCGGGGCAAAAAGGTCGCGACCGCGCTCGCCGATCTCGAGTTCTCGCGCAAGCGCATCGCCGTCGACGTGCGCAAGTGCCTGCAAAGCGCGATCGCGAACGCCGAGAACAACCACGATCTCGATGTCGACGACCTCATGGTGCATGAGGCGTTCGTGGGCAAGGCGATGGTGCTCAAGCGCTTCCATGCCCGCGCCCGCGGCCGCGGCGCCCGTATCCTGAAGCCGTTCGCGAACCTCACCATCGTGGTGCGCGAAGTTCCTGCCGAAGCGCAGGCGTGAGGTGATGCGATGGGTGTTTCTCAAACCGTGCCCGGCGCGCAGCCTGTGGCGTGAGGTGATGTGATGGGTCAGAAAGTCAACCCGATCGGTCTTCGGCTCGGCATCAACCGGACCTGGGATTCGCGCTGGTACGCCAACAAGGGCGAATACGCGAGGCTCATGCACGAAGACATGGCGATCCGCGAAGCGCTGATGAAGCAGCTGAAGCAGGCGGCTGTGTCGAAGATCGTCATCGAGCGCCCGCACCGGAAATGCCGCGTCACCATCCACTCGGCGCGTCCGGGCGTGGTGATCGGCAAGAAGGGCGCGGACATCGAGAAGCTGCGCAAGCTCGTCACGAGCATGACCAAAGCCGACGTGACGATCAACATCGTCGAGGTGCGCAAGCCCGAGATCGACGCCACGCTGGTCGCGGAGTCGATCGCGCAGCAGTTGGAGCGCCGCGTCGCGTTCCGCCGCGCCATGAAGCGCGCCGTGCAGTCGGCCATGCGGCTCGGCGCCGAAGGCATCCGCATCAACTGCTCGGGACGCCTGGGCGGGGCCGAGATCGCCCGCCTGGAGTGGTACCGCGAGGGCCGCGTGCCGCTGCACACGCTGCGCGCCGACGTCGATTACGGCACCGCCACGGCGTTCACGACCTACGGCACCTGCGGCATCAAGGTCTGGGTCTTCAAGGGCGAGATCCTCGAACACGATCCGATGGCGCAGGACAAGCGCCTGAACGAAGAAGGAGGCCGCTCGGGCGGTCGCCGCGAGCGCGAGCGCGAAGCGGCGGCCTGAACCGAGAGGGCTGTTGAGAGGCTGCCATGCTGCAACCCAAGAAAACGAAGTTCCGCAAGCAGTTCAAAGGCCGCATTCACGGCCTGGCCAAGGGCGGCACGGACCTCAACTTCGGCCAGTTCGGCCTGAAGGCGGTCGATCCCGAGCGCGTGACCGCGCGCCAGATCGAGGCGGCCCGCCGCGCGATCACGCGCGCCATGAAGCGCGCCGGCCGGGTGTGGATCCGCATTTTCCCGGACGTGCCGGTCACGCAGAAGCCGACCGAGGTGCGCATGGGCTCCGGCAAGGGCTCGCCCGAATACTGGGCGGCGCGCGTCAAGCCTGGCCGCATCATGTTCGAGATCGACGGCGTGCCGGAGGACGTAGCCCGCGAGGCGCTGCGCCTTGGCGCGGCGAAGCTGCCGATCCGCACGCGCTTCATCCAGCGCATCGCCGAGTGAGGAGGGATCGATGAAGTCGAACCAGAGGCTCTCCGACCTCAAGGCCATGACGCCCGACCAGCTGGGGGACGAACTGCTGAACCTGAAAAAGGAGCAGTTCAACCTGCGCTTTCAGCGCGCGACGGGCCAGCTTGAGAACACTTCGCGCGTGCGCGAGGTCCGCAAGGACATCGCTCGGGTGAGGACGATGCAGCGCCAGAAGCTTGGCCAGAAGCTTGGCGAAGCCAAGGCTTAAGGGGAATTCGACATGCCGAAGCGGCAATTGCAGGGCGTCGTCGTCAGCGACAAACAGGACAAGACCGTCGTCGTGAAGGTCGAGCGGCGCTTCACGCATCCGGTCATGAAAAAGACCGTGCGGAAGACGAAAAACTATCACGCCCACGACGAGGACAATGCGGCCAAAGTCGGCGACATCGTGACGATCGAGGAGTCGCGGCCGTATTCGAAGCTCAAGACCTGGACTCTCGTTCAGGGCGGGGCGGGCGAAAGCACGAGCTTGATCGACAAGGTCAAGGCCCTGGTTGGACTCTCGAAAGAGGGTTGAGTCGCGGAGTCGCCCGGTTTATAGAGGCGTCTTTCCCGATGATGAGGGCAGGGGCCTTTGTCCCTGCGTTTGACGCGCCCGGCGGGGTTCGCGCCGCATTGGGGCAATCACAAGGGCAGGGGACGCGAGATCCCCGTCAGGCGTAGTCCGGGACAGCCGGAAACCGGTCTGAAACAAGGAAAGGATCAAGGCCATGATCCAGATGCAGACGAACCTCGACGTCGCCGACAACTCCGGCGCGCGCCGCGTCATGTGCATCAAGGTCCTCGGCGGCTCGAAGCGCAAATACGCCTCGGTCGGCGACATCATCGTGGTGTCCGTCAAGGAGGCGATCCCGCGCGGGCGCGTGAAGAAGGGCGACGTCATGAAGGCGGTCGTCGTGCGCACCGCCAAGGACATCCGCCGTCCCGACGGATCGGTGATCCGCTTCGACAAGAACGCCGCCGTGCTCATCAACAATCAGAAAGAGCCGATCGGGACCCGCATCTTCGGCCCGGTTCCGCGCGAACTGCGCGCCCGGAACCACATGAAGATCATCTCGCTCGCCCCGGAGGTGTTGTGATGGCCGCCAAGATTGCCACGCCTTTGCTGGCGCACATCATCGGTCAGGCTATCGCGTCGGAGGCGCTCTAACTATGGCCGCGAAGATCAAGAAAGGCGATCGCGTCGTCGTCCTCACCGGGCGGGACAAGGGCCGGGCCGGCGAAGTCGTCCAGGTGATGCCGAAAGAGGAGCGCGCGCTCGTGCGCGGCGTCAACCTCGTCAAGCGTCATCAACGCCAGACCACGACACAGGAAGGCGGCATCATCCAGAAGGAGGCCCCGATTCAATTGTCGAACCTGGCGCTCGCGGACCCGAAGGACGGCAAGCCGACTCGTGTCGGTTTCAAGATTCTGGAAGACGGGCGCAAGGTGCGGTTCGCCAAGCGCTCGGGAGATTTGATCGATGCCTGAGGCTCAACAGAACGGGGCGTCGGCCCCGCAGAACGGGGCATACCGCCCGCGGCTGAGGACGCATTACGACGAGGTCGTGCGGCCGAAGCTGATCGAAGAGTTCGGCTACAAGAACGCCATGCAGGTGCCGACGATCGAGAAGGTCGTCCTCAACATGGGCGTGGGCGAGTCCACGGCCGACTCCAAGAAGGCGTCCGTGGCGGCGGCCGACCTGGCGCTCATCGCCGGCCAGAAGGCGGTGATCACCAAGGCCCGCAAGGCGATCTCGCAATTCAAGGTTCGCGAGGGCATGCCGATCGGGGCGAAGGTCACGCTGCGCAAGGCGCGCATGTACGAGTTCCTCGACCGGCTCGTGAACATCGCGCTGCCCCGCGTGCGCGACTTCCGCGGCCTCAACCCGAAGTCGTTCGACGGGCGCGGCAATTACGCGCTCGGGATCAAGGAGCACATCGTGTTCCCGGAGATCAACTACGACAAGGCGGAGGCGATCTGGGGCATGGACGTCATCATCGCCACGACGGCGCAGACGGATGACGAGGCCCGGGCGCTTCTGAAGCACTTCAACTTCCCGTTCCGGCAGTGAGGGCGCCTCGCCCTCAGACGCGGACACTGGAGATCAGGACGGATGGCAAAGAAAAGCTCGATTGAGAAGAACAAGCGCCGCAGGCAGCTCGTCAAGCGGTTTGCGCCCAAGCGCGAGCGGCTGCTCGGGGTCGCCAACGACGAGTCGAACTCGATGGAGGAGCGCTTCGAGGCGCGCCTCAAGCTGGCGGAACTGCCGCGCAACGCCAACCCGACCCGTATCCGCAATCGCTGCGAGATGACGGGCCGCCCGCGCGCGTACTATCGCAAGCTCGGGATGTCGCGCATCGCGTTGCGCGAACTCGGTTCGAAGGGGTTGATCCCCGGCCTCGTCAAGTCGAGCTGGTGAAGGAGGAGCGCCGCCATGTCGATCAACGATCCTCTGGGCGATATGCTCACGCGCATCCGCAACGCGCAGATGCGCCGCAAGGGCTCGGTCGCGACGCCCGGTTCGCAGCTCCGCGGGCGCGTGCTCGAAGTGCTGAAGTCGGAAGGTTACATCCGCGACTACGCCACGACGGAGTTCGGCAACGGTCGGACCGAGTTCAACATCGAGCTGAAGTACTACGACGGCCAGCCGGTGATCCGCTCGATCGAGCGCGTGTCGAAGCCGGGCCGGCGGGTCTATGCGTCCGTCGACGCCACGCCGCGCGTGGCCGACGGACTCGGGGTCACCATTCTCTCCACCTCGCAAGGCGTCATGGCCGACCACGAGGCGCGGGAGAAGAACGTGGGCGGTGAAGTGCTTTGCAAGGTCTTCTGACCGGCGGGCGCTTCATAAAACCACGGGAGACGAGGAACCATGTCACGGGTAGGCAAAAGGCCTGTCGCGGTGCCGTCCGGCGTGACGGCGGCCATCGAGGGCCAGACGGTGAAGATGAAGGGCGCGAAGGGCGAGCTGTCGTTCGTCGTACCCGAAGAAGTTCTGGTCGCAATGGAGGACGGCGCGGTCAGGGTCGACCCGCGCGACGAGTCCAAGGCGGCCAGGGCGCGGTGGGGCATGTCGCGGGCGCAGGTGCAGAACCTCGTCGACGGCGTGACCAAGGGTTTTGAAAAGCGGCTGGAGATCAACGGCGTCGGTTATCGCGCCCAGGTCGCCGGCAAGGTGCTCAAGCTCTCGCTCGGCTACAGCCACGACGTCGATTACGAAATCCCGGCCGGCGTCACCATCACGGCCCCGAGGCCGACGGAGGTGGTCGTGGCCGGCATCGACAAGCAGAAGGTCGGCCAGGTGGCGGCGGAGATCCGCGAATTCCGCGGTCCCGAACCCTACAAGGGCAAGGGCGTGAAATACGCGGGCGAGTTCATCTTCCGCAAGGAAGGCAAGAAGAAGTAAGGAGCGCGAGCCATGGCGAACAAATTGGAAGCGCTCGACCGCCGCAAGGCGCGCGTCCGCCGAGCCTTGAGAAACGCCGCGAACGGACGCCCGCGCCTGTCGGTGTTCCGTTCGTCGAAGCAGATTTACGTCCAGGTCATCGACGACGGCGAGGGCCGGACGCTTGCGTCCGCTTCGTCGCTCGAAAAGGACATGCGCGCGAAGCTCAAGACCGGCGCCGACGTCGAGGCCGCGAAGGAAGTCGGACGTCTGATCGCCGAACGGGCGATGCAGGCCGGCATCAAGCAGGTCGTCTTCGACCGCTCGGGCTACCGCTATCACGGCCGCGTCAAGGCGCTGGCCGATGCGGCGCGCGAGGGCGGGCTGGAGTTCTAGGTATCACACGGGAGCGAGCGGAACCGCCGCCCGCGGAATCGAGACGAACATGGCAAGAGAACCGAGACAGCGCGGCGAGCAGCGTGACGAGCGCGACAGCGAGTTCGTGGACCGCCTGGTCCACATCAATCGCGTCGCCAAGGTGGTGAAGGGCGGCCGGCGCTTCGGCTTCGCGGCCCTCGTCGTCGTCGGCGACCAGAAGGGCCGCGTCGGCTTCGGCCACGGCAAGGCCCGCGAGGTGCCGGAAGCGATCCGCAAGGCGACGGATGCGGCCAAGCGCTCGCTGATCCGCGTGCCGCTGCGCGAAGGCCGCACGCTGCACCATGACGTGCACGGCCGCTGGGGCGCCGGCAAGGTCATCCTGCGCGCGGCCCCGCAGGGCACCGGCATCATCGCCGGCGGCCCGATGCGCGCCGTGTTCGAGACGCTCGGCATGCAGGACGTGGTGGCGAAGTCGCTGGGATCGTCGAATCCCTATAATCTTGTGCGCGCGACCTTCAGCGCCCTGAAAAACGAGGACAGCCCGCGCGCGGTCGCCGCGCGACGCGGCCTCAAGGTCTCCACGCTGCAGGCCCGCCGCCGCGACGCCGATACGGGCGAGA
>C688J18823_10002764_pt1 | contig 11021 bp, 10 predicted proteins | sample HopSoiMetagenom1_FD_18823 | JGI IMG/M metagenome (IMG submission 18823) | reverse complement strand
CGCCGAGCTGCGCGAGCGTTTGCAGCGCGTGATCCCGCCCGGCGCGCTGGAAAAGGTGGCCGCCGGCGAGCTGCCGCTCGAGCAGTTCCTCGAACCCGCCTCCAACCGCCAGATCATCGCGCGCGTGTTGCGCAACCTGAAGGCGATCTATCGCGACGCCGACAAGCCGCAGGCGCAGCTCGACGTCCTGAACCGCATGCTCCTCGTAGTGCCGGACTCGAGCGTGGAGCTGCGCGACCGCGGCATCGTCTATTACCGGCTGGAGTGCTACCGCGCGGCGCTCAAGGACCTCAGCGACTACGTCGAGCGCGAGCCGAACGCCCCCGATTTCGAGGACGTACGCGTGCGGATGATGGAGTTGAGCGCGCTTTGCGCGCGGCTCAACTAAAGTCCTACAATCCCCGCTCCCAAATTAGGAGGGGGTCCATGCAACGCAGATCATTCCTTAAGAAAGCCGCGGCGGGCGTCGCGGGCTCCGCTGTCGCCGCGCCGGCGATCGCGCAGTCGCAGCCGAGCATCCAATGGCGCCTCGCCGCCAGCTGGCCAAAGAGCCTCGACACGCTCTTTGGCGGCGCCGACCTCGTCGCCCGCCGGGTTGGCGAGCTGACCGACGGTAAATTCCAGATCCGCGCCTTTGCCGCGGGCGAGATTGTTCCCGCCTTGCAGGTACTCGACGCCGTGCAAGCCGGCACGGTGGAGCTCGGCCATACGGCGCTCTACTACTACTACGGCAAGGACCCGGCTTTCGCGCTCGCCACGGCGGTGTGCTTCGGGCCGAACAACCGGCAGAACAACGCGTGGTGGTACCACGGCGGCGGGGAGCAGGCGCTCGAGCCGCTGATGAAGGACTACGGCATCAAGGCGCTGCTCGCCGGCAATACCAGCTGCCAGATGGGCGGATGGTTCCGCAAAGAGATCAAGTCGGTCGCCGATCTCAAGGGCGTGAAGATGCGCATCGGCGGCATGGCCGGCCTCATCATGGCCAAGCTCGGCGTGGTGCCGCAGCTGATCGGCGGCCCCGACATCTACCCGGCGCTCGAGAAGGGCACCATCGACGCAGCCGAATGGGTCGGCCCCTACGACGACGAGAAGCTTGGCTTCAACAAGGTCGCCAAGTTCTATTACTACCCGGGCTTCTGGGAAGGCGGCCCGATGCTCCATACGCTGGTGAACGAGAAGAAGTGGAACGAGCTGCCGAAGCACTATCAGGTGGCGCTCGCCACGGCATGCGCGGAAGCCAACGTCTGGATGCCGGCGAAATACGACGAGCTAAACCCGCAGTCGCTGCGGCGCCTCGTCGGCGGCGGCACGCAGCTGCGGCCGTTCCCGCGCGCCGTGATGGAAGCCGCGGAGAAGGCTTCGTACGAGCTTTATGAAGAGCTCAAGGGAAAAAGCAAGCATTGGGCTGCGGTGTATCCCAAGTGGAAGGCGTTCCGCGACGAGCAGTTCCTGTGGTTCCGCGTCGCCGAGCACACGTACGACTCGTACGCCTTCAACTCGAAGATCGGCAGCGCGGCGGCGCCCGGCACAGCCAAGAAATAGCTGCTCCGCCGGCGCTCAAAAGCCCCGCTGCGGCGGGGCTTTTTTTATTTCGGCGCGCCGAACTGCTTCTGCAGGTCGTCCGGCTGGGACTCGGGAGCCGGTTTGGGCGCGCCGAAATCCGGCGGCGCCGCATCCTGCTGTTGCTGCTCGGGCGTCTCCTGCGGGATCTCGATGTTCACCTTCGACGGATCGAACGTGTTCACCTCGAGGTTGCCGGTGACGAGCCCCGGGAAGGTGATGACGATGGCGACCATGATCACCTGAATGACGACGAACGGCACTGCACCCCAGTAAATCTGCCCGGTGGTGACCGGCGCTATGGGGCGACGCAGGATCTTGTCCATGTACTCGCGCGCCGGCGCCACGCTGCGCAGGTAGAACAGCGCATAGCCGAACGGCGGATGCATGAACGAGGTCTGCATGTTCACGCCCAGTAGCACGCCGAACCAGATGAGGTTGATGCCGAGCTTGTCCGCCACCGGCGCGAGGAGCGGCACGATGATGAATGCGAGCTCGAAGAAATCCAGGAAGAAGGCGAGGACGAAGGTCAGGATGTTGACCACGATCAAAAAGCCGATCTGGCCGCCGGGCAGGCTGGTTAGGAGGTGCTCGATCCACAGGTCGCCGTTCACGCCGCGGAAGGTCAGGCTGAAGACGGTGGCGCCGACCAGGATGAACACGACGAACGACGTCAGCTTGGCGGTCGAATTCATCGCCTGCTTCAGGAGCGACCACGTCAGCCGACGATTCATGAGGGCCAGTACCAGCGCGCCGGTGGCGCCCATTGCCCCGCCCTCGGTTGGCGTCGCCACGCCGATGAATATCGTGCCGAGAACGAGAAAGATGAGCGCGAGCGGAGGAATCAGGACGAAGATCACTCGCATGACGAGCTTCCAGCCGCGCAGCGGGCGCGCCTCCGGCGGCAAGGCCGGCGCCGCTTCGGGCTTGAACAAGGTCACGCCGAGGACGTAAAGCGCATACAGCGCCGTGAGCACGAGCCCCGGAAAGATCGCGCCGGCGTACATGTCGCCCACCGAGCGGCCGAGCTGGTCGGCGAGCACGATGAGCACCAGGCTGGGCGGAATGATCTGCGCCAGCGTGCCGGAGGCGGCAATGACGCCGGTCGCGAGGCGCCGATCGTATCCGTAGCGCAGCATGATGGGGAGCGAGATCAGCCCCATCGAGATGACCGAGGCCGCCACTACGCCGGTAGTGGCGGCAAGCAGCGCGCCGACGAAAATCACTGCATACGCGAGGCCGCCGCGCACCGGGCCAAACAGCTGGCCGATGGTGTCGAGGAGATCCTCGGCCATTCCGCTTCGCTCGAGGATCAGGCCCATGAAGGTAAAAAACGGCACGGCGAGCAGCGTGTCGTTCGACATGATGCCGAAGATGCGCTCGGGCAGCGCCTGGAACAGCGCCTCGTTCAAGAGGCCGAGCTGAATGCCGATCAGGCCGAACGAAAGGCCGAGCGCGCCGAGGGCAAATGCCACCGGGAAGCCGAGGAGCAGGAACACCACCAGGCCGGCGAACATCAACGGCGCCAGGTTTGCGACGAAGAAGGCGCTCATTTGCGGCCCGCCTGCTCGACGTCGAGGACCAGGTCGAGACCGGGATCCTTGTGCTTCTCGACCGGATCGGCGATTAGGCCGCGCAGGAAAGCGATGCGTTTGATGAGCTCCGACAGCCCCTGCAAGGAAAGCAGGAAAAAACCTGCCGGAACCAGCAGCCGCGCCGGCCACCGGATGAGGCCGCCCGCGCTGCCGGAAATCTCGCCGCTCGTCCAGGCGTTCATGAAGATCGGCCACGACAGCCACAGGATGAACAACGTCATCGGCAGCAGGAAGACGACGATGCCGAACACGTCGATCCACACCTGCGCCCGGCGCGAGAGGTGCGAGGACACCACGTCGATGCGAATGTGCTCGTTATGGAGCAGCGTGTAACCGGAGCAGAGGAGGAAGACGACGGCGAACAGGTACCACTGCAACTCCAGCCAGGCGTTCGACGCCATGTTGAGCGCATAGCGCGAGGTCGCGTTTGCAGCGCTGACGAGGACCATGATCAGGACGGCCCAGTACACGAGCCGTCCGATGTGCTCGTTGACCCAATCTACGCCGCGCGAAAACGCGAGCAATCCTTTCACCGCTCCCCCTTGCGCATGTTCACCGCGCGGGCCTGCACCCGATGGTGCAAGCCCGGCTTGTACCCCAGGACGAAAAACACTTCGGCCGCTAGAAAGATCGGCGCGACGAAGATCTGGAAAACGTTGTCGGCGAGGGCGGGTTTGCGGCCCTCGAAAACGTGTCCGGCGAGCTGCAGGATCCAGCCGCCGACGAAGAGCGCGCCGAACCAGATCCAGCCTTGCGTCGCGCCGAGCGCTGCGATGCGTCCGCCCGCCCAGACCAGCGCTACGGTCACGACGAGCATGGCAAGGCCGAGTACGAAGTCGAGCGCGAAGTAATACGTGAGGACGAGCGCCGCAAGGAGCATCGCAGCAGTGATCGACAGGCCGGCCACGTCGACGCGCAGCCACGCGAGCGGGATGAACAGCGAGAGCATGATCAGCGGTACGCCGACGAAGTGCGTCGCCTTGTTGCGCGCGTCCTGGTGATGCGCGGCATAGAAAGCCATCTGGTCTTCGAGTGTCCTCACGGCCTCCCCTCCGCCAAGGAAAAACACAAAACCACTATAATTCAGGATTTTAACGACTCCATGGTGGTCACGCACGGCTCGTTGCAGCCCGCCTTGGGCCCCTGCGCGCTGACCATCGGGAATTTCGACGGCGTGCACCGAGGCCATCGTGCGCTGCTCGAGCGGGTGGTGGCCAAGGCTCGCGAAATCAGCGTGACATCCTGCGTTCTGACCTTCGAACCGCACCCGCGCGAATTCTTCATGCCGCAGTCGGCGCCCGCGCGCCTAACGCGGCTGCGCGACAAGCTGGAGCTGATCGCCGGCGCCGGTATCGATCGCGTGCACGTGATCCGCTTCGAGGCGCGCTTCGCCGCGATGAGCGCCGCGCGCTTCATCGAGGACGTGCTGGTTCGCGGCCTGCGCACTGCGTGGCTGCTCGTCGGGCGCGACTTCCGCTTCGGCGCACAAAGAAAGGGCGACTTCGCGACCTTGCAGGGCCATGGCTTCGACATTGGAGAGATGCCTGACGTCCTCCTTGACGGTGAGCGCGTATCGAGCTCGGCCGTGCGTGCCGCGTTGCAGGCGGGTGACTTCGCGCGCGCGCAACGCCTGCTCGGCCGCGCATACACGATCAGCGGCAAGGTGGTGCACGGCGCTCGCCTGGGGCGCGATCTGGGCTTTCCGACTGCCAACATTCCGCTGCCGCACCGGCCTCCGCTGGCAGGCATCTACGTCGTCGACGTGGAGAGCCACGGCAGGGGAGTGGCCAGCCTCGGCTTTCGCCCGACGGTGAACCCGGTGCCGCAACCGCTCCTGGAGGTGCACCTGCTCGACGGCAATCCGATGCTCTATGGGCGGCGGCTGCGCGTGCGCTTCCTGCGCAAGCTGCGCGATGAAGCGAAATTCGAAAACCTAGACGCGCTGCGCACGGCAATCGCCGAAGACGCCGCACAGGCGCGTGAATACTTTGCACGACATGGCTGACTACAAAGACACGCTGAACCTGCCCGAAACGCCATTCCCCATGCGTGGCGATCTTGCCAAGCGCGAGCCGCAATGGGTGAAGGAGTGGGACGAGAAAGGCGTCTACCAGCGCCTGCGCACCATCGCCAAGGGACGGCCGAAGTTCGTCCTCCACGACGGTCCACCGTACGCCAACGGCGACATCCACATCGGCCACGCGGTCAACAAGATCTTGAAGGACGTGATCGTCAAGTCGAAAACCATCGCGGGCTTCGATGCGCCCTACGTGCCGGGCTGGGACTGCCACGGCATGCCGATCGAAGTGCAGATCGAGAAAAAGTACGGCAAGAACCTGTCGACCGAGGAAACGCAGCGCCTTTGCCGCGCGTACGCCACCGAGCAGATCGAGAAGCAGCGGCTGGACTTCAAACGGCTCGGCGTGCTGGGCGACTGGGACAACCCGTACCTGACGATGGCCTACGCGAACGAGGCCGACGAAATCCGCGCGCTCGCTATCCTTCTCAGGAAGGGCTACCTCTACCGCGGCCTGAAGCCGGTGAACTGGTGCTTCGACTGCGGCTCCGCGCTGGCGGAAGCGGAGGTCGAATACGAGGACCGTAAGGATCCGGCGGTGGACGTCGGCTTCGCCTTCGCCGAGCCCGACAAGCTCACGCGCGCCTTCGGCACGAAAGCGGACAAGGCAGGCTTCGCCGTCATCTGGACCACCACGCCGTGGACGCTGCCGGGAAACCAGGCACTGAACGTCCATCCTGAGCTGGTCTACAACCTGGTGGACACCAGCAAAGGCCTGCTCATCCTTGCGGAAGCACTGCAGGAGGCTTGTCTCAAGCGCTACGGCCTCGAAGGCCGCACGCTCGGGAGCTGCAAAGGCTCGGCGCTTGAAAACATCCGCTTCAAGCATCCGTTCTACGACCGCCTGGCGCCGGTGTACCTGGGCGAGTACGTCACCACGGAGACCGGCACGGGCATCGTGCACTCCGCGCCGGCGTACGGCGTGGAGGATTTCGAATCCTGCCGCCGCTACGGCATGAAAGACGACGAGATCCTCACGCCGGTGATGGGCGACGGGAAGTATGTGCCGTCGCTGCCGCTCTTCGGCGGCCTGTCGATCTGGGATGCGAACGCAAAGATCATCGCGGAGATGGAAAAGCGTGGCGTGCTGTTCCACAAGGAGACGTACACGCATAGCTACATGCATTGCTGGCGCCACAAGACGCCGGTGATCCTGCGTGCGACGGTGCAGTGGTTTGCATCGATGGATAAGAAAGTCCGTGGGGAAAGCTTGCGGGAAACCGCGCTGCGCGGCATCGAAGAGACGCAGTTCTTCCCGCCGTGGGGCAAGGCGCGCCTCCACGGCATGATCGCCAACCGGCCGGACTGGACGCTGTCGCGGGCCCGGCAGTGGGGCGAGCCGATCCCTTTCTTCCTGCACAAGGAGACGGGCGCGCTGCATCCAGACATGGCCGAGATCCTCGAGGACGTGGCGCAGCGGATCGAGAAAGGCGGTATCGAGGCGTGGCAGCGCGTCACGCCGGAGGAGCTGCTCGGCGCCGACGCGAAGGACTACGAGAAGGCGCGCGAGACGCTCGACGTCTGGTTCGACTCCGGCACCACGCACTTCACCGTGCTGCGCGGCTCGCACAAATCCGAGTCGACCTTTCCGGCCGACATGTACCTCGAGGGCTCGGACCAGCATCGCGGCTGGTTTCATTCCTCGCTCCTCACCGCGTCGATGATGGATGGCCATCCGCCGTACAAGAGCCTGCTTACGCACGGCTTCGTCATCGACATGGAAGGCCGCAAGATGTCGAAGTCGAAGGGCACCGGCATGGCGCCGCAGCAGGTGTCGGGCACGCTCGGCGCGGAGATTCTGCGTCTGTGGGTTGCGTCTAGCGACTATAGCGGCGAGCTCACGATCTCGAACGAGATCCTGAAGCGCGTGGTGGAGAGCTATCGACGCATCCGCAACACGCTGCGCTTCCTCCTTGCCAATGTGGCGGACTTCGACGTGACGAAGCACTCGATCGCCGTGGCCGAGATGGTGGAGATCGACCGTTATGCGCTCGCCCTCGCGCGCGAAATGCAGGAGCAGGTGGCGGCGGATTATGCGAAGTACCAGTTCCACCTGGTTGCGCAGCGCCTGCAGAGCTTCTGCTCGGAGGACCTGGGCGGCTTCTACCTCGACATCCTGAAGGACCGGCTCTATACGAGCGGCGCCGAATCGAAGGCCCGCCGCTCTGCGCAGCAGGCGCTCTATCACATCACCCACAGCCTGGTGCGTCTGATGGCGCCGATTCTTTCCTTCACCGCCGAAGAGCTGTGGCAACACTTTGGCGGCACTAAAGACGACAGCGTCTTCTTCCACACCCTCTACCAGTTGCCGACGGTCGCAGACGGCGAAACGCTGGTCGCGAAGTGGCGCCGACTGCGCGAGCTGCGCGACCCGGTGCGCAAGGAAATCGAAGCGTTGCGCGCCGCCGGGAAAGTTGGAGCCTCGCTGCAAGCCGAGGTCGATTTGTCGGCCGACGCGGCGGATTACGACGCGCTCGCGAGCCTTGGCGACGAGCTCAAGTTTCTTTTGATCACCTCCGCGGCACGCGTGCACCGCGGCGAACCGGCCGTGAAGGTCGCGCCGAGCGGGCATCCCAAATGCGACCGCTGCTGGCATTACCGCGCGGACATCGATGCCGAAGGACTCTGCGGGCGCTGCCGCGTCAATCTGAACGGGCCCGGCGAGCCGCGCAAACATGTATAGCGCATGGCGCTGGTTCGTCGTCGCGGCCGTCGTGGTGGCGGCCGACCAGGCGACCAAGGCGATGGTGCTCGGCCGCTTCAGCGCCGGCGAGGGCGTCGTGATGACGCCGTACTTCAACCTGGTCCTCGTCTACAACAAAGGCGCGGCATTCAGCTTTCTCTCCGATGCGCCCGGCTGGCAGACGCCCCTCCTCGTCGGGTTTGCGCTCGTCGCCATGGCCGTGGTGGCGTATATGCTCGTGCGCTCGCCGGGGCGCCTGGTGCTGTCCCTCGGCCTCGCGCTGATCCTCGGCGGTGCGCTCGGCAATGTGATCGACCGGCTGCGCTTCGGGCAGGTGGTCGACTTCCTCGATTTCCATGCCGGCGGTTACCACTGGCCGGCGTTCAACGTGGCCGATTCCGCAATCACCGTCGGAGCAGTGCTCCTCATCCTAGATGGCCTTCGCAAACACGAAAGGCGAGCTGGCGCTGCTTCTTAAGGCACTGGCGTTCGCGGCGCACAAGCACCGCGACCAGCGCAGGAAGGACGCGGAAGCTTCGCCGTACATCAACCATCCGATCGCGCTCGCCGACGTGCTTGTGAACGAGGGCGGCGTGACGGACCACGAGGTGCTTTGCGCGGCGCTCCTGCACGACACGGTCGAAGACACCGCGACGACGCATGAAGAGCTGCTCGACGCGTTCGGCTCGCGCATCGCGCGCATCGTGGCCGAGGTCACGGACGACAACCGCTTGCCCAAGCACGAGAGGAAGCGCCTGCAGATCGAGCACGCACCGCACCTCTCGGAAGGCGCGAAGCTCGTCAAGCTTGCCGACAAGATCTGCAACCTGCGCGACGTCGCCGAACACCCGCCGGCGAAATGGGATCTCGCGCGTCGGCGCGAATACTTCGATTGGGCCAAGCGCGTCGTCGATGGCTTAAGGGGGATCCATCCGCGGTTGGAAGCGGCGTTCGATGCCGCCCATGCGAAAATGCCGTCCTGATGGACGTGGTCCTCGCCAATCCCCGCGGCTTCTGCGCCGGCGTCGAGCGCGCAATCGAGATCGTCGAGCGCGCCCTCGAGCTGCACGGCGCGCCGATCTACGTGCGCCACGAGATCGTGCATAACCGCTACGTAGTGGAAAACCTGCGTGCAAAGGGGGCGGTGTTCGTCGAGGAGCTCGACGACGTGCCGCCGGGGTCCATCGTCATCTTCAGCGCGCACGGGGTTGCGAAGTCGGTGCAGGCGGAAGCCGACCGGCGCGGCCTCAAGGTATTCGACGCCACCTGCCCGCTGGTGGCCAAGGTGCACGTCGAGGTGACGAAGATGCTGCGCGATGGTCACGAGATCGTCATGATCGGCCACCATGGCCATCCGGAGGCGGAGGGCACGATGGGGCAGTCGCCCGCCGGCATGCACCTGGTGGAAACCGTCGAGGAAGTCGCGACGCTCGAGGTGGCGAACCCGGAGCGGCTCGCCTACGTGACCCAGACTACGCTCTCGGTGGACGATGCCGCCGTGATGGTGGCTGCGCTCAAGAAGCGCTTCCCGTCCATCCGCGGTCCGAAGCGGGACGACATCTGCTACGCGACGCAAAACCGCCAGGACGCGGTGAAGTTCATGGCTCCGCAGTGCGACTTGGTGATCGTGGTCGGCTCGCCGAACAGCTCCAACTCCAACCGGCTGCGCGAAGTCGCCCAGAACATCGGCGTCGAGTCCTACATGGTGGACAGCGCCGCCGACCTGCGGCCGGAATGGATCGCCGGAAAGCGCCGCGTCGGCATCACCGCCGGGGCATCGGCGCCCGAGGTGCTGGTCGATGAGCTGATCGCCCGGCTGAAGGCGCTCGGCGCGCAGAGCGTGCGGCCGCTCGACGGCATCCAGGAAACGGTAGCCTTCGCCCTGCCGCGCGGGTTGAAAGCCTAGCGGGCCTCGCCCGCGTGGTAAGCTTGTCCCGCCGCAAATCGCTGGTGTAGCTCAGTTGGTAGAGCAACTGATTCGTAATCAGTAGGTCCCCCGTTCGAGTCGGGGCACCAGCACCACCCCCTAGCGCCATGACCGCCACCATCCTCGTCATCGACGACGACGAAAGCATGCGGGACCTGCTGCGCTTGCATCTCGGTGCGGCGGGTTACGACGTGAAGGTGGCGCCCGATGCCATCGCCGCCGGGTACATGGTCCTCAGGAGTCCGCCGGACCTGATCATCACCGACGTCAACATGCCGCACCTCGACGGCTTCGAGTTCATCGAGGCATTGCGTTCCGACAAGACGTTGCCGGACATCCCGGTGATCTTTCTGACCTCGGTGGAGGAGGGTGGCCAGCGCGGCCGGGCTCTCGGTGCGGTGGGATACGTGACGAAGCCGGTGCGCTCGGACACGCTGCTCTCCCTCGTCGCGCAGCACGTAACGGGCGGACGCACGCCGATCGGCTGACCGGGGGCGGCTAGCGCGGCGCGCGGATAGCCGGCTTCGTCGAGCGCTTGCTGGTAGGCCGAGTCGCTCGGCGCCGTCTCGACGCGCTTGCCGACCACGAGCACCGGCACTTGCGCGTCGCCACTTAGCCGCTTCAGCTCGTCGTACCGCGCTGCGTCGACCACGCTCACTTCCTTGAATGGAACGCCGCGCTTGCCGAGGATCTCGCGCGCGTTGTCGCACGGCGCCTTGCAGTCGGGGTGGGTGTACAGCGTCACCGGCGATTCCTTAGACGCCTTGGCGAGCTGCGTGTTGATCTGCTCGCCCACCGCGTTGCCCTTCAGGTTCTTCTTCTGCACGCTTTTCGCGGCCGGAGGCGGCGGCACGTCGGAGTAGTGCACGCGGCCTTTTTCGTCCAGCCAGCGATATTGTTGCGCCAGCGCGGCGCCGGCCACGACGAAGAGAAAGCCTGCGACCGCGGCTAGGGCGCGCATTCGCGTAGCTCGCTGCCCTCGGCGGTGCGCGCGGTTTCCTTCAGCCGAGCAAGAAGGCCGCCGTCCACGCCATTCACTTGTAGCCATACCTTCGGTACCGTCGTCTCGCGCTCGCCGACTTGCGCGCTGCGCACGCCCTGCGCTTCCAGCGCGGCGAGCCGCGCTCGCGCACTATCCTCGGTGCGGAAGATGCCGAGCGAGATGGCCCAGCGGTGCGG
>C688J18823_10002762_pt1 | contig 11022 bp, 9 predicted proteins | sample HopSoiMetagenom1_FD_18823 | JGI IMG/M metagenome (IMG submission 18823) | reverse complement strand
GATGCTGGTTCGAATCCAGTTAGGTCAGCGTTGCGAAACGACCAGTCGTAATGACTGGCCCCGGTATGAGTTTAGGGCTGCCACGTCGGATGGGTAAGCGTAGACTCCCCTTGTCGGAGAGGGAACCGCGTAAAGTCCGACGTTTCGCACACCTCGCGGGTGTAGTTTAATGGTAGAACTGGTGCCTTCCAAGCAACAGGCCGGGGTTCGATTCCCCGTACCCGCTCTGGACCTCCTACAGGTCCGCAGTGCCCTCGTTTCCGTGGCGGTTCCGGGGGCACACGCAATGGAGGGTAGCGTCCGATGGTGGACATCCCGCCTCGAAAGCGGGTGCCGGGGGCAACCCCGAGGGTTCGACTCCTTTACCTTCCGCGTTGGGGACCGTCATAAATCGTCAAGGCCCAGTGATTCCGGGGGAAAGTTCGTTGTGACTTTCGGGAGGAATCCGTTTCGATGTGGCTGGACGGTAAGCACGGATAGGCTGTGATCCCGAGTCCGACGTACGCGGCAATGGGTGAGCCGAAACGGGTTGTGTACAGGCCCGCCCCGACAACTAAGCTTCGTGTGAATGAGTTCCGGGTCCCTTCCAGGGGATACAACACTCGCGGAAAGACACCGTTATGGCCATTTCAGTGTCTGGCGGGGAAGTAACCGGTCGCCTGGACTCCACACGGAAATAGAGGGTTGCCAGAGTCTGGCCGATTGGGCGTCACTGCTAATGACGTGGGCTTCGGTCCCAGGAGTTCGAATCTCCTACCCTCTGCTTTGCCCCCTCAAGCGCAACGGAGGAGCACCCGTTTCCTAAACGGAAGGTTCGGGGTTCGATTCCCCGGAGGGGGACTTTTTTCCCGCTTTAGCTCAATAGGACAGAGCATCGGTTTCCGAAACCGAAGGTTCCGGGTTCGATTCCCGGGGGTGGGACGGTGACTGTAGCTCAGTGGCAGAGCTCCGGTTTGTGAGTCCGGGAAGTCGCGGGTTCGAGTCCCGTCAGCCACCCCAATTCTTTCATGGTCAACCGAGGGGATGACGTGACCGAGCGCGCGGAGTTTCCACATTGCGACACACGCATTCTGCACGCTCCGGGTGAGTGCGAGTACTGCGAAGAATACTCGGACTGGCAGGACCTGAGGAAGCGGTGGGGTATTGCCTTCACCGGTCACGAACCGCAGGAAGTGCGAGTGTCGGGCACGGTGATCGGGCGTGAGCTTCCGTGCCCGGCTGATTTTAATCGGCCGCCGTCCAGTCCATCGGATCACCGTCGGTGGCCCGGCAACACGCCGGAAGGGTACTGACGGCCAGTAAGCCCTGATAGCTCAGGCGGATAGAGTGCCACGCTACGAACGTGGAAGCCGGGGGTTCAAGTCCCTCTCAGGGTACGTAACGGCTAGTTGGCGACCGTCCAGCTTGATCACCTGGGCGCTAGTCGAATAGGGATGCAGGCAACGCGAGGGTAGCGGTTTACTGTCGTAACCGTCCGAGTGCTGCAAAAAACTCCTACGACAGAAAGTCGCTCATGGCGCATTAGAGTAATTGGCCATCTCACCTGACCCTCAATCAGGAGAATACGGGTTCGAGCCCCGTATGCGCTACGTTCCACATGGCCGCTTGGCCCAATCGGCAGAGGCGTCCCTCTCAAAAGGGGAAGGTTCCGGGTTCGAATCCCGGCGCGGCTACGGTAGTAAGGTGACCACCCTGACAAGGGTCTACTGAAATCGAAATGCAGGGCTCCGGTATTTCGGTAATCGTTTCTTCATATGGGCCTGTTGGTAGGAAACGAAAAGGTCACCGCAAGGCCCGTTAGATCAATCGGCAGATTCACCGGGTTTTCACCCCGGAGGTTACGGGTTCGAGCCCCGTACGGGCTACGTGCCGACTAGTGGATGAGGTCGGTTTTACCGTACAGCGTTGGTTGTGCCGGACTGGCTGTAAACCATTCCCGTGGGGGTTCGAATCCCTCGTGCGGTACGACTGTTGGGGTTAATCAGGGTGCCCTTGACGGTTGCGATGATGTGAGCGGCAAGAAGCACGGGCGCTGTGGGGCGTCCGTGCCATGCTCCCTTAGCCCAATTTGGCAGAGGCATCCGGTTCAGGTCCGGGAGGTTGAGAGTTCGAATCTCTCAGGGAGTACTCCTCACCAAGGAGATGGTCATGAACGTGGCATTGCTGTCGACGTTCCTGTTTGGCCCGTTCAACATTGTGTCCGCGTGGCTGGTTGGGCGCGGCAAGATCAGCGGGTGGGTGGTGTTGGTCGCCGTGCAGTTGGGCATGGTGGCGTTCGGCATCGCCACCGGGTATTGGGGGTTCGTGATGAACCTCGGCATGGTCGTCGTCGGTGTGGTGAATTATCGGCGGTGGCGGAAGGCACGCACCTATAGCCCAACGGCAGAGGCGTCACCTTGAGGTGGTGGAGGTTCCGGGTTCGAATCCCGGTAGGTGTACAGGGGCGCGGCACCTTCGTACCGGTGCCAGGTTCAGAAAAGCCGCGCCCTTCCTTTTTGGCTCCAACCGGGAGTCGAAAGGCGTCATGCTCATTCCTCGGTAGCGTGGCGTTCTGGCGGAATGACCGAGAGGCCAGGTCGCAGCCTGCAAAGCTGCTCACACGGGTTCGAATCCCGTTTCCGCTTCGTAAGTGCTAGGCAATGCCGGGGCTACTGGCTGTAGACGGCGGATTCCAAACCCGCTAGGCAGGGTTCGATTCCTTGGTCCGGTGCTTCACGGGGTGTTCACGGTCTTCACTGGTCGTGGGCACCCCGTTTTTCATGACGACGGTCAGGGAGTTGACATCCCGGCCGTGACTGGCTAGTCTTGCTGTAGCAACCAAGGAGGAGTGCATGACCGACCTGAGGGAAGTCACCATCCCCGCCGGCCGCTTCGAGGAGCTGACCGACGCGGAAGCCAAGCTGAACGCGCTCGAAGCCGCCGGAGTCGACAACTGGGAGGGCTACGACCACGCCATGGACATCCTGAACGAGACGGAGGACTGACCCATGTCCAAGTTCAACCCCAAGTCGAAGGCGGACCCGTTCGGTCGCGCCGGTGCCGGCGCGGGAGCGTCCCCGATCGTCGTGGACCACCGGTCGTCGGCACGCACGTTCGAAGGCGCACCGTCGTTCGCCCGTTCCGACCGGGGTCAGCTGTTCCTCACGTGCACCGCCGGATTCATCGCCGAGAACAAGTTCTACGAGTCCGGCGACCAGACCGTGGACCGTGTCCGTACGCTCACGGCGTCCATCGCGACCGAAGCCAAGGGCCGCCGCAAGCTTGCCGGGGCGTTCACCGGCAAGGCCGTGGACACCACAACCGGCCGCGTGCACGCGGAGGAGCCGGACACCGGCCTGGAATGGCTGCTGCCGTTCGTGACGTGGCTGCGCCGCAAGGGCAACATGCGCACCGCGCCAATTGTCGTCGCCTGCGAGGCCGTGCACGCACGCCTGAAGACCGGCATCCACGGCGGCAACCGCGAACTCATCTCCGCCGCGCTGCTCCGGGCCGACGAGCCGGGAGAGCTGATCGCGTACTGGCGGTCCCGGTTCGGCCGCGCCATCCCGTCATGCGTGAAGCGCGGGATCGGGGACACTCTGCCGAAGCTGTACACCGAGTACTCCGCCCTGAAGTACGACACCAGCGCGCGCGGCGTCCGCTTCGGTGACGTCCTGGACATCTGCCACTGGACACACGGCACGGGCGAGGAGTTCCCGGACGATGCTCTGTACCGGAACACGCTGCACACGTGGCTGTTGGACCGGCGGCACAACCGGGCGGATGCCCTGGACGACCTGAACGGCGCGTTGCCGATGGTGGCCGCGCGTGCCCGCCTGGAGTCCATTCCGGTCGCGGACCGGCGTGCCCTGGTGGGCTCGGCCCACCTGGACACGTGGATGCGTGAAGCTGGGGTGACGTGGGAGTCACTGTCTGGGTGGCTGTCGGACGGCAAGGGCATGGACGCGGCGGCATGGGAGACCGTGATCCCAACCATGGGCTACATGGCACTGTTGCGGAACCTCCGCAACTTCGACCAGGCCGGCGTGTCCGACAAGGTCGCGGCCCAGGTGGCGGCGAAGCTGTCGGACTCGGAGCAGGTGGCGAAGTCGCGTCAGTTCCCGTTCCGGTTCCTCTCGGCGTTGCGTGAGGTTCCGTCGCTGCGGTGGGGGCACGCGCTGGACCAGGCGTTGACCCTGTCCACGGCGAATGTGCCTGTGCTGTCGGGGAAGACGTTGATCCTGGTGGACACGTCGGGGTCGATGTCCGCGCCGATGTCGGGCAAGTCGAAGGTGTCCTGTGTGGACGCGGCGGCGCTGTTCGGCACGGCGTTGGCGTTCCGGAACTCGGACAGCGTGGACCTGGCCGGGTGGGCGACCGGCACGTACACGCACACCATCACGCGTGGCGGGTCGCTGATCGGTGAGGTCGGGAAGTTCACGGCCCGCGCGGGTTCGGTGGGGCACGGGACGGACCTGGGTCAGGCTCTGCGTAAGACGTTCCGGCGTGGCGACCATGCGCGGGTGTTTGTGTTCTCGGACATGCAGATCATGGCGGAGCACCGGTACGGCGGCGGGGACGCGGTCAACCGGTACGTGCCGGCTGAGGTGCCGGTGTACTCGTGGAACCTGGCGGGGTACGCGGGTGCGATGACGGCGGGCACGAACCGTCACGAGCTGGGCGGCCTGACGGACGCCACGTTCCGGTTGCCGAAGGCGATCGAGTCGGCGCAGACGGGCGTGTGGCCGTGGGAGATGGACGCGGCGTAGCGACGATTCAAAACGGGGGCTCCACGTACTCACGTGGAGCCCCCGTTTTGTTCGAACGCAAGTTCGGGCATGATGTGGGGTGCCCCCGCGACGGAGTGGACCGCCCGGGGGCTGTGACGACACCTAAGAAGGAGATGCCGTATGCCACAGCCTATCCCAGAGCTGTACGCGAAGATTGTGGATGCCCGGAGGCGGGACCGCGATCAGGGGCGAACCCCGTCTGGCGAAGTCACGCTGATCAACAGGTTCGCTACCGAGTACACGGCCAGCGAGGTTCGCACGGCGTATCGGGCTGTACGCAAGGACGAAGTACGCGGCGAACATCCCCGTTGGCGTCGTGAATATGACGATGATGGGGGCCGGCATGACATCTTGATCCAGCAGCCGGGTGAGGCGTGCACGTCGGATGATGCGGAGGCTCACGCAGAGCAGTACTTGCTGGATGCGAAGAACCGTGCCTCGAAGCCGGTCGTATCGGATGTGGATGAGCCGCCGCTTGTGCGGGCTGTGCGCCGCGCGTTCGCGGAAGCCGACGCGGCGGATAAGCCGCGCCCGGGTCGTCCGGCGCTGGTGACGTTGACGGGGGCGACGGAGTATCAGGTTCGGGTGGCGATGGAGACGGTTGCGGCGTCTGAGCCGGAGCCGGTTCCGGCTGAGAACACGCTGGTCACTGTCGGTGACGATCGGTCACCGTTCGAGTCGATCAAGCGGGTCGACGCCGAGGGTGACTACTGGACCGGACGTGAGCTGATGCCGCTCATGCAGTACGCCAACTGGCGCGAATTCGAGGCTGTAATTGAGAAGGCCAAGACCGCGCTTGTATTGGTACAAGGCGCTGACCAGGCAAATCATCACTTGGTCATCTCCCCAAGTGATGGCGGTCGGTGGCGTAACCAGAAGCTGGATGACTACCGTCTGACGAAGTTTGGTGCACACCTGGTAGCCATGGCGGGTGACGATACCAAGGCGGCCGTGGCGGAGGCGCGCGTGTACTTCGCCGTGCAGACCGACCGGGCCGAACGGGAACTGGCCCCGGTCACCATGCCGACCGCGCCCGCTGTGCCCGCGACCGTGGGTGGTCTCGCTCCGGTGCTGTACGCGATGGTCGACGCCTACGCTCAGCTGGAACAGCGTATGGACATCATGGAACAGGGGCAGCAGCGTCAGGCGGCCGTGATCGAACGAGTAGACCGGTGGCTGACGTCCAGCGACACCGTGCAAGTGGTGGAGTGGGCGAAGTCGTTCGGGTGGACACAGAATCAGGCGTATGAGGCGTTGCGGGAAACGGGCGTGCTGTTCAAGAAGGTGGATCCGACTACCGGGCGGGATCTGAATCTTCCAAAGGTGGGTTGGGAATCGTGTTTTGTTATGGTCGATGACTATATCGACCCTCCCGGTTTCTATCACAAGACGCCGAAGATCACCGCCGAAGGTCAGGTCATCCTGAAGGCGCATCTCGAAAAGCATGGATACGAATTGTCCTAAGTGGACTGTCTCAAGTGGACCCCGCATCGCTGCCAGGTGCGGGGTCTACTTAGGACAGTTGACAAGGAGTTGACAACCCGGAACCACTCGGGTAATGTTCTTGTCAGACCAAAGGAGGCCCGGAGGTGCGAACCTCACCATCGTTCGAAAAGCTCATGGACGCCACCGGCTACGCCCGCCGCGCCCAACAGGACAAACTGGTAGCCACACTCGCCGCACCCCGCGAACACCCCGTGTTCGTCCAGGCCGGAACCGGCGTCGGCAAGTCCTTCGCGATCCTCTCGCACGCCGCCGACGTCGGAAGCCCCGGATACCCGGCCATCGTCGGCACCATCACCAACGGCCTACTCGACCAGTACGTGTACAAGGACCTCCCCACCGTCGCCCGCGCCACCGGCACCACCTTCATTCGTGTGCTTGGACGATCCCACTACGCCTGCGCCGACTCCCAGGGCGCGAAAGCCGACGGGATCAGCGGCGCGGCCGATCGGCACGCCTGGCTGGAAGCCCACTCCACCGCCGACTTCGCGGTCGCCGGGGAACTCGCGGCCGAAGGAATGCACTGGTCCTACCGGTGCCCCGGCTACCCCGAATGCAAAGCCAACACCCGGATCAGCGAAGACAACCCCAACCCGTGGGGCGGTTGCGCCGCGAAACGCGCCCGCCAGCGCGCCCGGGACGTCAGCATCGTCCTCACGAACTTCCACGTCCTCTACTACAACCATCTCCTTGGCGGCATCCTGCTGCCCGAAGCCGTGGAGATCCTGATCGATGAGGCGCACCGACTGCCGGACACCATCCGCGACCTGAAGACGGTCGAGCTGGGACCCGGCGCGGGCTCCGCCGTCTACGCCAGCGTGCCCCGACTCGCGGAAGCCACCGAAAAGGTCGTCACGTTCGCGACCCAGCTGGACACGCCGTGGGGCCACAAGTCCGCGTGGGACACCGAACGGCCCGTGAACATGGCCCGCTCCGGTGCACAGGGCGCGTTCCTGGCCCGCTACCGCGCCGACCTGGAAGAGCACCTGGCCGCGCTGGAAACGATGGCGGCGGCCGGGGAGGAAGTGCGGGGCATCGGCACCACCCGCAACCTGATCACCCTCGCCGGCATCATGGAGACCGGGGAAACCCTGAACTGGACCGCCGTGCACAGGCAGGACAAGCCCGGAGAGATCGTCCTCATTCCCGTGACCGCGCATGAGCGCACGGTGGCGGAGATGGTGGACGGCGGGGCGCTGGTCACCGGCACCGCCGGAGGCACCCTCCCGGCGCGGTGCGGCTACCGTGACGTGCCCCTGGCGGACGTGGGCCACCCCTTCGACTACGCCCGCCAGGTGAAGGGCTGGATTTCCGAGGTGACCGGCGTCAAGGCCGACAACAAGCCGGACAGCCCGAACCTGGAGCGACGGTTGGCGGAGATGGCGGAGTTCACCGACAACCGCGCGTCCCTGATCCTGTGCACATCGCACGCCGATGTGCGGGCGGTCGCCATGGAGTTGCAGCGACGCGGCCGGCAGGCGGTGTTCGTCCAGCCGACCGAGGGCGGCTCGATGGCCGCGAAGGAAACCGCCCGCGCCTATGAGGCGTGGGTGGACGCGGGGAATCCGGCGACGTTGATCGGGACGGAGAGCTACGCGACCGGCCTGGACTTGCCGGGGAAGAAGCTGACGCATCTGGTGCTGTGGTCCTACTTCGGGATGGTGGACCACGTGTCGGAGAAGATGACACGCCGGTACCGGTATTTCGTGGAGGAGCAGCGGCACTCACGGGTGGTTCAGTCCATCGGTCGCCTGATCCGGTCCACGTCGGACACGGGTGAGGTGCTGGTGTCGGACAACCGGTTCTGGGCATTGCTGAAGCGGTGCGATTCCATGCTGGACCGGCATTTGCGGGACATTCCGTGGAGCGCGTACCCGGCACCTCGGTAGACGNNANGTGAAGCCCCTTCCCTNGCGGGGTTTCACTTTCCCCACCCAGCCCATCAGTTGACAAATCAGGCTTGCCTGACTAGGCTTTGTCGGATTCCGAGAAAGGGAGGTAACCGTGGGCTGGTGCAGTGGCACCCAGATTTTCGACGCCGTGCTGAACGCCGCGCTTCCGCACATCACCGACAAGGCCGCACGCGACCGATTCGTCTACCAGATCGCCGTGTCCCTGTGGGACGGGGATTGGGACTGCGAGTCGGACTCCGATTACTACGAGGAGTTCCAACACGTCCTGGACGGTGGCGAACGCAACGACCGGCCATGGACCATGGATCCCGCAGTGGCCGCGAAGTTCCCACATGCCAAGCGCTACCAGAAGACCTATGTCACGCCCGCGATCGAGTACACCGGGCACAACTTCGACGCCGTGCGCGACTTCTGCGACGTCGAAGGCGCGTGGGGACTCGCGAACGAGAACGACACGTTCGGCAACGTCGGCCCCCGCACCGACGCTGGTGACGGATGCGCCGTGTACGACTACCTTCACCGCGCGTGGATCCCCTTCGCGATCGGCGACCACATCGCGGAAGGTCCCGCCGAAGAGCACTATCCGATCGAGGCCACCATCTTGCGGACCACCTACCGCGAGGTGTTTGAGTGACCGGTCAGAACGGCACCCGACCGGTGGCGTCATGGGCCACCGGCTCCATGGTCGGGCTCGATTTCGAGACGACCGGCGTCAACCCGGAAGAGGACGTGACCGTCACCGCGACCGTCATCCGCGACATCCCCGGCACCGACCTGGACATTCTCAACTGGAGGTTCGATCCGGGAATCGAGATCCCCACCAGCGCCTCCGACATTCACGGCGTCACCACGGAAATGGCCCGTGCCACGGGACAACCGGCCCGGTTCGTGACGGAAGTGTGGGACGCGGTCGCGTCGGTGTGGGCTCCGGATGTGCCGCTGGTCATCTACAACGCGCCGTTCGACCTGACTCTGATGGATCGAGAGTTGGAACGGCACGGCGGCGGCGCGGTGAAGATGCTGGGTCCCGTGCTGTGCCCGCTGACGATCGACCGGGGAGTGGACCGCTACCGCAAGGGCAAGCGGACCTTGTCGGCGCTGTGCGAGTACTACGGCGTGGAATTGGTGAACGCGCACACGTCGGAGGCGGATGTGGCGGCCACCCTGATGATCATGCGAATCCTGGGGGTTCGGCTTCCGGCCGTGTCTCGGCTTTCGTTGGATGCGTTGCACCGTCAACAAAAGACCTGGTACCACAACTGGTCCTTGAATTTCGCCGGCTACCTCACACGCACCGCGAACGAGGTCAGTCCGGAAGAGGAAGAGAAGCTTCGGCGCAGTGTTCGCGACCTGAAGAAGAACGCGGACAACTGGCCGATGATCCCTCGACCGTCTGAGGGATGAGCAAGACAAATATATGATCATCTGCCTGACACCAAGGAGTGAAGAATGATTGGTTTTATCGTCGGTATCGTGTTGATCTTGATCGCGGTGGTGGCCGCCCTCGCGGCCATCGGGGCGTCCAAGTCTGAGGACAAGATGGGTGCGAGCGCTATCGCGACCGTGCTGATCTTCCTGGGCGTGGGTGCCATCATCGTCGACAGCCACGTCAGCGTGGATGCCAACACGGTCGCGATCATCCAGGAGTTCGGCAAGCCGGTNGGCGACCCCGCCGGTCCCGGCTGGAACTGGACCGCGCCGTGGGCGACCGCGACCGTGATCGACACCAGGGTTCAGAACACGGCGCGGCTGGCCGGCGACAAGGGCGACACGGCCGGCGCGGACTGCGTGAAGGTCAACTTCAAGGACAACGCCTCGGCGTGCGCGGACATCACCATCTCCTATCGGGTCTCGCAGGAGAACGCGGTGAAGGAATGGCACAACTTCCCGACGCTGGACGACGCCAAGGAGAAGCTTCTCCGGCCGGCGACCGACAGCGCGGCGCGTGAGGTGTACGGCCAGTACGCATCCCTGGACGTGATCGACGGGTCGAAGCAGTCGGCCATCACCGACGGCATCACGAATTCGTTGCGCGCCAAGCTGTCCAGCTCCGGCCTGGACCTGATGTCGGTGTCGCCTGGCCAGATCCACCTGTCCGACAGCGCACAGGCGAATCTGGACCACCTCCGCAACGCTCAGGTGGAGACGCAGGTGGCTCAGCAGACGCTGGCGAAGAACCAGGCGTTGGCGGCGGCGAACAACGCGCTGAACGCGTCGCTGACCGACGGCATCCGGTTCGAGGACTGCCTGAAGATCGCACAGGAGATCAAGACCGTGGGGTTCACGTGCACGGGTTCGGGGTCGAACATGCTCTTGAACGTGAACGGTTCGAACAAGTAGTGTGCGCCACACGCGACGCCCTATCTTCCGCCCCGAGGGAAGGTGGGGCGTCGCGCTATGTCCAATGAAATCCAAGGAGCAGGGTGTGAAGAGTCTGAATGGGTTGGACGCGACGGTGGTCCGATTGGATCTTGCCGTGCGGGTGCGGGCGAAGCGGGTCACATGGGACGCGCCGAACGCGCGGTACCAGTGCGATGGGCGGCCGGTGAATGGGACGCAGCAGCGGACTCTGTCGGCGTTGGCCCGTAAGTCGTGGATCAGTCGGTCGGGTTCGTCGGTGGTGCTGACAAAGGAAGGTGCGGCGTTTTTGGCGGAATGCGGCCGGTAAGAAGTTGACAACCCGATTAGTTTCGACTAGTCTCTACCTTACACGATCACCAAGGAGGTGCGCATGACCCCAGACCAGGGCGCGGCCACCCTCTCCGTCGGAGAGACCACCACATGGGAATGGGTCGACAACGGCAACGGCCGCAAGGTGTATCGCCATGTCACACAGC
>C688J18823_10002761_pt1 | contig 11022 bp, 7 predicted proteins | sample HopSoiMetagenom1_FD_18823 | JGI IMG/M metagenome (IMG submission 18823) | reverse complement strand
CGTCGCCCGGTTCGCCACTCTCCCCTCGCGGCAGAGCGCCGCGGTCTTCAACAAGGCCGCCGACGCGCTGCGGCGGATCCGCGCCGGCGCCCAAGAGACCGCCGTCGCGACCGTGGCGAAGGGCCGCGAGGCGACCGAGGCCACCGTGGAGGTCGCGACGGCCGGTCGCGACGCCGCTCTGGAGCGCGCCGAGGAGGTCGCGCCTTCCGCTGAGGTGCGCAAGGGCGCGCGTCAGACGCGCGAGAGCCTTGGCACCATCGACGCCGAGGACCTGCCGGTCAAGAAGTACGACACCCTGTCCGCCCAGGCGGCCAGCAAGGCCGTCACCGGCCTGGAGAACGCCGACGACGTAGAGAAGGTCCTTGCCTTCGAGCGGGCACACAAGGCCCGCAGGGGCGTGACCACCGCGGCGCAGAGGCGGCTCACCGAGCTCGCCGAGGCGTCCGTCACCGCCTGAGCTACCGCTCGTCCGATCCGGGCCGGAATCCCTTCGGGGGTCCCGGCCCGGTCTCATGCCGTACGGTGCACACTGCGGAACCAGAACCACCGCACCCACACCCCTGATGACATTCGTGTCCGGCGACCGGTTCGCCAGCATCCGCGACCCGTACGGCATCCGCTGGTCGATCATGACCCGGGTCGAAGACCTCTCCGAGGAAGAGAGCGCCCGACGAGTGGCGCAGTGGGCGAAGCAGCAAGAAGGCTGACAATCGACCCTTTCCCGGGCGCATACCTCAGGAGGAACAAGGCCCAAGTAGCCCAAGCGCCGCTTCGCCGCGGGCTTGAATATCGCCAACTGTTAGTCGAAATCAAAAATCTCCCGCATCCGCGGCATTTTGGGCACCAGCATTCGATGCACGATAAGAGTATTGGAACTACCAAGCAATTTCGGACTCGGTGTTCAAGAAATTCCCAAGCCTCCCCGACCATGCTCGTCCGTGAGCCGTTTCAAGAGAAACGGCGGACGAACAAGGAGGACTCAACATGCCCGTCTCGCGACGAAATTTCCTAGCGATGGCCTACCTGGGGACAGGCGCGACCATAGCGGGATTCACACTGCCGCTGGGCGAGTCCGTGAGCACCGCGGACTGGATCAGCACGTCGTCGAAGCCCAAGCGCTTCACGCGGCCGCTGTACCTGCCGCAAGCCATCACTCCGACGGCGATGTCCGACGAGTACGGCGACTATCAGTTCTACGAGATCCATGAACGGGCAGCTCAGGCGCAGCTCCTGGATCCGGGCGCTCCGAAGACCACCGTGCTGGGCTACGCGAACGGAAGCGGGCCGGTCAGCGTGCCCGGGCCACTGATCAAGGTGGACCAGAACACCCGGGTTCGGATGCGGGTGCACAACGACCTCCCGGAGGTGCACCCCACGTTCGGTCACGAGCTCGCGACCTCGGTGCACCTGCACGGCTCGGCGTCCCTCCCGCAGTACGACGGGTACGCCGACGACGTGACGACGCCGGGTCACTACAAGGACTACTGGTACCCGAACCACCAGGGGCCGAGGACTCTGTGGTACCACGACCACGGTGTTCACCACACGGCACAGAACGCATACAGCGGACTGGCAGCCCAGTACCACATCTCGAACGCGTGGGAGCGGGAGAACCTGCCCCAGGGCAAGTACGACGTCCCGCTGGTCGTTAGTGACGCGATGTTCGCGAAGGACGGCTCGCTCGCCTACATGGACCGTGATCACTCGGGGCTGTGGGGTGACGTCATCATGGTGAACGGTGTTCCGTGGCCGTACTTCAACGTGGAGCGGCGGTTCTACCGCTTTCGGGTGCTTCTCGCTACCCTGGCGCGGTCAATGAACCTCAAGTTCGTCAACACCAGAACAGGTGCGACGCTGCCGACGTACGTAGTCGGCACCGATGGCGGGCTGACTGCCCCGCAGAAGGTCACCAACTGGCGGCACGCCGGCGCCGAGCGCTACGAGGTCATGGTGGACTTCAAGGACTGCCGGATCGGCGACACGGTAGAGCTGCGCAACGCCAGCGCCAAGAACAACCGCGACTTCCTCTACACCGGTAGCGTGATGCAGTTCCGCGTCACGATGGACGCCACTGAGTCGCGATGGAACTCCATCGTCCCGCTGCCGGCTAGCGAAACCCACGAGGTGATGACTGCACCCAGGACTCTGTCCCGTCGAACCCGCAACATCGACCTCGAGCACGACGACGTGACGAACGAGTTCATGATCAACGGCATGACCTGGCACGACATCCAGGCGGCCGAGTGGAACATCTTCACCGACGAGGCGGGAACCCCGCCCAAGCCGGGCGACTACGAGGTCTGGCGGATCGAGAACAACTCCGGCGGCTGGTACCACCCGCTCCACATCCACCTCGTCGACTTCAGAATCCTCAGCCGCAGCGGGGGTTCCGGCCGTGTGGAGGCGTGGGAGAAGGGCCCCAAGGACGTGGTCTACGTCGGCGAGGGCGAGACCGTCGAGGTCCTGGTGCACTACGCCATGGCCCCCAAGGCCTACCCGGACGGCCGGTCGACCGGTCAGGCAGGTGTGACCGCCGACAGAGGCGGCCGATACATGATCCACTGCCACAACCTGTCGCACGAGGACCACGACATGATGGGGCAGTTCTTGGTCACCGCCGAGGATCGCACTGTCGACTTGGCCACGAGCCATCCCAACTACCCGATCACGCAGAACACGGGCAGCCACGAGCAGCATGGCTAACTTCGCGACCGCGCCGGCTCGACCACACAAGCCGGGTGCGCATGCCTCGCGGCGGAAACTCCTGGCCGTCCTGGTCGGCGTGGCCCTGTTGGCGGCTCTCGTGCTGGTAAGGGCGACCGTGATCGCGCCGGTCCGTGTCGCCTCGGCGAGCATGCTCCCGACCTACGCGGCCGGCGACGCCCTCCTGGTCTCGCAGCGGCCGCCGGACCTGTCCGACATCGATCGAGGGGACCTCATCACGTTCCGGAGTCCCGAGGACGGTCACTCCGCGCTCAAGCGGGTGATCGGCCTGCCCGGGGACTCACTGGTGATTCTGGACAGCGAGCTCTACGTCAACCACCGCCTGGTCCCCGAGCCCTATGTGAATCATCGCCTCATCGACGGTTACTACAGCCGCACCTACACGGTGCCAGCCGGCACCGTCTTCGTCCTCGGGGACAACAGAGGAAACTCCATTGACTCCCGGGACTACGGCCCAATTCCCGCCGACACGCTTCTCGGCCGGGCCGTGTTCCGGTTCTGGCCCCTCATACGGTCAAACTGATCGGCGTTCACCAGGACACCACCACGGGACAACTACCTCAGCTCATACCTGCAGACGCCCACGGGGCAGCGGTATGAGCGGCGACCCAATCCCTGATCGCGGTCGGCGCTCGTTGCAAATCCAGCCCCCAGAAACCCGCCCGTTCCAGTGACAAGCGGCCCCCAGGGCGTCAATCTAGGTCTGCGGCAGACCGGTGGCACGAGCCTGTTGCCTGGAAGTATAGGAAGCGAACGGTATATCCGGATCAGCCACGATTCGCGGACAGGCTGATGAGCGTGCACCGTGCGTTCCCGGAGATGCTGCTCTGACTCTCAGGGAGCAGCCTTACAGACTCGTTGAGAAGCGGGCAGGCTTTGTCGATGGTGATCTACGTGCCTCAGCACCGACGCGTTACTTGGCCCCTGAGGGTAATCCTCCGTCCGTCGGTTCACGGTCCGCCTCCGGCAGTGAGCCGTGCCGAATAGGAATCTGCGGCTGCGCCAAGACCCGAACGTCTACGCCAGGATGCATTATCGGTGTCGCGGCACCTCGCTCGTCGGGCACGCCGTCTGACAGCGCCAGCCACTGGTCATCCGCTACAGACGCGGTCGGCTGGTGCCTGTGGCCGCACAAGGTAACGATCTGTGGCCAGTCGTGCGCAGGCGGAGGTGTGGTACGACGTGTGCCCGTCGCCGGTGCGGGTGAGCAGGTCACTGCCCTGGATCTGGGTGGCCAAGCTGTGGGCCCAGGTGTAAGGGTCCGACGCATCGTGGACCGCGTGGACGATCAGCGTCGGCACACCCTCCACGTGCAAACGTCGAGGGGGGTTCGCGGCCGGAAGTGGCCAGCCGATGCAGAGGTTCGCGCGCCAGACCTCGGCAGCCCCTTGCAGGTGAGGCGCAATCTGTCGACCGAGCTGAATGCGCTGGCGCATCTCGCCATAGTTGTGGACCTGTGATACGTACTCATTGCAGCCGATGCCCACGAGGTTCTCGAGGTCGTCCTGGGCAACTTGAGCCGGCGGCTGAGCGAACGCCACGGCATCGCCTCGCAGGGCCGAGTGAATGGCCCGAGAAAGCGCGCCCCAGGAATTCTCCGGACCGTAGATGGTCGGCCTCTTGAAACGCAAAAGACCTATGGTCGCCATCCGGATGTCTTCGCCGGTCACGGGCCGGAGCGCCCCGTCCACGGGGATGGGGTCTTGGTCGGCGCGGGCTACCAAACGGTCGTATATCGCCGCGAGATTTCTTCCCCGGAATTCGCACGCGACTGCGATTTGGCACCACCGGACGAACCTGTTGAACGAATCCTCGGCGGCCATCGCTTCGTCCGCCACCTGCTGGACCTCGGTGAGGGAGTGCTCCAGCGCTGCGTCCAGCACCATTGCCCGCGTCCGTTCGGGGTAGAGCTCGGCGTAGTTGGCGGCAAGCTGGGTTCCATACGACAGCCCGAGCCAGCTCACCCTCGCTACCCCGAGCGCCTGCCTCAGCGCCTCGTGATCGCGGGCGACACTGACGGTGTCCACATGTTCGATCAGCGGACCGGTCGCCTTCAGGCAACCCTGCGCGACCTCCCTGTTGTGTCGGCGCAACAGTCGGAACTGTTCGCGTGTTCTGGGGAACAGGGTGAGCTCAGGCATCAGCACGAGTTTTGCGCAGGTGATCGGGGTGCTGCCGATTACTCCACGGGGATCCATGCCGACGATGTCGAACCGCGCCAGCAGCGCGGTGGAGAAGAATCGCTCGGCGTCTACGACATAGCTGACCCCACCATCCCCGGGACCTCCGGGGTTGAAGAACAGGGTGCCGATACGCCTGTCCCGATCGTCGGCGGGGTGACGGGCCACCGCGACGCTGATCTCCGTTCCCTTCGGTGCTGACCAGTCGAGGGGCACCTTCAACGACCCGCACTGCACGCCCGGAGCGTCCGGGCACGGAGCCCAGTCGACACTGGGGTGCGATCCACGATCGCTGGTGCTGGGATCGGCGCCGGCAAGGCTGACGGCCGGCACCGAACCAGCCACAAGAATCATCGCGATCAGTCCGCCGACACGCAGCCGCGTCCGATGGATCGCGTCAGATGCCCTGTCAGATGCGCTGTTGGATGCTCTGTTGGATGCTCTGTGAACTCTGGTCCCGTTCATGAGCTTCTCCGATCATCGTTCTTCGCGGGGGCACCCAACGGCGTCAGGAGCACCTGGTCATCCAGACGTCGCTGGGTCTCGTCGTTTACGCTGCTCCAGTCCGGTGGTGAGGAGGCTAGGGGCTCGGGCTCGGGCACGGCGGTCGGTTCCGGAGCCGCGAGCGTGCTGCCGTGCTCAAGGTGTGGCAGCCATTGAAGCCATCTGGGGAGGTACCAGTTCCAGTCATCGAGCAGGGCCATGGAGGCCGGCAGCAGGATCCCCCGGATGATGGTGGCGTCGATGAGGATCGCCGCGGCGAGGCCGACGCCGAACTGTTTGAAAATCATGGCATGTAGACCGCCGAACACCGCGAACACGGCCACCATGACGACGGCTGCGCTGGTGACGACTCCGGCAGTGGTCTTGATGCCGTCGGCGACGGCGGTGTGGGTGCTCATGCCGGAGTCGTAGCCCTCACGGATCCGGCTGAGGATGAAGACGTGGTAGTCCATCGACAACCCGAACAGGATCACGAAAAGCAGGATTGGGAGGAACGGGTCGATGCCGCCGGTGAACTCGAATCCGAGCAGGTTCTTACCCCAGCCCTTCTGGAAGACGAGGACCAGGATCCCGTACGCAGCGCCAACCGAGAGCAGGTTCAGCAACACCGCCTTCGCGGCGATGACGATCGAGCGGAATGACACCAGCATGAGAAGGAATGCCAGCAGGAGCACAAAGCCGAACACGAGCGGCGCCGCGGTCTTCATCTGGTCGTTGAAGTCGCGGGCTTGGGCGGTGGCGCCGGTGACGGCGACCTCGGTTCCGGACACCGCGCCGACGGTGGCCGGGATGATGTCGTTACGCAGCGCGTCGAGGGCCCGGTTCGAGGCAGCGTCGGTTCCGGCGCCGACCACCGGGATCGACACGATCGCGACCGTGCGGTCCGGGTTGACGCTGATGTCGACGGGTTGCTTCAACATTCCGGTGGCCAGGGCTTCGTCGGTGAGCTCGGCGATCGCGTCCTGGACCGCTGGTGCCTGGACGTTCGAGGACTTGATCACGATTTCGGCGGGGTTCTCGCTGCCCGGGAAGGCCGCCTTCAACCGGTTGTACGTGGTGAGCAGGCTCTGTGGGAACGAGTCGATGCTTGGCTGGGCGGTGTGGAGCTGCAGCGCTGGGGCGGCCATCGCCACCAGCAGCCCGCCGGCAAGCGCCACCGCCACGACAGGACGACGCAGCACGCGGTCGATGACCGCCGCCCAGATCCGTCCCTCGCCGTCGTCGCGGCGGAGCCGGTGTACGAACGGCACGCGGCCGCGCTCGACGTTGTCGCCCAGCTTGGACAGCAACGCCGGGAGCACCGTCAATGACCCAAGCATTGCCACCGCCACTACGGTCATCGTCGCCACACCGAAGGACGCGAACGTCGGATCCCTAGTCAGCAGCATGCCAGCCATCGCAACGATCACGGTCAGCCCGGACACCAACACCGAACGACCCGATGTGGCCGCCGCAGCTTCCAGCGCGGCCTGCTCGCTGCGACCAGCGGCGCGCTCCTCTCGTTCCCGCCGGAGGTAGAACATGGTGTAGTCGACACCCACTGCGAGCCCGATCAGCAATACGAGCGCGGATACCGCCGGATCCATCGGAAGTATCTGGCTCACCGCGGCGATGATGCCGAACGTGCCGGCCACCGCAGTCAACCCGAGGAGCAGCGGTATGCCGGCCGCGACCAGGGCACCGAAGGCGACCAACAGGATCAGCAGGGTCAACGGCACCGAGAACAGGCCCGCCGTCTTGAGGTCGTCGTAGAACGACGCCAGTAACGCCTTGTTGGTGCTCTCGCCGAACGAGCCCACGTAGAAGTGGGGGTTGGCGGCTTGTACCTCTGCGACCGCATCGACGACGGCGTCGCTCTTGTCGCCCGCGTCCTCGGACGGTCCTGCGAAGTCGAGCTGCACCAAGGCGGTGCCGCCGTCCTGGGAGATCATGCCGGTGTTACCACCGACGAACGGTGACTGCACGCTGGCCACCTCGTCGAGGGGTTTCACCGCGGCGATCACGTCGTCGACGACCGCCCGGAACTCCGCGTCGTTCGCGGTCAGCGACTCGCTCTGGATGAGCACCTGCTCACTGCCCGGCCGCTCGAAGTCCTCATAGATGATCGTGCTCGCCCGACCGGACTCTCCTGGTCCGGCGGTCTCGGTCACGATCGTCTGCATCGGCGACACGATGCTGAAGGCGAACGACGCGAACGCGAACACCAGCCAGCCCAGGACCGCCGTCTTGCGGTGCTGCGCGCTCCAGTGCGCCATCCGCGCCGCGAGGTGATTCCGCGTGGGTCGTGGGTCCGGATCGCCTTGCTCTGCCGGGATCGATGGTCCGTGAGTCACGGTCTGTGCGATAGGAACGTTCATGGCGTGGACCTCTCTCGGGGGACTTCCTCACGCTCGCACCCACGTCGGGCACACCGGAAGGCGGTCAACTACCACGTTGACGGGGCGGGTTTCTGGTGTGCCTGCGGATCATGGGTTGGCAAGCAGGGCGGTCGAGGAAGCCCACCACCCGCCGTGCGTACTCCACTGGACGGCCTCGAGACCACCGGTGTGCCGGGAGCCGGGCACCTCCCACATGGCCTTCGGATGTCGGGCAGCGGCGTAGTAGACCGGCTGGCTGGCGCGTGGTCTGACCACCGATGCGTACGGCGTACTCACCCGCGCTGCCTCGCGGTCAAGAGTGCAGGTACAGCAGCACCGCCAGCACCCGGCGCGAGTCGCCACAGCCGGTGGGCAGACCGAGCTTGCCGAAGATACTGGAGACGTACTTCTCCACCGCGCGCAGTGTGATCGTCAGCTTGTCGGCGATGCCTTGGTTGGAGCGCCCCTGCGCCATCAGCTCCAGTACCTCGGCCTCGCGTGGAGTCAGGGCGGTGAGTGGGTCGTCGCGTCGCCGCTTGGCCAGCAGGGTCGAGACGATGATGGGGTCGATCGCCGAGCCGCCGGCCGCGACGCGATGTACGGCGGCAATGAAGTCCTGGACGTCGCTGATCCGGTCCTTGAGCAGGTAGCCGGCGCCGTCGGCGGACTCCCCGAGCAGCTTCATGGCCAGTCCCAGTTCGACGTACTGCGAGAGCACGAGCACACCTACGTCGGGGCGCTCGGCTCGAATCTCGAGCGCAGCCTGCATGCCTTCATCGTTGTGCGTGGGCGGCAGGCGAATGTCCACAATCGCTACTTCTGGCGGCTCCCGGCGCACCAGCTCGAGCAGCTCGTCACCGGTCTGGCACGTGCCGACCACGTCGAGCCCGTTCTCCTGCAGCAGCCGTTCGAGTCCCTCACGGAGCAGGACGCTGTCTTCGGCGATCACCACGCGCATGGCAGCTCCGCTCGCAGCCGGGTGCCGCCACCCGCCGGGCTCCAGACGCGCAGCCGCCCTTCCAGTGCCTCGACCCGGTCGGCGAGACCGCGCAGGCCCGATCCCCGTTCGGCGTCGGCGCCGCCGATTCCGTCGTCGACCACTTCAACCACGACCTGATCGCCGATCCGCGCGACGGTGATCGCCGCCGAGGCGGCCCCGGCGTGTTTGCCAACGTTCGCGAGGCTTTCCGCGACCAGATAGAACGCGGCGACCTCGAGGCGCTCCGGGAGCCGGTTGGCCATGTCGACATGGAGCCGGACCGGCACCGGTGCCCGAGCGGCGAGCTGTTCGAGCGCGACCTCGAGTCCGTGGCCGCTGACGACGGCGGGATGCAGCCCGCGGGCGATGTCACGCAACTCCTCGAGAGAGGTGGCGATCTCGTTCCGCGCATGGTCAATCGTGCTGCACGCGGCGGGATCAGCCTGCAACGTCCCCTCCAGCAGACTCAGCTCGAGCGACAAGGCGACCAGTCGCTGCTGCGCACCGTCATGCAGATCGCGTTCGAGCCGCTTGCGCTCCCGCTGCCCCGCGTCGACGATCCGGGCCCGCGAGCCCCTGAGCTCGTCGAGACGAGCCCGCAGATCGGCATGCAGGCGGCCGTTCTCCAGCGCGATGCCCGCAGCCGCAGCGACGGCCTCAAGTAGTGCCGGCTCGTCGACCAACGATGGGTCATGCAGCAACACCGCCACATGGGCTCCGCGATGGTCAATCAGTGTCGTCGCGCGGGAGCTGTCGGGGGCTGGCAGGTCGACCGGCCGGCCGTCGGAGTCGACGTACCGGGAAAAGTCGGGCAACCAGTAGGCCAGCGTCAGTGACGGGTCCCGCAGCGCCCGGGCCAGGCCGTCGCGGAGGTCGGCCGGGGCCGGTTCCTGGCGAAGCTCGATCACCAGCTCACCCACCGCCGATCTGGCCAGCCGGTCGTTCAACATCCCGACCAGGAAGGCGATCGGGGCAACGCCTAGCGTCGCGAACGTTGCCCACCGGATCTGCTGAACTGCGGGAGCGCCGACCACGATCGAGCCGAGGTGAAGTCCGATCATCAGCAGCCCGCCCGCGAAGCTGATGATCAGCACGTTCAACGAGCGACGCAGCGGAGGGCCGGCTCCCGCGCGTCGAACAACGAGGAGAACGAATGCGGTCATGCAAGTGGCGATGATCACCAACAACTGGACGCGCAGAACTGTCATCGCGGCACCCGGCGCGTCGACGACTTCGAGGAGGTTGTGTCGCCCCAGGCCACCGAGCGTCATTCGGAACAGACTCAGTCCCAGCGCGGTCGCGCACGCACCCGTGATCATGCTTCGTTGCAGCGGGGTTCGCAGGCGCCCAGTCGGGAAGGCGAGGAAGAGCTGCGCGAAGAGCACCGGGGGGAGCAGATGCACTGCATAGCCGATCGTGAACACGAGGTCGTTGGCGGCCCGGGCGAGACCCGTGACGAAGATCGTGAATCCCAACACGATCATCAGTGGTCCGAAGCGGCTGGCCGGTCGGTGCCACCACGCGATCAGACCGCAGCCGACGTACGCGGAGGTCAGCCACCCGAAGAGAAGTGCGAGCACCAAGGGCTTGCCCGCCTCACCCGCGATGGCGCCACTGTTCGGATGGAACGTAGCGGCGAGGCTCACCGAGACCACGCTCGCCGCGCAGCCGACGAGCGCTATCGACCACACCACCAACGGCCTCGGTGCACACGCAGTGGCCGTCCCGTGCGGCCCCGCCATCATTGATGCGCCCATCACGTGCTCCCGGCGCTGCTCGGTCGACGGCCTTGCGGTCCGACCGAGGTCCAGGGTCGCCGGGTCTCGTCGAGCCGAGCACCGGTAGATCAAGCCGCCATCTCGATGGTATGCCGATCCGCGACGGCCGTCCACGAATGCAACCGTGGCCAGTGATCGGACAAAGGACGCCACCAACGTCATCGTCGCGTTCAACTGATTGGGTCACTCTTGGAGAGAATGATCGCGTTCGTGCAGATTTGACACAATCATCGCGGAAAGGAAAGTGCACAAGCCCCACGGTTCCACACGGCAAATGAACCGGATCCTTCCGGGCGGGGCCCTCGAGACGAGCCCGCTCGAATAAAGCGTCCGGGGAGCCGCTGTCAGTCCTCTTAGGCTAGCAACCGGCCCGAGTCGCGCGTCTTTCCTCCGCCGCGTTCGCACCTATGGAGGGCGGTGGGCAGCGGTGCTGGCAGGAGAGCCAGCTGAAGAGCCGCCCACGGGTCTGCGTCGCCGGCAGACCACTATGACCTAAGAAA
>C688J18823_10002759_pt1 | contig 11029 bp, 8 predicted proteins | sample HopSoiMetagenom1_FD_18823 | JGI IMG/M metagenome (IMG submission 18823) | reverse complement strand
GGGCGGCATAGGATCGGTGCTCATCGAGAAGAAAGACGTGCGCCTGGGCAAGACCTCGTACTTCATGTCGGGCGAGGAATGGGCACAGATCTATCTTGACGAGGTCCATGTGCCGCCCGAGAACGTGCTGCTGGGTGAAGGCGGGTTCAAGAAGCAGATCGCCGGCTTCAACGTCGAGCGCATCGGCAACGCCGCGCGGTCGCTCGCCCTCGGCCGCTATGCCTACGAGACGGCGCGCGTCTGGGCGCTCGAGCGCCGCCAGTTCGGGCGGCTGCTGTGCGAGTTCCAGGGCCTGCAATGGAAATTCGCCGACATGAAGATGAAGCTCGACGCCGCCCAGCTCCTGCTCTATCGCGCGGCCGCCAATGCCGATCGCGGCTTCCCGTCCCCCGAGGAGACCGCGATCGCGAAGGCCTATTGCAATCAGGCCGGCTTCGAGGTCGCCAACGAATCGCTCCAGGTTATGGGCGGCATGGGCTACAGCCAAGAGTCGCTCGTCGAGTACTGCCTGCGCCGCTGCCGCGGCTGGATGATCGCCGGCGGCTCTATCGAAATCCTGAAGAATCGCATCGCCGAGCACATCTTCGAGCGCAGCTTTCCCCAGCGCTGAAATCGGTGACTGTCACCCATTTCACTCGGTCTTGGCGCCGGAGACCTTCACCACTTCTGCCCAGCGCGCGATTTCGTCGCGCAGCTGCCGGTCGAATTCTTCCGGCGTGTTGCCCACCGGCTCGGCGCCCTGCTCTAGCAGGCGCTTGCGCGTATCGGGCGAGGCGGCTGCCCGGGCGACGGCCGTAGCGAGCGTGCGCACGATATCGCGCGGCGTGGCCGACGGTGCGAGCAGCGCGAACCACAGCGGCACCTCGACGCCCTCGACGCCTGCCTCCTTCATCGTCGGCACAGCAGGCATGAGGGCCGTGCGGCTCGCGCCGGCGACGGCCAACGCGCGCAGCCGGCCGCTCTTTACGTGCTGGCCGATGGCGAGCGGATTGACGAATGACATCTGAACTTCGCCCGCGATCAGGGCGGTGAGCGACGGCGCGCTCCCCTTGTAGGGCACGTGCACGATGTTCGTGCCGGTGCGCAGCTTGAAGAGCTCGGCGGCGAGATGCTGCGTCGTCCCGGGGCCGGCCGACGAATAGTTGAGCGAGCCTGGCTGCGCGCGCGCGAGCGCCACCAGCTCCTGCACATTGCGCGCCGGAAGCGAAGCGGGCACCACCAGAAGGTTCGTGCTCTGCGAGAAGACCGAGATGCCGGTGAGGTCGCGCAGCGCGTCGTATGGCGGGTCGCGGTAGAGCGACATGTTGATCGCCACCGCCGGGCTGGTGAAGAGCAGCGTGTAGCCGTCGCCGGGAGCCTTGGCGACATACTCGTTGGCGATGTTGGTGCCGGCGCCGGGCTTGTTCTCGACCACGACCTGCTGGCCGACGAGCTCGCTCATCTTCGCGGCGAGCAGGCGCGCATTGATGTCGACGCCGCCACCGGGCGTGAAGCCGACGATGAAGCGCACCGGGCGATGGGGATAGTTCTGCGCCGGCGCGGGGCCCGCCGCCAGCGCGCAGAAAATAATTGCGGCCCTGGCCCCGAATCGCATCATGGACTGCCGTGCGCGGCGACGCAGATGTCGATGCGCTCGAGCGCCTGCTGATAGGCGCGCGGGCCGCCGAACAGGCTCGCCACGCGCTCCTTGAAGAAGTCGACGAACAGCGCTCGCTCCTCCCGCGTGCACAGCTCGCCGAGCGGCTCCATCAGCCACACGATCGGCGAGGCGAGCGCGCTCTGTGGCAGCTTGGGGGCGATTGCGTCGTAGTTGGCGCGCAGGAAATCGAACGCCGCGCGGCGATTGGTATCGTCGGCGAGCGTGGCCTCGAGGAGCTCGGCGGCGTCGTAGCCGTTGGTGTCCTCCTTGAGCGAGAGCTCAAGCATGGCAGTGCGCAGCTTCGCCTCGCGCACCTTGCCGAGCGCCGCGAGCAGGTAGCGTCGCTCGCGCCGGTCGGTCGTGGCGATCGCGGCCTTCTCCAGGCGCGCATAGGTGTCGGCGTCGGCGAAGCGCGCCGCGGTGTCGAGCACCGCCGGGGTCAGCGTCGCCGGCACCGCGTCGTGGTTTGCGAGCCAGGCCGTCGCCAACTCGCGGGCACGGCCGCGCAGCTGGGCGTCGTCGTCCACCTGCGCTGCGAAGCTCATGAGTCGGGGGCGGAGCTCGCGCTCGTCCTCGGCCTCGGCGGCCGCCTCGCTCCAGGTCATCGCCGCCGCAAGTGGTTGCACGCGTCGCGCGATGATCTCGCGCTTGGTGCGGGCATCGGCGGGCGAGAGCCATGCGTCGCGCTGCTTCTGCAGCAGCTCGATTGCCTCCAGCCGCGCCACCGGCGACATGTGAGCGAGGCCCGCGTCGGCCCAGGCGAGCGCGTCGGAAAGTGCCGCCAGGCCCGATTCGGCGAGCACGCGCACGTCGATCAGGGCGCCGACCATCTCGTTCGCGCTCAGCAAGTCCGGCTGCGAGCGCGCGCGTTCGCCGAGTCCGCGCGCGTAGCGCGCGACGTAGTAGCTCTTGCCGCCGGCGTTGGCGACGAGGAGCGACGGGCACGCGGGCTGCGTGAGCGGCAGGAAGCTCTTGCCGTTGCCGATGTCGGCGCACTGCGTCCAGGTGCCGTAGCGCACGCAAAGCGGCGTGGTCCAGGCGAGCTCGGCCGCCGCCAGCCCCGCGGGGCGCAGGCGCTGCTGCTCGAGCGCGAGCGCCGCGGGCTCGCCGCTGCACTCGAGCGCGATATCGACCAGCGGTACGCCCGGCTGCTCGATGAAGCCGCGGAACATGGCGAGCGCTTCGGCGCCGCGCCCGGAAGCTTCGCCGAGCGCGCGGATGAAGTCCTCCGAGGTGGCGTTGGCGAGCGCGTGCCGCTTGAGGAAGACGCGCACGCCCTGGCGGAAGGTCTCGGGCGAGAACCAGCTCTCGAACATCGACAACACGGCGGCGCCCTTCTGGTACGTGATGCTGTCGAAGGCGCCGGACAGGTCGTTCTTATCGGCCACCGGGTTGCGGATGCGCCGCGCGCTCGGCAGCCGGTCGAGCTCGAGCGCGTAGCTGCGGCCGTAGCGCACCGACCAGCCGCGTGCCCAGTCGGCGCGATAGTGCTCGATCACCTTGTCACCCATCCAGCTCGCGAAGGCTTCGTTCAGCCACGTGTCGTCCCACCAGGCGAGCGTCACCAGGTTGCCGAACCACATGTGCGCCAGCTCGTGCGCCGCGACCGAAGCATAGCGGCGGCGGAACGAGGCGTCTCCTCGCGCGGCGTGGCGAGCAGCAGCGATGAGGAGTACGTGATGAGGCCGACGTTCTCCATCGCGCCGAAGCCGCTCGACTGCGGGATGCTGACCGTGTCGAGCTTGTCGAACGGGTAAGGGATGCCGAAATACTCCTCGAGGATCTGCAGCAGGCGGGGCGTCACTTCCTTCGCCCAGCGCGTCTCGGCGCCGCGCCCTTTCAACGCGAGATAGCGCAGCTTGGTCTTCTTTGCGCCGGCGGTCCCGCCATCCACCACGTCGAACGGCCCGACGGCGAGCGCCACGAGATAGCTCGGCAGCGGCTTGGTGGGCCCGAACTCATGGCGCGTCCAGCCCGGGCGCCCGGGCGCCGCTGTAGCGCGCATCTCCGGCGTGTTGCTCGCCACCACCTCGCTGCTCGGCGCATCGACGATCAATCGCCACGGCGTCTTCCAGCCGGGCTCGTCGAAGCAGGGAAAAGCGCGCCGCGCATGGATCGATTCGAACTGCGACAGCACGTACGCATCGCCGTGCTCTTCCTGGCGAAAGAGGCCGCGCGAGGCGCGTTCGTAGCTACCGTGGTAGCGAATGCGCGCCGTGGCGATGCCTGGCGAGAAGTGCGGCCCGCGCGCCGCGAAGCCGACGAAGTCGTCGCCGCCCGCCACGACCGACACGGGAAGCGAGCGGTTTTCCTGCTCGAAGTACGCCGAGTCGATGGTAAGTCCGGTGGCATTCAGCCACAGCACCGGCGTGTAGCGGTTGATGCGCATGGTGATACGCACCTCGCCGCTGAATTCGGTCGCCTTCGGATCGATCGCGAGCGTCGCGCCGTATTCGAGCGGCGTCGCGACCTCGCCGAGGCGAAAGGCGGGCGGCTGCACCTGCGGCTTCACGCCTTCCTGCGCGTGCGCCGCCATCGCGGCGAGCAGCGCCGCCGCCCACAACCCTGGGATGCGCATTGCGCGGCAAGGATACTAGAATCGGTTTCGCATTCCGGGAGGATTTCATGCGCGCAGCCCTCGCTCTCTTCGCCGTGGCCGCGCTCGCCGCCGGCAAGCACAGCGCGGCGCAGACGCCGCCGAGCGCCTTTGCGCCGAACAACGTGCCCGCTTCTTTCTTCAGCACGGTAGTCGACGATCCGTATCGCGCGCTCGAGGAGGTTGCCAATCCCGAGGTCGCGGCCTGGGCCAAGGCCAACGCGGAGTACGCCCGCACGACCCTCGACTCGTTGCCCGGCTACAAGGCCCTGCGCACGCGCGTCGCCGAGCTCGACGAAGCGACCGCCGCGGTGGTCGGCTCCGTCCGGCTCGACGGCAAGGGCAACGTCTATTTCACGCGCCGCGCTGCGGCCGACAACACGTTCAAGCTATACCGGCGCGACGCGAAAGGCGCCGAGACGCTGCTCATCGATCCCGACGACTGGCAGAAGAACACCGGCAAGCCGCACGCGATCAACTACTTCGCGCCTGCGCCCGACGGCGAGCTCGTCGCCGTCGGCATCTCGGCGGTCGGCTCCGAACAGGCTTCCATCCACGTCGTGGAAACCGCGAGCCGCCGTCAGCTCGGCGAGCCGATCGACCGTGCGCAATACCCCGGCATCAACTGGCGTCCGGATTCGCGCTCATTCTTCTACTTGCGCCAGCAGGAGCTGAAGCCCGGCATGCCGGCGACGGAGAAATACCAGGACGGGCGCGCCTGGTTGCACGTCGTCGGCACGAGCGCCAGCGCCGATACGCTGATCGCCGGTCGCAACGTCTCGAAGCAAATGCCGGTGCGGCGCGCAGATTTCGTCTTCGTGAACGCCATTCCCGGCTCACGCTTTGCGATCGCGGCGGTCGCCAATGGCGTGCAGAACGAAGTGGCGCTGTATACAGCGCCGCTGGTGAGCGTCGGCAAGCCGGACACGCCGTGGAAGCGCATCTGCGATTTCACCGACAAGGTGACCGAGTGGGCCGTGCAGGCGGACGACGTCTACCTCATGACCTATCGTGACAGCACGCGCTTCTCGGTCGTGCGCATGCGCCTTACGGCACCGGACCTTGCCAACGCCACGACCGTCGTCCCGGCCTCCGAGCGCGTGCTGATCAACCTGCATGCGGCCAAGGACGGCCTCTATGTCGAGGCGCGCGAAGGCACGGTGAAGCGCCTCCTGCGCCGCGCCTGGGGTGCGAGCAATACCACCCCGATCACCTTGCCGGTCGAAGGCAGCGTGCGGGTAATGGCGACTTGGCCGCAGCTCGACGGCGCCATCGTCGGCGCGGGCGGCTGGACGCGCGCGCGGCAAATCTACGTCGTGAAGCGCGCCGGAACGGCGGCCAATACGGGACTGCAGCCGCTCGGCCCGTTCGACGCGCCCGAGGGCCTGGTCGTCACCGAAGTGAAGGTGCCGAGTCACGACGGCGCCCAGGTGCCGCTCTCCATCATCCATCGCGCCGACGTCAAGCTCGACGGCTCCAATCCGACGCTGCTCTACGGCTACGGCTCGTACGGCTTTTCGGAGGAGCCGAACTACACGCCGACGCGGCTCGCGTGGCTCGAGCGCGGCGGCGTCTACGCGGTGGCGAACGTTCGCGGCAGCGGCGTCTACGGCTACGACTGGTACAAGGCGGGCTACAAGGCGACCAAGCCCAACACCTGGAAGGACTTCATCGCCGCCGCGGAATACCTGATCGCGCAGAAGTACACGACGAGCGCGCGGCTTGGCATCATGGGCCGCAGCGCGGGCGGCATCCTCGTCGGCCGGGCGATGACCGAGCGCCCGGATCTTTTCGCGGCGGTCGTGCCAGTCGTCGGCGCGCTTGACATGATCCGCGCCGAGGCGACCGCCAACGGCATACCGAACATCCCGGAGTTCGGCACGGTGGCGAAGGAAGACGAATTCCGCGCACTCCTCGCCATGAGCAGCTACCACCACGTGCAGCAAGGTGTCGCCTACCCGGCCGTGATGCTCATGCACGGCGTGAACGATCCGCGAGTCGACTACTGGCATTCGGCGAAGATGGCGGCACGGCTCGGCGCCTCCACGACCTCCGGCAAGCCGGTCCTGCTCAACCTCGACTACGACGCCGGTCACGGCGTAGGCGCCACCAAGGAGCAGCGCCAGCGCGAGACCGCCGATTACTTTGCCTTTCTCTTCTGGCAGACCGGACAGGCCGATTTCCAGCGGCACTGAAACCGCGCGTAATCAACGTAGTAGCGGGGATTTCGTCCTCGTGCCGAATTGACATACCCTCTACAGTCGCGCCCAACGGGAGCTATGTCTTTGGTGGAGAACGCGCAAGCCAGTTCTTTCGAAAGCCTGCTCGGCGAGAGCCGGGACCTCGTTTCGCAACGGCTGCGCGCCGCCGTGGCACGCATGCTTGAAAAGGCCGATGAAGCGCTGGCGACGCTTACGGTGCAGACCCAGAACAAGGAAACGCAGCAAGCCTACCAGCAGACGCGAAAGCTGCTGGTAAGCGGCCGCCAGACGCTGGCGACGCAGTTTCACCAGCTATACCTCGCCGAATTTCTCAAGCGCACCAGCCAGGTCGCCGACGACGGGCAGAGCTTCGCCGAATTCGACACGTCGCTCGAGCTGGTCGGCGAGGACGATCTCGTGGAAACGTTGAAGTTCCGGGAGCTCGCGACCAAGCTCAGGCGCTACTGCGACGAGGAGCTTGGCGCCCTGGATCAGCGGGTGGGCGTGCTGCTAGGCGATGCAAACCTCGCCGCGGAGCGCAATCCCTTCGGTCCCGAGACGATCTGCGACGCCTACCAGCAGGCGTGCCGCGCGCTCCAGGCCGAGACGCAGGTGCGGGGGGTGCTGCGCAAGCTCTTCGATGACCACGTGATCGACGAGGTGCGCTCGGTCTACAAGGACGTCAACGCGCTCCTGGTGCGCAATTCGATCCTGCCGAAGATCCGCTACAGCTTCTCGAAGAAGCCGGACGAAGCGCGCAAGGCGACCGACAAGGCCGGCGGCAATGACGCGCATGAAGAGGGCGCTGCCGATGAGCAGAGCATCTTCTCGCTCCTGCAGAATCTGGTCGCAGGCCAGGCCGCCGGAGGCGCGCTTCGCGGTGGAGCGGGCGGCGGCGCCGTGGCGCTGCCGCCCGGAGTGGTCGTATTGCAGGGCGCCGAGCTGCTCGGATCACTCACCCGGCTGCAGCAGGGCGACACCAGCGTAATCCCGGGCGGCCTGCCGGCGGCGGCGGCGTCTGGCACGGTGAATGTGCTGAACGAGCTCAAGTCGACTGGCTTCGCCGCGGGTCTCGTGCAGATGGACGCGACGACACTCGATATCGTGGCGATGCTCTTCGATCAGCTGTTCGACGACCCGAACATTCCGGTCGGGCTGAAGAGCCTCATCGGCCGGCTGCAGATCCCGATGCTCAAGGTGGCGATCGCCGACAAGTCGTTCTTCACCAACAAGACGCACCCGGCGCGCGCGCTCCTCGACACCTTCGGTGACGTGGCGACGCGGCTGCCGACCGATTTCGGCACGCAGCATCCGACGTTCGTGCGCATCGAAGCGATGGTTCAGCAGATCGTCGACAGCTTCCAGGACGACGTCGGCGTCTTCGACGGCGCGCGTGCGCAGGTCGAGGCGCTGATCGCCGAGCATGACGAGCACATTCAGGCGCAATCGCAGGCGGCCGCGCAGCGCATCGAGCAAACGGAGAACCTGGCCGTCGCCAAGACCGCCGCAGAGGACGAAGTGAAGGCGCGCGTGCAGTCGCACAACATGCCCGGGCCGGTGCTGGAGTTCATCGTCGAGCAATGGCGCCGCCTGCTCCTGCTGGTGCACGCCAAATACGGCAGAAGCGGCGCGGAATGGAAGGACGCGGTCGAGACGATGGACGAGCTCGTGTGGAGCGTCGAGCCGAAGACGAGCGTGGAGGACCGGCGCAAGCTCGCCGCCATGGTGCCGCGCCTGGTGAAGCGGCTGGTGAAGGGCATGCAGGCGCTCGGCGCGGAGGCGGGCGTGCGCGAGCGCTTCCTTGCCGAGCTCATGAAGATCCACACCGAGCCGCTCGCCGCCAAGGCAAACGACAAGGCGGTGCCGAACAAGGCGCCCGCCGCCGCGCAAGCGGCGCCGCCCGCGCCCGCGAATCTCGACCTCAGCGCTCCCGTGACGGTCAAGAATCCGTACGGCGCAGGAGAAGTGCAGGTGAGCGGCCTCGACTTCGCGCCGATGCCTGCGGACATGGACAAGCGTGCGGCCGCCAAGGCGGCGCTGCAGGCATCGCTCGCGGCGGAGCCACCGGAGAAGATGACCATGGGCACGTGGGTGGAATTCCGGCCGAAGGGCGGCGCAGAGCATCGCGTCGCGAAGCTGCTGTTCGTCAGCCCGAAGAAAACGCGCTACCTCTTTTCCGACCGACGCGGAGACGACGTGCTCGAGCTGAGCCGCGCCGAGCTCGTGCGCCGGTTGCGTACCGGCGAGGCGGTGCGCCTGGACGGCGAGCCGCACGAGCCGCTCTTCGAGCGCATCGCGAGCGGCCTGGTCGACAAGCTGCGCGCCCCGGCGACCCGCGCCGCCTGAAGTGGCGCTCGAGCGCGCCGCGCACGCGGAGCGCGCGCTTTTCATCTGTGCGCACAGCGCTGGCGGCCACATGCACGATCAGGCGATGCTGGTTACCGCCGAGGCGCTCGGCACGCTCGGCGTCGAAACGCTGCGCTTCAACTTCCCCTATCGCGAGCGCGGCGCAAAGCTGCCCGATCCCATGCCGGTGCTGCAAAAGCGCTTCGCCGCCGAGGCCGACGCCGCGCGTCCGGACCTGCGCGGCCGCCCGCTCATCCTCGGCGGCCGCTCCATGGGCGGCCGGGTCGCCACCCTGCTCGCCGCCGACGGCTTCGCCTGCGACGCGCTCCTCCTCTTCGCCTATCCGCTCCACCCGCAGGGCAAGCCCGAGAAACTCCGCGACGCGCATCTCTCGCGCATCCGCATACCGGTGCTCTGCTTCAACGGCACCCGCGACGCCCTCTGCACCAAGGAGCTCATGGAGCGGGCGCTCGAGCCGGTCGGGCCGAACTGGCGCCAGCACTGGATCGAAGGCGCCGACCATTCGCTGAAAGGGGCGAAGGTCATGGAGCAAATAACGAGCGCGGTTGCCGGTTGGTTACCGATATGATCTAGAAGCATGATGTTTGCGATCAAGGCGGACGTTAGCGATACAACGGCCGAAACGTTCGCATTCAGCGCGCAGAAGACGATGTATGGCGGGAAGCAGATCGCCGAAGGCGATTCGGTATTCGTCTTCGCAAGCGAGAACGAAGGCGGACCGGGCTTGATCGCCCGAGGCCTCGTTACCTCAGCAGAGGCGCTCGCCAAGAAGCCGGGAATCGCCCGCCAAACGCCGCGTGTCAGCATCAGCGTCAAGCGCACCGCGCTGGCGAAGCGACGCCTGGGGCGGAGCGAGCTGAAGCGGTTCTCCGACTGGGACGACGGGCGGCCCGAGACGGAACTCAATTTCAAGTTCTATCGTCAGGCAACCGACAAGATCGTTGGCATCTCCGACGAAGCCGCGGCGTTCCTTGAGGGATTCTTTTGACGAGGCAGCCGCGGGTAATGCGCGCAGCGTGCTGGGCGTTGCTCGCGCTTGCGGTAATGATGCTCGGCCAAGGCTGCGCGAGCGCGCCCGAAGTGGACAGCGTTCCGCCGCAGGCAAAGCGCGGCGAGTTCGCCGACGAGTCGCTAACGGTTGGACGCACGAAGCGCGTGTACCGCCTGTTTGTGCCGACCAGCGTCGCGCTCAACCGCCCGGCGCCGCTCGTGGTCGCGTTTCACGGCATGCTGGTGGACAGCAAGGACGTGATGCCCAAGTACACGAAGCTCAACGAGACCGCCGAGCGCCATGGTTTCATCATGGTCTATCCAGAGGCTGTCGGCGGTGTCTGGGGCATCTTGCCGGACAAGGTGCAAGCCGACATCGCGTTCTTCGATGCGTTGCTCGCACACCTCTCGAAAACGTACCGCATTGACCGCGACCGCGTGTACGTGCTCGGCATGTCGAACGGCGGTTACTTGGCGCAACTGCTCGCTACGGAGCGCTCGACGAGGATCGCTGCGGCCGCCTCGCACTCCGGAGTGCTCGGCCTGCAGACGCTTGGCGGCATCAACGCGGCGCGCAAGTTTCCGGTGATGATCGTGCACGGGACGGCGGACTTCATCTTTCCGGTCGCGTTGGCGCGCGAGAACGCGGACAAGTACCGGCGCGAAGGTCACGAGGTGAACTATGTCGAAGTGCCTGGCCTCGGGCACGCATGGGCGAGCCACGCCGACATCAACGAGCGCATGTGGGTCTTCTTCGCCGGCCATCCGCTTACCAGTCCGCTGCCAGTGACCAATCAGAAGAAGGGCACATAACGAATGGCAAACGCACGGCCCCGCGGGAGCGGCCATCTGCTGCAGGAAACCGAGCGAGTGATCATCACGGAGTGGCGCCTTGCGCCAGGCGCCGAAACGGGATGGCACCGCCATGCGCACGACTATGTCGTGGTCTGTCTCACCGCGGGCCGCCTTCTGGCCGAAACGGCTGGCGGCAACGTGGAGACCGAGCTGCGGTTCGGTCAAACTTATGCTCGTCCGGCGGGCGTCGAGCACAACATCGTCAACGCAAACCCGCATGAGTTTAGTTTCATCGAACTCGAGCTGAAATGACGGGTCTCATTCCGGGCGTTGGACTGTGGAGGTCTCGATGAGGAAGTGGCTTCGCGAATACCTATCGTTCGGACTGACGATCGCCTTGCTGCTGGCGGCGCGTTCGTCGCTCGCCGACCACTATGTCGT
>C688J18823_10002758_pt1 | contig 11029 bp, 9 predicted proteins | sample HopSoiMetagenom1_FD_18823 | JGI IMG/M metagenome (IMG submission 18823) | reverse complement strand
TATAGCTTTCGAGTTCGCAACGCTCAGGGACGCTACCGCTGGTTCCTCAGTCGCGTCGAACCGCTCCGGGCGAGCGATGGAACCCTTCTGCAGTGGATCGGGCTGAATCTGGATATCGAAGAGCTCAAGTGCGCAGAGCAAGCACTGCGGGAGAGCGAATGGAAGTTCCGCGATTACGCCGAAACCGCATCCGACTGGTTTTGGGAGATCGGTCCGGACTACAAATTCACGCTGCTGACCGAAAATGCGTTTGGCTCGGACCCGGCGGGTCGAATCGGCACGGCATGCTGGGATCACGCTCTGGACCTTGAAACGGAACCTGAGAAGTGGCGGGTCCTTACGGCAACTCTCGATTCACGTAAACCGTTTCGTGACTTCGTATATTACTCAACGGGGGGCGACGGCTCTCCGATGTATGTGAAGGCTAGCGGCAAGCCGGTGCTTGATGCCAACGGAGATTTCCGTGGTTATCGCGGCACCGGCAGCGATGTGACGGCAACCATGCGCGCGCAGGAGGAGCATGAGAGGCTGCGCCGACTGGAGTCAGACCTCGCCCACATGAACCGCTTGAGCATGATGGGAGAACTGGTCGCCTCGCTCGCTCACGAAATCACGCAGCCCGTCGCAACCGCGCGCAATAATGCGCGTGCGGCCCTCAATTTTCTAGATAAGCAGCCGCCAGACTTGGGCGAGGTCCGGGAAGCGCTCGGCTGTGTTGTTGGCGATGCCGATCGCGCGGGAGTCATCATCGACCGGATTCGTGATCACATTAAGAAGACGCCGCCGCGAAAGCATCGTTTTGATCTCAATGAGGCGATCAATGAGGTGATTGGGTTGTCGCAAAGCGCAATCGCCGAGAATGGAGTTTCCGTCCAAACTCGCCTGTCGGAGGGGTTGGCTCCCGTCGAGGGAGATCGTGTTCAATTGCAACAAGTCATTCTGAACTTGGTCCTGAACGCGGCCGAAGCAATGACCGCGGTCGAAAAGGGGGCGCGTGACTTGTTAATCAGCAGCGAGCAAAACCGGACAAATGGCGTACTCGTCACGGTGCGCGATTCTGGGCCGGGCATTGATCCGGAACATACTGAGCGCGTATTCGATTCTTTCTACACCACAAAGCCCAGCGGAATGGGGATGGGGCTATCAATCTGCCGATCCATCATTGACGCCCACGGGGGGCGGCTGTGGGCAGATGCAGTTGAGCCTAGAGGCGCCGCATTTCAGTTTACCTTGCCCGGCTCGGAAAGAAGCTCATAAATCGTCATTGGTCGGTTCACCGGAATGGAGAGCAGTACGGAGACACCGCATGAGGTGCTTCTCATCAATGGGCTTGCGAAGGTAACAAACGACCCCTTCGTTCAGGGCGCGGACCCGGGCGTTGTCATCATGGTAGGCAGTCACAAGGATCGTTGGAATCGCAAAGCCCGAATCGGTGAGGTGTCTGTGGAGTTCGGCACCGGTCATCCCAGGCATCTGGACGTCGGCGATCAAGCAGGCGGTTTCGACGAGACGAGGGGACGCAAGGAAATCGGCTGCCGACGGGAATACCTCAGCGGCGTAGCCAAGCGACCTCATGAGCCGTTTCATAGACTCGCGAAAGAACTGATCATCCTCAACGACCGAGACCAGTAACGCGTTCGGCATACAGCCTCCCGGCAGTCCGCTAGAACCCGCCATACAGACAGTCCACGACAGTGCTCTCACCCCTGCGCGTGAACCTCACTAGCCTTCGCCAAGAAGGCGAAAGGAGCAATCCCCGCGCGCCTAAGCCTTGGTTTAGCGCTCAGGCGGAGCAGGCAGGCTATTCACATGCCCGGGTTGGGACTAAACCTGGCCGTCACAGCGATGCCGAACTTGCGGATCGAGACAAGGCTCATTTCCCTCGTCCCTTAACTCAAGCCAAAGCGATGCCTGACGCAAAGCCGACCGTCTTGGTCATTGACGACGACCTGGACCTCCGAGGCTCAGTCGGGCGTCTGTTGCGATCGCTTGGCCTGGACGCGCTCCTGTTCGGGTCGGTGTCCGAATTTCTCGCGGCGCAACTGCCGGACGGCCCCGCCTGCCTGGTCCTCGACGTGAGATTGCCGGGTCAGAGCGGCCTTGATTTTCAACGCGAGTTCGTTGCAACCAGCAGGCAACTCCCAATCATCTTCATTACGGGGCATGGCGACATCCAGATGTCGGTACAGGCGATGAAAGGCGGTGCGATAGAATTCCTTGAGAAGCCGTTTCGCGATCAGGAGCTTCTCGATGCAATCCAGCTCGGCCTCTCTCGCGATCGTGCCCGGCGCGAGAACGACAAGGCCTTGGGTATGCTCAGAGAGCGCTTCGAAGCGCTGACCCCCCGTGAACGTGAGATCATGATTCATGTCGTACGGGGTCGGCTCAGTAAGCAAATCGCCTTCGATATCGGCGTCAGCGAAGCCACAGTTAAGGTTCATCGAAGCAACATGATGCGCAAGATGAAGGCTGCCTCGCTGCCGGAGCTTGGTCTAATCGCTGACAAGCTCAATTTGCTCTATTAGCTCGTAAGGCATCCGAACCCGCTTATCGGCCTCCTTACGTCAGGATGACAACCGCGCGCACTACGCGGGCGCGCCTTCTTTTGTCAGCGAAGTTGCATCCTTCCAGGTCGCCCCTCCTCCCCCTGCCTACCAAACTAAGGTCCCGTTGTCGGGGTGTCGGGGGCCTTATTAGCTCGGTCTAAACCAAGGCTTATAGCGACCCGACGCGAGCCCAATCCTTCTGTACGCACGCTCAATGGAGACCGCAATTCGACTGGTCCAACATTAGGCCCATCGCGCAATTGCTCCGGTCGGAGGACAGATATGCCAAGAACGGTCGCTGATCAGTGCGCGGATACTCTCGCGGCTGCGGGGATCACCGTGCCGGCTGCGGTTGAACCCGATCGTTTAGCCGCCTTCCTGAACGGCGATGGCCACGTGACGATCCTGTGCGGCTCCGGATGCGCAGGCGCGCACGAGGAACTCCTGGCGCTCGGCGAAAGGCTGCAGGCGCCGATGGCGCACGCGATGCGGGGCGAGGAGCGTGTCGAATGGGACAACGCGATCATCAACGGCCGCGCCGACGAATTCCTCGACCTCGCGAAGACCAATCTGTGGCGATAGGGGCGTGTCATGGATTTCACCGCATTGCTGCTGTCGCGATTGCAGTTCGCGTTCACCGTCTCGTTCCACATCATCTTTCCCTCCTTCACGATCGGGCTGGCTGCGTGGCTGACGGTGCTCGAGGCGCTCTATCTCGCGACCGGGCGGCCGGCCTACCGCACCGTCTTCGACTTCTGGCTTCGGATTTTCGCGGTCGCTTTCGGCCTCGGCGTCGTCTCCGGCATCGTCATGGCCTTCGAGTTCGGCACCAACTGGAGCGAGCTCTCGCGCGTATCGGGACCAATCCAGGGGCCGCTTCTCACTTACGAGACATTCACCGCCTTTCTGCTCGAGGCGAGCTTCTTCGGCGTTCTGCTGTTCGGTCGCCAGCGCGTGCCGCCGTGGCTGTACCTGGTTTCGACGGCGATGGTTGCGCTCGGAACCACGAGCTCGGCCTTCTGGATCATGGTCAACAACAGCTGGATGCAGGTGCCGGTCGGCTATGCCGTCGAGAACGGCATGTTCGTCCCCACGGATTGGGGCAAGATCATCTTCAGCCCTGTCGTCTGGGTGCGCTTTCCACACATGCTTCTTGCCTCTTACTTGACCGGCGCTTTTTGTGTCGCCGCGACGGGAGCCTGGTATCTTCTACGGCGCGAATTCCACGCCGAGGCCCGCATCATGCTGCGCATGGGCCTTTATCTCGCGGCGAGCCTTATTCCCGTACAACTCTTCTTCGGTCACCTTACCGGCGACTACGTCCATGACCATCAGCCTGCAAAGTTCGCGGCGATCGAAGCCCGGTGGCACGACGAGCAGCCCGCCAGCGAAGTGCTGATCGCGCTTCCCGATGAGCACGCGGAAGCCAATCGCTATGCGATCAGCCTCCCGTATCTTGGCAGCGTGATCGCCAGCATGAGCTTCCACTCCAAGGAAGTCGGCTTGACCGATTTTCCGCCGCAGGATCGGCCACCAGTGCTCGTCCCGTTCTTCGCCTTCCGCGTCATGGTCGGGTGCGGCCTGGTCATGCTGCTTCTCGCCTGGGTTGGCACATATTTGAGCGTCAAAGACCGCATAGAGCGTAACCGCACGCTGCTGTGGTGCATCTTTCTCAGTTTCCCCTTGCCGCATATCGCGATCTTGACCGGCTGGTTCACTGCCGAGGTGGGCCGCCAGCCATGGACCATCTATGGCGTCCTGCGCACGGCGGATGCCCTGACGCCATTCCTGACGACCCGGGTAGCGACGATCTCGCTTGTCGTCTTCTGCACCATCTACGTTTTCATCTTTGCCTTCGGGGTCCTCTACATTTATCGGCTGCTCCGCGCCGGCCCGATGGGCGCTCTCGTGCTGCCGCCGACGGGCGCCGTGCCCAATCGCCCGATGTCCGTGGTCGATCACTCGACTTTGCCGGACGCGCGCCACTTCGCCGCGGGAGAATAGCCATGATCCTCTACTGGGCGGCCGTGCTTGCCATCAGCATTCTTCTCTACGTGCTCCTCGATGGCTTCGACCTTGGCATCGGCATCCTCTTCGCCGGCGCCCGAAGCGACGCCGATCGCGAGTCGATGATCAGCGCGATCGCGCCCATTTGGGACGGAAACGAGACCTGGCTGGTGGCCACGGGGGTGGTGCTCTGGGGCGCCTTCCCGGTCGTCTATGCGACGCTTCTTTCCGCATTTTATCTGCCGCTGTTCTTCATGCTTGGCGGGCTCATCATGCGCGGGGTCGCTTTCGAGTTCCGGCATAGGACAGAGCGGTGGCGGTGGCTTTGGGACGCAAGCTTCGTCGGCGGTTCGCTCGTCGCCACCTTCATGCAGGGGCTCACTGTCGGCGCTTTGGTCGAGGGGCTGCCGATCTCCAATGGCCGCTACGTTGGCGGCAACCTCGGCTGGCTGAGCACCTTCGCGCTGCTGTGTGGTGTCGGCCTTTGCATCGGCTATGCGCTGCTCGGGGCGAGCTGGCTCGTCCGCAAATGTGACGGCGAGGTCCGCCAGTTTGGCTACCGCCTCATTCCGCGTCTGTCGATCGCGCTGTTAGTCTTCCTGATCGCCGTGTTTGTCACAGCGCTTGCCGACAACCTCCGCGTGATGGAGCGGTGGATCGAGCGGCCCTATCTCTTGGTCTTTCCCGCGATCGGAGCCATCGCGGCGAGAATGCTGGCCACAAGCATTCGCCGCCGGACCGACCGCACGCCATTCCGGATGGTCGTCATCATCTTTCTGGCGGCGTTCGGCACGCTCGCGATCTCCTTCTGGCCTTACATGATTCCCTTTTCGATCACGATCGACGAGGCCGCGTCGCCGCATACGAGCCTTGCCTTCATGTTTTGGGGCGTCGGTCTCTTCGTCTTTCCGCTGACGCTCCTCTACACGGCCGTCAGCTATAGCGTGTTCAGAGGCAAGGTCCGCCCGGAGGAAGGGTGCCAGCCCATGAGCGATTTCCACGGATTTCAACCCTAGGCAAGAGGTGATGTCGTGAGTAAGCGAGTAGCCGATCTGATAGTCGAGACCCTGCAAGCCGCCGGCGTGAAGAACTGCTACGGCATCGTCGGCGACACATTGAACCAGATCGCCCATGCGATCGATCGCAGCGAGATCGATTGGGTCCATATGCGGCACGAGGAGGCCGGGGCCTTCGCGGCGGGTGCGGAAGCTCAGCTTACCGGCCGCCTTGCAGCCTGCGCAGGCTCGTGCGGCCCCGGCAGCCTCCACTTCATCAACGGACTTTACGAGGCCAACCGCAATCGCGCGCCCGTCATCCTGATCGCAAGCCAAATCGCGCGGCACGATCTGGGCTTCGAATCGGTCCAGGAGGTCGACTTGGCCGAGGTCTACAAGGGCTGCAGTGTCTTCAGCGAGATGATCCTCACGCCCGAGCAGGCTCGACGCAAGACCGTCGCGGCTTGCCAGGCAGCACTGACGAGACGTGGCGTCGCCGTGCTCGTGGTTCCGGTGGATATCGCCAATGCCGCCGCGCACGACGAACCGCCCTATACCGTCCACGCGCGGCAGCCGCTCGTCCGCCCGAGCGACGCGGATCTCGAAGAGATCGCGGCCATTCTCAATAAGAGCAAAAGCAAGAAGATCACGATCTATGCCGGCGCGGGCTGCGATGGCGCGCACGACGAGGTGGTCGCCACGGCTGCGCGCCTGAAGGCGCCGACGGCGCACACGTCCCGCGGCAAGGACTTCGTCGAGTACGACAATCCGTACAATGTCGGCATGAGCGGCATGATCGGCGGTTCGGCGGGCTATCACGCGATACTCGACTGCGACTTGTTGCTCCTGCTCGGGTGCAACTTCGCTTGGTCTCAGTTTTATCCAGACGCGGCGACCATCATCCAGATCGACAACGACCCTACGCATATCGGACGGCGCCATCCGGTGACGATCGGGGCGGTGGGCGACATAAAGTCGACGTTAGAGGCATTGCTGCCGCGGCTCGAACAACACGAGGACAACGCGTTCATGACGGCGCATGTGGAGCGCCACCGGAAGGACGTGGAAACGGCGAAGGCCGAAACCGTTTCGGGTCCGGACGCGGCCATATCCGGGACCTATCTCACAAAGCTCATTAACAAACATGCCGCCGATGACGCGCTTTTTACGGGTGACGACGGTACGGCTTTGGTCTGGATGCTTCGCCATATCGACACCAACGGCAAGCGTCGGACTTTCGGGAGCCTGCTCCATGGCACGATGGCGGACGCCATGCCCGCGGCACTTGGATTGCAAAAGTGCCAGCCAGGCCGGCAGGTGATCTGTCTCGCCGGCGATGGCGGGCTCTCCATGCTGCTGGGCGATCTGCTGACGACCGTTCAGGAAGACCTTCCCATCAAAATCGCCGTCTACGACAACAGCACGCTCGGCTTCATCGAGATCGAGCAGAAGTCAGTGGGCCTTGACCCGATCTTCACGGATTTGAAAAACCCGAATTTCGGAGACGTTGCGAAGGCAATGGGCATTTGGGGACACGTGGTCTCCAAGGCGGGGGAACTCGAGGACGCGGTTCGGCAATGGCTCGCGCAGCCCGGACCGGCGGTGCTGGATGTGAAGGTGAAGCGGATGCAGCTGGTGACTCCGCCGTCGCCCTTCGTTTCGCCGGAGGCCGTGGTCGGCATGGGGGTCTACACCGCCAAGGCGCTGCTGCACGGCAAAGGCCACGACGTCTGGGAAATGCTCGTCGAGAACATTCCCTGAGTATCGACGATGAGCGGCACTACACATCAAGCCGCTGGACGGACGCCGCGCTTCCGTACGACGGCTGACATGTCGTCGTTCGCGGAAGCGTTGCGGCCGGCATGGCCGCCGCTGCTGTTCGGGCTGCGGCTCTGGGCCTCAGTGTCGCTCGCCCTTTATGCCGCGTTCTGGCTCCAGCTCGACAATCCGTTCTGGGCCGGTGCGTCGGCGGCGATCGTGTGCCAACCACAGCTAGGTGCCTCTCTCCGCAAGGGCTGGTTCCGGATGCTCGGCACGCTCGTCGGCGCGACTATGAGTGTCGTGCTGACCGCCTGCTTCGCGCAAGACCGGATCCTGTTTCTCGCCGGGCTGGCACTTTGGGGGGCGGCCTGCTCCATGGTCGCCGTCCTCTTGCGCAACTTTGCATCCTATGCCGCATCCTTGGCGGGATACACTACGGCGATCATCGCTGGCGACCTGCTCGGCACTGTTGGCGGGGTCGATGCGAATGCAGCCTTTCTGCTTGCCGTCACTCGAGCCACCGAGATCTGCCTCGGTATCGCCTGTGCCGGTATCGTTCTCGCGGCGACAGATCTCGGCGGCGCCCGGCGGCGCCTAGCGGGTTTGTTCGCGGAACTGGCGGCCGGCATCACTGCCGGCTTGGCTCGCACATTGGCAATGTCGACATCAGAGTTCTCGGACGGGGAGGAGGTCCGACGCCAATTTCTCGGCCGCCTCATCGCGTTCGATCCGATCATAGATCAGGCGCTCGGAGAATCTTCTAAGATCCGCCACCACTTGACAGTGCTGCAGCGGGCAGTGGACGGCTTGTTCTCCGCGCTTGCCGCCTGGGACGTGGCGGCCAACCACTTGACCACGCTGCCGCACAGCGAGGCGCAGCAAGAAGTATCGACCATTCTCGAATCTGTGCCGCCGGAGTTGCGATCACCACTGGAACAGGCTGCGATGCCGGCATGGTTGGCCGCCGCGAGCACGCTGCATCGAATATGCCAGGCCGAAGCAGGACGATGGACGACTGTTGCGGGGAGCACTCCCTCGCTGCAGCTTCTCACTGACAAGACGGCCGAAGCATTCGCCAGCATCGGGCATGCGGTAGAGGGGATAGCATTGCTCATGGGCAGTGCGGCTCCACCCGTTCCGCGTGGCGCCCGCAAATCTCTGCGCGTTCCCGATTGGCTACCGCCTCTCGTGAGCGCCGCGCGGACCTTCTGTGCAATCGGTGCGGTTGGGTTATTCTGGATCGTCACCGGTTGGCCGGGCGGCAGTCTGGCCATAGCCTTCGCCGCGATTGTCGCCCTTCTGCTTGCGCCGCGATCTGACGAGACCTACGGTGCCGCGCTTCTCTTTACAATCGGCGCCGTCCTCGACCTGATTCTCACGGCGATTATCGCTTTTGCGGTGCTGCCGGCATTGCGATCCGACGATTTCACCGGCTTCTGCCTCGTTATAGGTGCTTGCCTCGTGCCCATTGGCGCGTTGCTCAGGCAGGCCCGGCAGCCCTGGCAGGCGGGGTTGTTCACGGCGATGACAATGGGTTTCGTGCCCATCCTCCAACCGACAAATCCTGAAACCTACAATACCCTTCTTTTCTACAACGTCGCGTTGGCAACCGTTGCCGGCATGGGTGCCGCGGCCCTTTCCTTTCGCCTTTTGCCGCCCCTATCGCCTGCATATCGTACGCGCCGCCTGCTGGCGTTGACCCTGCGCGATCTCCGCCGCCTCGCGATGGGACACAGCTCAAATGACTGGGAGGGTCTTGTGTACGGCCGGCTCTCCGCGATGCCGAATGAGGCGACGCCGCTGCAGCGCGAGCAGCTACTGGCTGCACTGTCGGTCGGCAGTGAAATCATCCGCCAGCGGCAGATTGCGCCCCATCTCAGCCTCGGTCCGAAGCTTGGATCGGTGCTTGCGGCGCTGGCGGAGGGTGACAGCGCGCGGGCCATCACCCAGCTTTTCCTGCTCGATGATTTCCTCGCCACGGATGCCGCCGGCGGACCGTCGAGGCAAGCTGTCCTGCGAGCGCGCGGCAGCATTCTCGTCCTTACGGAAACTCTGACGAAGCATGCCGCCTATTTCGATGCGGAGGCACGAGCATGAGGTTTGTCGAGATCGATCTGTTCGGCGTGTACGTCGCGCCGATGTCGCTGATGTTGCTCGCCGCCTGGGTGGCCATGATCGCGCTGCGCCAGGTTGCCGCGCGATACGGGCTGCTGCGCCATGTGTGGCATCCGGCGCTGTTCATGTTCGCGGTCTACATGATCGTCCTGTCATCGATCGTTTTAACTGTGGCGCGGTGAGGGTGCTATGTCCGAAGTCGTCGAAGCCAAGGTGAAACCGGACATGAGGCACGCCGATCGTGAGCCCGCCTCGTCCCCCGCCTCGCCTGCGCGCGCGGTGCCGCCGTCGCGGGAAAGGGGCGTGGCGCCGGTGTTGCTCACCGTGCTCATCGGGGCGATCGCCGTCTTGCTCGGACGGGCGATGTGGGATGCTTACATGGGTGCACCCTGGACGCGCGACGCCACCGTGCGCGCTTATGTCGTCACGATGGCTCCGGAGGTCACAGGGCGGATCGTCGAGCTGCCGGTTGTCAACAACGGCAACGTTCACAAGGGTGATCTTCTGATGGTGATCGACCCTACCAACTTTACGATCGCCGTAAGTCAGGCCGAAGCTACGGTGCAGCAAGCTCAGGCCAGCGTGCAAAATCTCGACGCGCAGATGGCTGTTCAGCAGGCACAGATCAGTGCCAACCAGGCACAGCTGGATCAGGCGCTGGCAGCGCTTGTGTTCGCGCAGCAACAGGCCGCGCGCTTTCAGACGCTGGCGCAAGATGGTTGGGGCACCGTTCAGAATGCCCAGCAATTCACGTCGCAGCTGCATCAGCAAGCAGCTGCGGTCCAGACCGCACGCGCAAACCTCAATTTGGCGCAGCTGCAAGTCGAATCGCTGAAAGCGCAGCGCATGAGCGCCGAGGCGAATGTCGCGCAGGCCAAAGCTCAGCTCAGGCAGGCGCAGGTGAATCTCGAGCGCACGCGTATTGTCTCGCCAGTCGATGGCTACGTGACGAACCTGCTGGCGCAGCTCGGCGACTTCGCCAATGCCGGTGCGAACACCATCTCAGTGGTCGATGCAAACTCATTTTGGGTCGACGGCTATTTCGAGGAGACGAACCTCGCTCCGATCCGCATGGGCGATCCGGCGCGCATCAAGCTGATGGGCCACAGCGAGATCTTGCGCGGTCACGTCGAGAGCATCGCTCGTGCCATCAACGTTGCGAACGCACAACCCGCCACTCAAGGGGTCGCCAACGTCAACCCGATCTTCACATGGGTGCGCTTGGCCCAGCGCATCCCGGTCAGTATTCATATCGATAAGATGCCACCTGGCGTCGTCCTTTCGGCCGGCATGACCGCCACGGTCCAAATCGATGAACCCCGAGAACATCTACTGAGTAAACCCGGTTAGCACTGCTTTGGCAGTTTAAGGGCACTTTTTGAGGAATATCAGTAGGATACGAGTTTCATATCGAAAAGGCAAAACGCAGACAACACCTACGGAAACGAGAAAACTGCCAAAGCAGTGTTAGGCGATCTTAGATTGAACTCAGCAGCACGTCGGGGCGCGCACGCCCCGCAGGCAAAGATCTGACCAGCTACCGCCGCATTTGGCTGAACGTCTGCTTCCGAGTGACGGCCAGGCAGCCCGGAACGACGGCCATGG
>C688J18823_10002756_pt1 | contig 11029 bp, 10 predicted proteins | sample HopSoiMetagenom1_FD_18823 | JGI IMG/M metagenome (IMG submission 18823) | reverse complement strand
GCGCGGCTCGCGGCCCTGCACGCAGGGCGTGACGTACAGGCTGAGGCTGCTCAGGCCTTCGGCGAGCCAATCCATGTCAGCGCTAGCGGGAGTAAGCGAGCCAATCATGCGCTCACAGCGCTCGAGCACCGCCCCCGCCCGTTCCCAGCCGAGCATGCGCAATGCGCCGTCGATCTGGCGCAGCTGCGGCGCCACCTTCGTCAGAACGTCCTTACCGCCGTGGCCGCGCGCATAGGCGTCGAGCGCCTGCTCGATCTGCTGCAGGTTGGCGAGGATCTCGCCAGCTACTCGCGAGCGAAGCTGCAGCGCGCCGACGTGCTGCGTGAGCTCCGGACGCAGCCCGGCGGGCGGCGAGCCGGCCGCCTTGCCGGCCTCGGCCTGCTCGAGCCACCCCACCATGTGGCTCACCTGCTCGGCGGTGTCCGCCGGCGGCGCAGCCAGGCTTTCGACCAAGCCGGGCGGCAGCGGCTGCTACCGCCGCGAAGAGCGTGGAGAGGTCGCTCTCGCCAAGCGCCTCCGCGGCGCTCTGCAGCGTGGCGACACGCTCTCGCATGTTGGCCGCCCCGCTCGCGTCGCCGGCGAGATAGCGCTGCCAGGCCTGCCCGAGCGCTTGCAGCTTCGAGCGGATGTCCTCCTGAAGCCCGGCCGTATCGGCCGTCGCCGCGGGCCGCGTCGCCGGCACCAGCGCGTCGAGCGAGTAGAGGCGCTTGATGTCACGCAGGCGCGGGGTGAGCGGCGCGGCGCCCGCCACCGCGTAGAGCAGCTCGCGCAGCAGCGGCTCGTTGTCGGGCGGCGCGCCGGCCGCGAGATCGCGCACGTAGAGGTCGAGCTTGTTGCAGCGCGAGCGGGCATGCGCAAGGCGCGCGGGCTCGGCCTCATCGACCAGCGTATCGACCAGGCCACCCGCCACCCACCACAGGGCACGTCGCTCCGGCAGCTGGTGCGCCACCGCATGGATCGCATCGAGCGTCGCACGCATCTCCTCGAGGGCGTGCGGCTGCCGGCGGATCCAGGCGAGGATCGCGCGCTGCCAGCGCGTGCGCTGCGATTGCAGAAAGGCGGTGAGCTCGCCGACCTCGAGCGCCTTGGGGCTCGGATGCGTAGGCGCGGGCGGCGTGAGATCCGGGAAAAAGAGCTCGATCTCGCTGCAGTCCTTGCGTCCCTGGAGCTGCGCGAGCTCGCGATAGCTCGGATAGAGCCGCAGCGGCACGTTCGGATCGCCCCGGGCCACGTCGTTCACGAACTGCTTCAGCTCGAAGGCCGCGCGGTCGAGGACGGGCACCGCCTCATTCGCCGCGGCAGTCAGGCCGGGGATGCTCGACTCGAGTGCTTCGCAAAAGCGTGTGGCGCCGGCGAGGCCGACCATGCTGAGGGCACCGCTCACCTGGTGGAGGTGCTCGGTGCAGCCGGCCACCGCCGAGGCATCGACGCTGCCCTGCGCGCAGGTCGCGAGCTGCTTTCTTACGCGCTCGAGCGCCTGGTCGACCTCGACGGTAATCCAGGAAAGGATGGTGGTATCGGCCACGCGGTATACCGGCGCTAGGTCAGCTTGAAGCCCGCGACCGAGTTCTTCAGGCCTTGGGCGAGCTCGCCCAGCTTCGACGCCGAGGCGGCTGTCTTCTTCGTGCCTTCGGTGGTGAGCTGCGTCACCCCCAGGATGATCTTCATCTTGCCGGCGACCTGCGCCGCCGAAGCGGCCTGCTGCTGCGTTGCGTTCGAGATCGCGCCGATCAGCTCGGCGAGACGGTCGGAAATTTTCTCGATCTCGCGCAGCGCCTGATCGGCCTCGTCGGCGGTCCGCGTTCCCTCGACCACGCCGCGCGTGCTCCGCTCCATCGCCTCGACCGCGTCCTGCGTGTCGCGCTGAATGCTCTTGACGATGGCGCCGATGTGCTTGGTCGCCTCCGCCGAGCGCTCCGCGAGACGCTGCACTTCTTCGGCGACCACCGTAAATCCGCGGCCCGCCTCGCCGGCGGATGCGGCCTGGATCGCCGCGTTCAGCGCGAGCACGTTCGTCTGCTCGGTAATGTCGGAGATGAGCTGCACGATCTCGCCGATCTCCTGCGAGCTTTCGCCCAGGCGCTTGATGCGCTTCGATGTCTCCTGGATCTGTTCGCGGATATCGTTCATGCCGCGGATCGCGTTCTGCACCGCCTGCGCGCCCTTGTTCGCGGCGCTGAGCGAGGTCTCGGCCACCTTGGCCGAGTCGTTGGCATTGGCCGATACCTGGTTCATCGACTGCGCCATGTGGGCGACCGCCTGTCCCGTGCCTTGGATCTCCGTCGCCTGCTTCTGTGCGGCGTGCAAGAGCTCGGCGCTGACCGTCTGCGCCTCGTGCGTGGCGCCGCTCACCTGTTCGGCTGCCCGGGTGATGCCGGCCACCAGGCGCCGCAGCTCGTCGATCGTGTAGTTGATCGAATCGGCGATCGCGCCGGTCATGTGCTCGGTCACCTTGGCACGCACCGTCAGATCGCCGCTCGCCAGGTTTCCGATCTCATCGAGGAGCCGCATGATCGCGTCCTGGTTCAGGCGGTTCTGGCGCTCGCTTTGCTCGGCGCGGCGGCGGCTGTCGTCGATCCACGCCTTGCCGATGAGGAACAGCACCGCGAGAGCAAGCAGCGACACCACCGCCATGGCGACGAAGTTCAGGCGCCGCTCGCCGACCAACTGCTCGTAGCCGCCGGCGAGGCTCTCGGCGGCGCCGAGGAGCGTCTCGCTATCGTTGAACATGTCGCGCGTCGCGCGCTTAGCGTTCACGAGCCGCTGCATGTTGCCGAGGATGCGGCTCACCGACACCTGGTAGTCCTTGAACCCGCCCTCGAGCTCGGCCAGCTTGGTGCGCAGCTCGGGGTCCGAGACGCGCGTGATGCGCAGCGCCTCGTTGCCCTGCAGCAGCCCCTGCAGGAGGTCGCGGAACGTATTGCTGTCCTTACCGAGGAGGAAGGCCACCTCCGGGTCGACGATGTCGCCGGCCAGCATGGCGTTGGCGTTCTTCGCCATGCGCTGAGTCAGCATGACGAGCTGCGCGGCGATCGCGTTCTGGCGCACGCTCGCGCCGCTTTGCACGCTGAGCGCCGTCACTTCGTCGGCCGTCTCGAGGAGCGCGGGGTTATTCTCGTTGATGGCGCGCACGGCTGCGCCGAGCGCGACCAGGTTCGGCTCCTCGCGCACCACCATGGTCGCGTTGCGCTCGCTCTTCTGCCATTCGCGCTCGAGGGCAGCGAGCTGCGGCCGCACCCGTCCCGGCGTGGCCGGAAGCTCGACACCCGCGCTGACGCCGCCGCGCGTGAGCAGGTTGACGAGCGCGCTGAATTCGTCGCGACTCTCCCGCAGTTGCTTGAACGCCTCGCGGTTGCCCTGCGAGGCCTGCTGCGCCGCCTTGGCGAGGCGCTGCGAAAGCATGCGGATTTTTCCGACCGCGGCGACGTAGAGCGTGCCGAAGGTCGCCTGGCGCGCGTCGTACACCACGATCGCCCCGTCGACGGCGAGCAGCGCCGCGAGCAATATCGCCAGGAGCTTGACCCTACGGCCGATTGCCGCCTGCGCCGTCGCGGCGCGCAAGGGCTTCACGGCCGCCTGCGCGGCGGCGCCGTCTCGCGCCATGAAAGGCATCTTGAACATGTCCAGTCGGCTTCCCATGACTTCCCCCTAGCGCATGAACTTGCCGCCGCGCCCGATGATCGTCAGGTCGACGAACTTCGAGCCGGCGTGGTTTTTCGGCGAATAGCTGACGTAGAACCCCCCAACATCGACGTCGTTCATGCGCTCGAGCGCATCGACGAGGTCCTCGCGGGTCGGGCTTTTGCCCGCGCGGCGCAGGCCCTCGACCATCACCTTGGCCGTGAGGAAGCCCTCCATCGCGCTGAAGTTGTAGTCGGCGAAGCCTGCGCTCTTGGCAAGGATCTGGTACTCCTTCACCACCGGCACCGCCGTCGACCATGGGAAGGGCACCACCTGCGAGATCGCGACGCCGCTACCGTCGCTGCCGAGCGTGTCCGCGAGCGCCTTGCTGCCAACGAAAGAAACGTTGTAGAAGGTGGCGCCGCTGCCCGCTTTCCTCATCTGCCGGATGAACTCGGCGCACGCCGCGTACGCCCCGACCATGACGATGGCATCCGGTTCGGAAGAGTGGATGTCCTTCACCGCCTCCTCCACCTTGAGCGTGTTGCGCTCCACCGTGCCGTTGGAATGGATCTTCAACCCGCGCTTGCTCAGCGCCATCTCGGTGCCCTTGCGGCCGGCCTCGCCGTAGGCGTCGTTCTGGAAAAAGACCGAGATCTTCTTGCCGCCGGTCGACACGACCTGCTCGACGATCTTCTCGGTCTCGTCGTAGTAGCTCGCGCGTACATGGAAGACATAGCGGTTGAACGGCACGCGCAGCGCTTCGGCGCCGGTGAACATGCCCACGAGCGGTACCTTCGCCTGTGTCACCACCGGCAGGTGGGCGACGCCAGTCGGCGTGCCGACATAGCCGAGGAGCGCGAACACCTTGTGCTCCTCGATCAGCTTCCTGCTCGCCGCCGGCGCCACCGACGGCTCGTAGCGATCGTCTTCGGTGACGAGCTCGATCTTGCGGCCGTGCACCCCGCCGGCGGCGTTCACATGGTCGAGATACGCCTTGATGCCGTTGCGCATCTGTATTCCGAGCTGCGCCGCCGGGCCGCTGAAGACCGCGGCCTGGCCAAGGACAATCTTGTTCGGCGTGACGCCCGGGTCCGCCGCTGCTTGCGACGCCCAAAGAGCGCCGATGGCCATGAGCCGGGCAAGAGAGTGGTTCATACGCTCACCTCCAGAAAGGCGGGGTGTTGCAGAAGCGCGGCGGCGTCGAGCTCCTTCCAGACGCCCCCTTCCGCGTCGCTGTACTGCGCGCGCAGCCACGGCATCGGTGTGAGCACGGTCTGCGGCGTCAACTGCTCGAGCACGCGCAAGCCGAGCGAGCGCTGCACGAGAAGCGCCGCGCCGCTCCGGAAACGCTCATGCGGGATGAGCAGGCGCGACTCGCTGTTGGTCTTCAGCGCCGAACCGCCCAGGAATGCGCCGAAGTCGCTCACGCTGTAGAGGTTGCCGCGCACGTTGGCTACGCCTCTGAACCACGGCTTTGCGAGCGGCACCGCGAAGACCGGCGGCACCCGGATCACCTCCGCCGCATCCTCAAGGCTGATGAGCCATCCTTCCCCGCCGACCTGGAACCCGAGGCGAGACGGCAAGCGCGCACCGGCCTCGGCGCTTTGCAACCGCTCCGACAGGGCGAGCTGGTATTCGCGCAGCGATATCCGGCCGGTGGCGGTTACGACGCTCATCCGAGGGCCGAAATCTTCTTGAGGAGCTCAGTCTGGTTGATCGGCTTGACGATGTAGTCGCGCGCGCCTTGCCGCAGACCCCAAACCCGGTCGGTTTCCTGGCCCTTGCTCGTGCAGAGGATCACCGGGATCGTCTTGGTGTCCTCATCCCGCGTCAGCGTGCGGGTCGCCTGGAAGCCGTTCTGGCCGGGCAGCACGACGTCCATCAGCACGAGGTCCGGACGCGCCTGCTTCACCTTGACCATCGCATCTTCGGCACTCTCGGCGGTCGATACCAGAAAACCGTTCTTGGCGAGCAGCTCGCTCAGGAACTGGCGATCGGTGGGCGAATCGTCGACGACCAGTATTTTCTTGATGGCCATGGATGCCTCTCAGCAAGCGATTGGAGAAGGTCCTACGTATTCGTTGACCGCTGCGACCAGGCCTTCCTTGGTGAAGGGCTTGGTCAGGTAGCGGTCGGATCCGGCAAGCCGGCCGCGCGCGCGATCGAACACGCCGTCTTTGCTCGAGAGCATGATCACCGGCGTGGATTTGAGCTTCGGGTTCTGCTTGATGAGCGCGCAGGTCTGGTAGCCGTCGAGGCGCGGCATCATGATGTCGACGAAGATCAGCCTTGGCTGGTGGTCGGCGATCTTGGAGAGCGCATCGAAACCATCCTCGGCGAGAATCACTTCGTAACCCGCCTGCCGCAGGAACATCTCGGCGCTGCGACGGATGGTGTTACTGTCGTCGATAACCAACACCTTGATCGGCGCTGACGAGTTGCCTTGCGCCGGTGCGGGCTGGTTCACAAATTCTCCCCGATAGTCAGTTCTTGTTTGGATTCTGGCATTTAGCGAATCTTCTTTAAGTGAAATAATTCATCACATGCGGTAATTGGTCAAATTGATAACGCCTACCTTGCACCAGTCCCGCGTCATCGGCGCCAACTTCCGCACATGAGTCCTAGGCTGTGGACCGATCCCCATCGCGAACTGGCCAGCGCATGAAAATCGTCGACGTCCGCGCCTATCCAACGTCCTTTCCCATTCCAACGGCGAACCGCGTCGCGCTCGGCATCGGCACCGCGGTAAAGCGCGATGCCGTCGTCGTGAAGGTCACCACCGATGAAGGCCTCGCCGGCTGGGGCGAAGCCCATCATGGCCGCGCACACACCGCCGTGGCGAAGCTGATCGAAACGACGCTGAAGCAGCTCGTGCTTGGCATGGACGCCGACGACGTGACCGGCGTATGGGAGAAGATGTACCGCTTCCAGCTCGCGAGCCACGGCATGGGCGCAGGCGCCTGCCTGGCGATGAGCGGCATCGACATGGCACTCTGGGACATTCGCGGCAAGGCGCACGGCCTGCCGCTCTACCGCCTGCTCGGCGGCCGCCGCAAGGCGATTCCCGCCTATGCGGGCGGCGTGTCGCTCGGCTACCAGCCTCCGCCCGAGCTCATCGCCGAGGCGCGCAAGAGCGTCGATAGCGGCTACCGTGCGATCAAGCTGCGGGTCGGCGATTCACCCGGGCGCGACATCGAACGGATGCGCGCGGCGCGCCAGGAATTCGGCGACGGACTCGCGATTCTCACCGACGCCAATATCGGCTATCGCCTCGACGATGTGCGCCAGGTCATGCCCGCGATGGACGAGCTGCGCATCGGCTGGCTCGAGGAGCCGTTTCCGGCGCACGACTACCGCAGCTACCGTGAGGCACGGACCTATGGACGCACGCCGCTCGCCGCCGGCGAGAACCACTACACTCGCTTCGAATTCAACCGGGTGCTGGAGGACGGCGCCATCACCATCCTGCAGCCGGACCTCTCCAAGACCGGCGGCATCACCGAGGCGCTGCGCATCGCGGCGCTCGCCTCGGCCTGGAAGCTGCCGATCCATCCCCACAGCTCGATGACCGGCCTGAACCACGCCGCGACGATCCACTTCCTCGCCGCCATCGACAACGGCGGCTACTTCGAGGGCGACGTGTCGCGCTCGAACAAGTTTCGGGACGACCTGGTCGCCAATCCGGGCGCGATCGACCGCGACGGCAACGTCTGGCCGCTCGAGGCGCCGGGGCTCGGCCTCGAAGTGAACGAAGAGTTTCTCTCCGCGCACCCGCCGATCGAGGGCCCCGGCTATATTTGACCCATGAGGAAATTGCTGCTGGCGGCGCTCGCCGCGCCGCTCATCGCCCACGCCCAGAGCTGGCCGTCCAAGCCGATCCGCTGGGTGGTGCCCTACACCGGCGGCGGCATCACCGATGTGGTCACGCGCGTCGTCACGCAGAAGATGCAGGCCTCGCTCGGCCAGCCGATCGTCGTCGACAACCGGCCGGGCGCGAACAGCATCCTCGGTTCCGACATCGCCGCGAAGAGCGCGCCCGACGGCTACACGATGCTGACCGTCATCGCCGGTTACGCCGCCAACGTCACGCTATATCAGGGCAAGCTGCCTTTCGACCCGCGCAAGGACCTGACGCCCATTTCGCTCGCCGGCGTCGCGCCGCTCATCCTCACCGCCAACGCCAGCTTCCCGCCCAAGGACGTCCGCGACCTCATAGCTTTCGCCAAGGCTAATCCCGGCAAGGTCAACTTCGGCTCCTCCGGCATCGGCGCCGCCGCGCACCTCACCACCGAGCTCCTCAAGCAGACCGCCGGCATCGATATGGTGCACGTGCCTTACAAGGGCACCGCGCCCGCCCTCACCGCGCTCATGGCGAACGACATCCAGATCCTCGTCGACGTGCCGAGCACGCTGATGCCGCACGTGCGCGGCGGCAAGATCAAGGCGCTCGCGATGTTTTCCGCCAAGCGCATTCCGGGCGCGCCCGAAGTACCGACGATGGCAGAGGCCGGCGGCCCGCCGCTGGAATCATCGACGTGGGTGCTCTTCATGGCGCCGGGCGGCACGCCGCGCGAGATCGTCAACCGCCTTGCGCAGGAGACCGCGAGAGCGATCAACCAGTCGGACATCAAGGACCGCTTCAGCCAGATCGGCATTGAGACGGTCGGCAACACGCCGGCCGAGGCGGCGCAGTTCCTAGACGCCGAAATTGCGAAATGGGCGAAGGTCATCACCACCGCCGGGGTGAAAGCCGAGCAATGAGGGTATTCATGGCCGCCGCCGTGCTTTTTGCGAGCACCGCGATGGCGCAATCCTGGCCGGCGCGGCCGCTGCGCTACATCGTTCCTTTCCCGCCGGGCGCGTTCAACGACACGCTCGCGCGTACGCTCGCGGCGGAGCTGCCGAAGACGCTCGGGCAGCCAGTGATCGTCGAGAACCGCCCGGGCGGCAATACGATCATCGGGACGGAAATGGCAGCGAAGTCGCCGCCCGATGGCTACACGCTTTTCGGCGCGGCGCTGCCGTTTTCAGTGGTGCAGACGCTGTACAAGACCTCGTTCGACGTCACGAAAGATTTCGCGCCGATCACGCTGGCCGGCGTGACGCCGAACCTGCTGGTTGCGAACACCGGCATGCCGTTCAACGACGTCAAGGGCCTGATCGCTTACGCGAGGGCGAATCCCGGCGGCCTCAATTACGCGAGCGCCGGCAACGGCAGCTCGAACCACCTGTCCTTCGAGCTCTTCAAGCTGATGACCGGCACGCGCATCACGCACGTGCCGTACAAGGGCAGCGCGCCGGCCGTTACCGACCTGATCGCCGGCCAGGTGCAAGTGATGTTCGACAACACGCCGAACGTGCTGCCGCAGGTCAAGGGCGGGAGGCTGAAGGCGCTCGCCGTGTCGTCGAAGACTCGCTCCAGCCAGGCGCCCGAGATTCCGACGGTCGACGAATCCGGCGTGCCCGGCTACGACGTCGGCGTCTGGTTCGGCGTGCTCACCGTCGCCGGCACGCCGCGCGAGATCGTGCAGCGGTTGAATGCGGACATGGTTCGCATCCTCAACTCGACGGAGGTAAAGGAGCGCTTCGGCAAGGCAGGCGTCGACGTGGTCGCGGGTACGCCGGAGCATTTTGCGCAGTTCCTGAAGAGCGAAGTCGCCCGCTGGGCGAAAGTCGTGCAGGAAGCGAACATCAAGGCGGATTGATCTCATGGCACGCAAAGCATTGAAGTCGGAGCTCGGCTGGTCCACGGTCGACCGGATCGTGGTGCGCGGCAAGGATCTGCCCGGCGAAATCCTCGGCCATCTGAACTTCGGCGACATGGCGTTCCTCGAGCTCACCGGTCGCGTCCCGAATGCCGGTGAATCGAAGATCTTCAACGCCATGGTGGTGACGCTCGTCGAGCACGGCGTCACGCCGAGCGCGATCGTCGCGCGCCTCACCTACCTGGGAGCGCCCGAGGCGCTGCAGGCGGCGGTGGCGAGCGGGCTCCTCGGCCTCGGCAGCGTGTTCGTCGGCTCGATGGAAGGCGTGGCGCGCATCCTTTCGGACGCCATCGCCAACGGCAAGGATGCGAAGACNGTGCTCGCNGAGAACAANCGCATGCCGGGCCTNGGCCANCCGATCCACAAGCCGATCGATCCGCGCAGCGTGCGCCTCTTCGAGATCGCGCGCNAAACCGGCCACTACGGCAAGTACTGCCGCCTGATGGAAGAGATCGCAAAGACGCGCAGCATCACGCTGAATGCGACCGGCGCCATCGGCGCGCTGGCCTGCGAGCTCGGCCTCGACTGGAAGATCGTCAAGGGACTCGGTGTCATGGCGCGCGCCGTCGGCCTCGTCGGCCACATCCTCGAGGAGACGCGCGAGCCGATGGCGACCGAAATCTGGGAGCGCGTCGAGGAAGAATCCACGGCGCACCTCAAGCCGAAGAAATGAACCTCGGAGGTGACAACTATCCGGAGCTGCGCGACGCCGTGCGCCAGCTCTGCAACCAGTTCGATTCCGCGTACTGGCAGAAGGTCGACGAGGCGCGCGCCTATCCGGAAGCGTTCGTCGAGGCGCTCACCAAGGCAGGCTGGATGTCCGCGCTCATCCCCGAGGAATACGGCGGCTCGGGGCTCTCGCTCACCGAGGCGAGCGTGATCATGGAGGAGGTGTCGCGCTCGGGCGGCCAGGCGGGCAGCTGCCATGGCCAGATGTACAACATGAACACGCTGCTGCGTAACGGCTCGGCCGAGCAGAAGAAGAAGTACCTGCCGAAGATCGCTTCCGGCGAGCTGCGCATGCAGGCAATGGGCGTCACCGAGCCCACGGCCGGCACGGATACGACGAAGATCAAGACCACTGCCGTGCGCAAAGGCGACCGCTACGTCATCAACGGGCAGAAGGTCTGGACCTCGCGCCTGCAGCACTCCGAGCTGATGATCCTGCTCGCGCGCACGACGCCGCTAAACGAGGTGAAGCGCAAGAGCGAGGGCATGTCGGTCTTCCTGGTCGAGACGAAGTCGAAGGGCCTGGAGGTCAAGCCGATCCGCAACATGGTGAACCACGAGACCAACCAGGTCTTCATCGACAACCTGGAAGTGCCGGCGGAGAACCTGATCGGCGAGGAAGGCCGAGGCTTTCGCTACATTCTCGATGGCCTGAATGCCGAGCGCATCCTCATCGCGGCCGAGTGCATCGGCGATGGCTACTGGTTCATCGATAAGGCGACCCGGTACGCGAGCGAGCGCGTCGTCTTCGATCGCCCGATCGGACAGAACCAGGGCATCCAGTTCCCGATCGCCGAGTCCTATATGGAGATCGAGGCGGCCAACCTGATGCGCTACAAGGCGACCGGCCTCTACGACGAGCACAAGCCCTGCGGCGCCGAAGCCAACATGGCGAAGCACCTCGCCGCCAA
>C688J18823_10002755_pt1 | contig 11031 bp, 13 predicted proteins | sample HopSoiMetagenom1_FD_18823 | JGI IMG/M metagenome (IMG submission 18823) | reverse complement strand
GGGCCGAGTACGACATGTGCGAGAAGCTGGTCGACGTCGAGGAGAACTTCCAGCTCTGGCGCTTCCGCCACGTGAAGACGGTCGAGCGCATCATCGGCTTCAAGCGCGGCACGGGCGGCACGGCCGGGGTCGCCTTCCTGCGAAAGACGCTCGAGATATCGCTTTTCCCGGAGCTGATTGAAGTCCGCACCCGTATTGGATGAAGCCTGCCTCAAGGCCAACGTCTGGCCGCGCTTCGCGCGCTCGCTCGCGCGCCAGGAGATCTACCTCGCCAACCATTCGCTCGGCCGTCCGCCGGATCGCACGGCGGAGGACGTGCGTGCCGCGCTCGACGCCTGGTACCGCGACATGGGCGAGGCGTGGGACTTGTGGATCGCAAGGCGCGACGAGTGGCGCGCGCTCACCGCGAAGCTCGTCAATGCACCCACGCCCGATTGCATCGTGCCGAAGACCAGCGCCGGTCAGGGACTGCGCGCGGTGCTCAACTCCTTTACTGGCAAGCCCCGGGTCCTCGCCAGCAACGCCGAATTCGACTCGCTCGATTTCATCCTGCGCGTGTATCGCGACCAGGGACGCATCGACCTCAAGCTGCAGCCTTTCGACGCNTTTCGCGCCGACCCGTGCGAGCTCGTGGTTCTCTCCAGCGTCGCATTCCGCACNGGCGCCGTGTTCCCGGGACTCGCCGACTGCGTGAAGAAGCTGCGCTCGCAAGGCGCCCTCGTCCTCATCGACGTCTATCACCACGCCGGAGTCCTGCCGCTCGATCTCGCGGCGCTGGACGTCGACTTTGCCGTCGGCGGCTCGTACAAGTATTTGCGGGGCGGTCCCGGTGTGTGCTGGCTCTACGTCCATCCGCGGCACCACGAGCGGCGCACGCTCGACACCGGCTGGTTCGCNAAGAAGGACATGTTCAAGTACGAGCGGCCGAATCCTCCGCAGTTCGCCGCCGGCGGCGATGGTTGGCTCGAATCGACGCCGCCGGTGCTTGGCCCCTGCCAGGCGCTCGCCGGCCTGGAGATCACGCTGCAGCTCGGCGCGGAACGCATCCGGACGCATAACCTCGAGCAGAAGCGCTTCCTCGCCTCGTTGTTGCCGGAGGCCGAAGGCGCCAACGAATCGCACGGCGCTTTCATCACGCTCGTGCGGCCGGATGCCACCGCGCTCGCTTCTCGCCTTTCGGAGAGTCAAATCAAAGTCGATGCTCGCGGCACGTATCTGCGCATCTGCCCCGACTACCTCACCTCCCGCGCCGAGCTCGAGCGCGCCGCGACCCTGATTCAGAACCTGTCGGCGCGATAGGGCGCCGGGTCGACGAACGGCTTCTCGCCGCACACCATCTCGGCGACCAGGCGCCCGGTCACCGGACCGAGCGTGAGTCCATGGTGCGCATGGCCGAAGGCGAACCACAGGTGCTCGTGCCGCGAAGCCGGTCCGATGACCGGCATCATGTCCGGCGTGCAGGGGCGCGAGCCCATCCAGGGCTCCATATCCAGCCGCTCCGCCAGGGGAAAGAGCTCGCGCGCGATCGGCTCGGCGCGGCCGAGCTGCACCGGCGTGCGGATCGCGTCGCGCAGGGCGAATTCCGCGCCGGTGGTGAGCCGGATGCCGCGGCGCATGGGCGCGAGGAAGTAGCCGCGCTCGTGATCGAGCACCGGGTGGTTGAGCACCGCGCTACCCGCCGCGCGGTAATGCATGTGATAGCCGCGCTTCACGGCGAGCGGCAGGTCGTAGCCGAGGCGCTTGGTGACGACATCCGACCAGGGCCCGAGCGCCACGATCACGTCTTTCGCGCCGACGACGCCGTCGACCGTGCGCAACTGCCAGCCCGGCTCGAGGCTCGCCGCATTGCCCTGCACGAAATGGCCGCCCAGCTTTTCGAATAGCCGCAGGTATGACAGAGCCAGTGCCTGCGGATCGACGACCGCCAGGGGATCGGTCCAATGCAAGGCGCCGCAGAGCACGGGCGCGAGGTGGGGCTCCTCGGCTTGGAGCGCAGCCGCGTCGAGCGTGCGGTAGTTCAATCCGAACTCGCTTCTCCAACGCTCGGCCTCCGTGAAGCGCTTGTCGCGCTCGCGCTCGGTGCGGAAGGCCTTCATCCAGCCGGTGGGACGCGCCAGCTCCTGCGCGCCCGACTCGCGGATCAGCGCCTCGTGCTCCGCGACGCAGTGGTCGATGAGCTGGGAATAGGCGCGCGCAATCTCCGCGTGGCGTGCGGGCTTCGAGTGGTTCCAGTACTTCCACAAGAACCCGGCAAGCATGGGGATCGCCGACGGGTGGTAATGCGCATCGATCGTGCGATTGATGCCGTAGCGAAAGAGCGCGCCGAAATCGTGCGGGAAGCCGTAGGGATAGACACCCTCGCGCTGCACCAGGCCGGCGTTGCCGTAAGAGGTCTCCTCCGCCGCGCCGCGGCGATCGACGAGCACGGTCGAGCGGCCGCGCTTCTGCAGGTGCACGGCGACCGAGATGCCGACGATCCCGGCGCCGAGGACTAGGGCATCAGCCGTGCTTGCGTTGGGCAAGGGCCTGCGCGATGGAGGTCTGCTCGCCGAGCTCGAGCTTGGCGATCTGGTTGCGATGGACTTCGTCGGGGCCGTCGGCGAAACGCAGCGTCCGCGCATGGGCGTAGGCGTAGGCGAGGCCGAAGTCGTCCGACACCCCGCCGCCGCCGTGCACCTGCATCGCCCAGTCGATGACCTGGAGCGCGACGTTCGGCGCGAGCACCTTGATCATCGCGATCTCCTTCTTGGCGACCTTGTTGCCGACCGTGTCCATCTTGTGCGCGGCGTTCAGCACCATGAAGCGCGCGCCGTCGATCATGATGCGCGCCTCCGCGATGCGCTCCCGCGTCACGCCCTGGTCCGCCACCGGGCGGCCGAATGCGACCCGCTCGCTCGCGCGGCGGCACATCTTCTCGAGCGCGCGCTCGGCCTGGCCGATCAAGCGCATGCAATGGTGGATGCGACCGGGTCCGAGGCGGCCTTGCGCGATCTCGAAGCCCCGGCCTTCGCCGAGCAGGATGTTCGACGCCGGCACGCGCACGTCCTTCATCTCGATTTCCATGTGGCCGTGCGGCGCGTCGTCGTAGCCGAAGACATTCAGGTGGCGCAGGATCTTGATGCCCTTGGTCTCCGCCGGCACGAGGACCATCGACTGCTGGCTATGGCGCGAGGGGTTGTCCGGATCGGTCTTGCCCATCACGATGTAGATCTTGCAGCGCGGGTCGCCGGCGCCGCTCGACCACCACTTCTTCCCGTTGATGACGTAGTCGTTGCCCTCGCGCTGGATGCGCAGCTGGATGTTGGTCGCATCCGAGGAGGCGACGTCGGGCTCGGTCATCAGGAACGCGGAGCGGATCTTCCCTTCGAGGATCGGCCCGGCCCATTGCTTCACCTGCTCCGGCGTGCCGTACTTGAGGATCGTCTCCATGTTGCCGGTATCGGGCGCCGAGCAATTGAACACTTCCGGCGCCCATTCGACTCGCCCCATGATTTCGCACAGCGGCGCGTACTCGAGGTTGGTAAGCTCGCCGCCATGCGACTTCGGCCGCCACAGGTTCCACAGCCCTGCCGCTCTCGCTTTGATTTTCAGTTCTTCTATCAGAGGAACGGGTTGCCAGCGCTTGTCGCTGCGCGTGTGCTCGTGCCACTTGTGCTCGTTCGGATAGACGTGCTGCGCCATGAAGTCCATGACGCGCTTGCGAAGATCCTGCACCTTGGGCGTGTAGTCGAAGTTCAAGCTGCTCTCCTCAGGATTTTTTCCACCTGCTTCCAGCCGAGCTCGGCCATCGGCTTCGCGCGTCCGCCCGCATCGCGCGCGTGCGCCGAGGCGGCCGTGCCGTCGACGACGCGCTTCATGATGCCCTGCAGGATCGCGGCGATGCGGAACAGGTTGTAGGCCAGATAGAAGTCCCAGTGCGTGGCATCGATGCCGGCGCGGCCGGTTCGCTCACAATACCGGCGGACATAGTCCGCCTCGGACGGGATGCCGAGTTGCGCGAGATCAAGCCCCGCGATGCCGCGGAACTGTCCCGGCGGGATGTGCCAGCTCATGCAGTGGTACGCGAAGTCGGCGAGCGGGTCGCCGAGCGTCGAAAGCTCCCAGTCCAGCACGGCGAGGATCTTCGGCTGGGCCGGATGGAAGATGGCATTGTCGAGGCGATAGTCGCCGTGCACGACCGTGGTGCCGGTCTCGGGCGGGATGTTCTTCGGCAGCCACGCGATGAGGTTGTTCATCGCCTCGATCGGCTCGGTCTCGGACGCGAGGTACTGCTTCGTCCAGCGCCCCACCTGCCGCTCGATGTAGTTGCCCGGCTTGCCGAACGATTCCAGGCCGAGCTCGCGATAGTCGAGCGTATGGAGGAGCGCGATGACGCGGTTCAGCTCGTCCCAGATCGCGAAGCGCTCGCTTTTCGTCATGCCGGGAAGGCCCTGGTCCCACAGCACGCGGCCGTCGACGTAATCCATGACGTAGAACGCGGTGCCGATGACCGCCTCGTCTTCGCACAGCACGAGCGGCTTCGCCACCGGAAATTGCTTCTCGTGAAGAGCCTTGATCACGCGGTACTCGCGGTCCACCGCGTGCGCCGACGGCAGCAACTTGCCGGGTGGCTTTCGCCGCAGGACAAACTTCTTTCCATCGGCGGCGCTCAGGCGGTAGGTCGGGTTCGATTGCCCGCCCTTGAACTGCTCGATGCCCGCGATACGGAAGCCGAGGAATCTCTCGAGCGAGGCGACGTCGATGCGATGACGATCCTCGACGGGCTTCGTGCCGATGAACTGCTCGAACATGGGAACCGGAAGCTTACCCAAGAATTCGGGGACAGAGCCCTAATTAGTTAGGGCTCTGTCCCCGAACTTGGAGCCAGAAAGTCACCGGCCCGTCGTTGACGAGAGTCAGCTTCATGTCGGCGCCGAAGCGGCCGGTTTTCACCGCGAGCGTTTCGGCAGCGGCCTGCACGAAACGCTCGAAGAGGCGCCGGCCCTCCTCCGGCGGCGCAGCGCTCGAGAAGCTCGGCCGCAGGCCGCCGGTCGTGTCGGCAGCCAGCGTGAATTGCGAGACGGCGAGCAGCTCGCCTTTCACGTCCTTGAGCGAAAGGTTCATCTTGCCGTTGGCGTCGGAAAAGATGCGATAGGCGCCGACCCGCTCGGCGAGGCGCCGCGCGGCGTCATCGGTGTCGCCCTTCTCCACGGCGACGAGCGCGAGGATGCCGCGGCCGATAGCGGCAATCTCCGCGTCGTCCACGCGCACCGACGCGTGCGACACGCGCTGGATCAGTGCGATCAAGCGATGATGTCGGGGATCAGGCGCGCGCGAAGGCGCTGGATCTGGTCCTTGAGGACCAGCTTGCGCTTTTTCAGGCGCTGCAGCTGGAGCTGGTCCTGCTTGGGATCCGCGGCCAGGCGGTTGATGACGTCATCGAGATCGTGGTGTTCGATCTCGAAGGCGTGAAGGCGCTCGCGGATCTGCGCCTTTTCCTCTTCCGTGAGAGGGAGGTCGGTCACCTGTGACAAAGGTCATGCGGGGATGAGGGATCGTATCCCTATACTCGGCACGCGAAAACCCCCCACTCGCAACCCGCCCCGTGCTGCGCAACGACTACGACATCACGACCTCCATCCCGACGACGCAGGCGTCCGCCGTCGGCAACGAGGTCGTGCGGCTCTACCACCAGTCGTATCCGCAAGCCTCCAGCGCGCCCCTGGAGCGAGCCTTCGCCGAAGTGGAGCTCATGTACATGGGCCGCAATCCGGATTACGAGCCCTGCGACACCGAGTACCACGACATCCAGCACGTCCTCGACGTCACGCTCGCCATGGCGCGCCTCATGCACGGCTATGAAAAGAGCCGCGAGCGCGATGCGGAAACCCTCGGGCCCTCGCTTTTCGTCGCCGGCGCCCTAGGGGCCTTGTTCCACGACTTTGGCTATCTGCGTCGCCACGGCGACCATCGTCACAAGTACGGCGCGGAATACACCATCACCCACGTCTCGCGCAGCGCCGCGTTCCTGCGCCAGTACATGCGCAAGCTCGGCTTTGCCGACGATCTCGCGCGGCTCGCGGCCACGCTGCAGCACTTCACCGGCTATGAGCGCAAGGCCGCATCGATCCGCGTCGGGCGCGGCCTGCCGCGGCTCGTCGGCCAGATGCTCGGCACCGCGGACATCATTGCGCAGATGTCGGACCGCTGTTACCTCGAGAAATGCCGCGACCGCCTGTACCCGGAATTCGTGCTGGGGGCGCTCGGGGCGCCGAAGAAAGCGCGCAAGCTCCCCGCGTTCGCCTCCGGCGACGAGCTCGTCGCCCGCACGCCTGCCTTCTACGAAACCGCCACCCGCCGGCTGAACGACGATCTCGGCGGCAGCTACGTGTATGCCGAGCGTTACTTCGAGGGCGAGAACCCCTACCTCGACGGCATGAAGAAGAACGTGAGCCATGCCGCGCAGCCGGCGCCGGTGCTGCGCCGCCGGCCGCCATCGACCCTGCTGCCCCACGTCGAGCCCTATCCGCGGGACCTGATCGGCCTGGGGCATTAGTTCTCGGGTACCATTGCGCCCCTTCGGATTCACGCAGGGCGCAAGACACCATGAAACGCAAATACGGCGCGGCCAAGAGCCGCGAGACGATCGCCGAGCAGCTCATGCGCGAGGCGGCGGCGCAGATGCAGGACAACCGCCACAACTACGGTTCCACTTCGCGCATGGGCGCGATCTCGCGCGGCAAAGTGCGCAGCCGTGCGGCGCGCGCCGGCGGGCGGAAATAATCCCCTGAGCCGAACGGCCGTTCGGCCGAGGCTTACCGGTAAAGCGCGGCCCCGCATGATGCAGGCGTGGCCAGCACTTTCCAGATTCACGCCCTCAAGAAGGCTTCGCGCATCCTCGGCACTCCCGAGCGGCTGTGCGCGCTGCTCGACGCGCCGCACGCCGGCTTCTATCGCTGGATGGAGGGCGAGGAATCGATGCCGATCGCCTATTTCGGCCTGGTGCTCGACCTTCTCGCCGACATGGAAGCAGGCGCCACAGCGCTCCAGTAGGTAAGCTCCGGCAGGTGAGGCTCCTCACCTGGAACGTGCAGTGGTGCCGCGGCGTCGACGGCAAGGTCGACCCGGCTCGCATCGCGCGCGAAGCGCGGCGCCTTTGCGATCCCGACGTCATCTGCCTGCAGGAAATCAGCGTCGGCTTCACCGACCTTCCCGGCACCAGCGGCGAAGACCAGGTGGCCGCGCTCGAGCGCGAGCTGCCTGAATACACCTTCTTCTTCGTCGCCGGCGTCGACATTCCCGGCCCAGGCGGTCGCAACCGCTTCGGCAACCTCGTCGCCTCGCGCCTGCCGGTCGGGCGCGTGCTGCGCCACTCGCTGCCTTGGCCGCCGACCGAGTCGCCCAGCATGCCGCGCTCGGCGGTAGAAGTCGTCGTGCAGGCGGAGTTCGGCCCGGTGCGCGTGACGACCACCCATCTCGAGTACTACTCCAACCGTCATCGCACGGCGCAGATCGAGCGTCTGCTCGAATTGCACGGCGGCACCAACCGGGAAGAGGCGCGCGGCGAGAACGAAGGCCCTTACCGTCTGCAGGCGCGCCCGGCGAACGGCATCGTGTGCGGGGACTTCAACCTGCCGCCGCACGATCCGCTGCACGCCCGATTCAGCCAGACCTTCGCCGACGCCTGGCAGGCGCTCCATCCCGGGAAGCCGCATCCCCACACCTTCCGCGTGCACGAGCGCGACAAGGAGCAGGCGCCGTATTGCTGCGACTTCGTCTTCGTCTCGCCCGACCTCGCGCCGCGCCTTCGCACCATCGCGATCGACGGCGCGAACCAGGCGTCGGATCACCAGCCGGTCAGCGTCGAGCTCCTATAAGGGAACGCAGCGCTTCGACGCGCTTGCGGTTGACGCCGAAGTCACGCCGCCCCAGTCGCGAAGCGGAACGAACGTGCACGAGGCCGGCGCGTTCGTCGTAGAAGAGCTCCAGGTCGTCGACATATCGCAGAAGCGGCGTGCGGTACTCCGCGTACAGGTAATTTCCCTCGGCCGCGATCACCGTCGAGCGTTCCATGGCTTCGACGGCTCTGCGCAGATCCGCCATCGCGCCGCGGAAGGTGATCGGCGCGATGTAATGCTCGCCATCGCCGGGATCCGCCTGCGACGACACGCAGTTCGGCGTGCGCCTGCACGGCGCGAGGCGGCCATCCTTCAGCCCGAGATTGGTCGGCCGCCGCCAGTTGAACATCGCGGCGATGCTACCATCCGACGCATTGGGGATTGGGGGAGGCTCGCCATGGAAATCTCGGCACAACAGCTCGCTGAACTTCTGCTGGGCATCGCACGCGCCCAGGCCGGGATCATCCAGGGACTCGAGAACGAGATGGCCGGCGTGCGAAGCGGCCGCATCATCCCGGCGCTGCAGAACGTGGCGCACCTGCGCGACCATCCCCAGCCGACGCTGACCGACTTGCCGGTGCGAGTGCTGCTCGCCACCCTCGGCCGCCAGACGCCGGATGCCGCCGCCATTATCCGAGACCTCGAGCGATTGCTCGGCGGCAGCGCGGCGGGCCCGGCCGAGACGCTCGACTTCAGCAAGCCCGCCTAGCGAATGCTCGCGAAGTTCTTGCGCGACCTGCTTCCAAGCGGCAGGCCGGAGCGCCTTGTCGCCCTCGGCGAGCGCGCCTTCGACGCGGCGGACTATCCACGCGCCGCCGACAACCTGTCGCGCGCCCTGCCGCGCCTGGCGATGGATGACGCGAGGCGCACGGCTCTCGAGCTCCGCCTCGCCATTTCGCTGCAGGAATGCCAGCGCTTCGCCGAAGCCGAGCAAGTGCTGCGCGCCATCCTTGCGCGCGATCCGAACTGCCCGGGCGCGTTGATCCAGCTTGCCATGCTGCGCTTCGTCGATAGCGACGCGGCCGAGGCGAGGCGCCTCATGGATCGCTATGCCTCGCGCCATGCGGATGCCGGCTCGCGGCTGCGGCGGGCGCTGATGCTGCCGATGATCCTGCAGTCGAACGAGGAGATCGACCGGCTGCGCGCCGCGCTGGATGGCGATCTAAATCGCCTGACGGGCGAGCGCTTGAAGCCGCTCGCTCATCCCGAGGGCGAGGTCCTGCTGACGCCGTTCTACCTCGCCTACCATGCGCGCAACAACCGCGAGCTCTTGCGCAAGCTGTGCCGAGCCTATCGCGCGCACTATGCGACGCGCACGCAGGTCAGCCGCCGGCTCTTCGCGCACGGCACGAAGCTGCGCATCGGCTTCGTGTCGAGCTTCTTCCACCTGCATTCGGTCGGCCGCACGACCTATGGCTTGATCCGCGACCTGCCGCGCGACCGATTCGACGTCCATGTGTTCGCCGTCTCGCCGCACCACGATGCGCTCGCGCACGCCATCCGCGCGTCGGCCGACCAGTATCTCGCCCTCCCGGGCGACATCGATCGCGCGCGCGCGGCGATAGACGCCGCCGAGCTCGACATCCTCCTTTTCGCCGATATCGGCATGCATCCGGTCACCACGTACCTCGCGCTTTGGCGCATGGCGCCGCTGCAGCTCACGACCTGGGGCCATTCGGTGACGAGCGGCATCGACACCGTCGACTATTACGTCTCGGCCGACGCCATCGAGCCGGCCAATGCGCAGGAGCTCTACAGCGAAAAGCTGTTGCGGCTGCCGGGCTACTTCCTGCCGCGCTATGAGCGCCCAGCGCCCGTTCGCGGTTCTGCTGCGCGTGGACGCCACGTCTATTTCTGCCCGCAGAGCCTTTTCAAGCTGCATCCGGATTTCGATACCGCGCTGAAGGGAATCCTCGAGCGGGATGCAAAGGCGCAAATCCTCCTCCTTGGCGCGGCGCCCAGCTGGGAGCGGCAGCTGCGCGCCCGCTTCTCGGGCTCCTTGGGAGAGAACGCGGCGCGCGTGCGATTCACGCCGCCGGCGTCGCACGCCGAATTCCTCGGCCACCTCGCGGCCGCCGACGTGATCATCGATCCGTTCCATTTCGGCGGCTGCAACACGAGCTGCGAGGCGCTCGCGCTCGGCGTGCCGGTGGTGACGCTGCCTTCGTTCCAGCTTCCCGGCCGCTTCACGCTCGGCCTCTATCGCGAGATGGGCATCGACTCCTGTATCGCGCGGTCCGAGCAGGACTTCGTCGACCTCGCCGTGCGCCTGGCCAGCGAGCCGGATCACCGCCGCGCCGTCTCGGCGCAGATCCTCGAGCGTTCGCAGGTGCTATTCGAGCGGCCGGAGGCCGGCCGCATCCTGGGCGATGAGCTCGTCCGCCTGGCGGAAACGCTGCGCTAGACCAGCCGCCCGACGCGCGATTCGAGGAGCGCCCAGGCCTTGTCGCCGTACACGGCCTTCCAGCGGGCGTAGAACTCGCCGAGCTGGCGGCGAAAGCCGCTGGTGTCCGTCTCGTTGACGATCATGCCCTTCGCTCGCAGGATTTCGAGGGCGCCCGAGTCGATCTTCGCCACGTCCTCGCGCTGGGCGCGCGCGGCCGCGTCGGCGTGCTTGGTGATCACCCGGCGCAGATCGCCCGGCAGGGCGTACCACTTCTCGAGATTGGCGTTGAGCGTGAAGCCGGACCACCAATGGTTGGTGACGCTGAGATAGGTCTGCACCTCGTAGAGCTTGAGGAGCACGATGATCTGGTACGGATCGGTCACCTGGTAGAGCTGGTTCAGCGTGAACGTCTTCGGCTGCGCGCCGAGCGATTGGAAGAAGTCGACGGTCATCTTCTGGAACGGCGTGCGGATCGGCATGCCGGCGAGATCCTCGACGGTGCGGATCGGCCGGCTGCGCGTGGTGAGCTGATGGAAGCCGTTGTCGAAGCCAAGGCGGAACTGGTGGATGCCCTTCGCGGCGAGCTCGGCGCGGATATGGTCTCCCATGTCGGCGTCCATGGCGGCGAAGACGTCCGGCGTCGTCTTGAACGTGAAGGGCAGCCCCGGCATCTCCGTCACGGGGACGAGCGGGCCGAAGACGTTGCCCGCCATATAGAGATCGAGCTCGCCTTTCTGCAGCATGCCTAGCATGGCGTTGTCCGAGCCG
>C688J18823_10002754_pt1 | contig 11036 bp, 10 predicted proteins | sample HopSoiMetagenom1_FD_18823 | JGI IMG/M metagenome (IMG submission 18823) | reverse complement strand
CTTCGGGGTGCGAGCGCTGTCGCGCAAGAACCTGCTGGTGCGGCGGCTCGAAGCGATCGAGGCGCTCGGCTCGATCCGCCTCGTCTGCTTCGACAAGACCGGCACCTTGACCCTCAACCGCATGAGTGTGACCCGGCTGCGCTGGAACGGCCAGGAAGCGCGAGCGGCGGCCGACGGGTTCCGCAACCGCAACGGCGACGCCATCCCCTGCGGTGCCGACCCCGATCTCGCCCGGCTGATCGACATCTGCGTGTTGTGCAACGACGCTGACCGCGCCGATGCGGAGGCCCCGCAAGGGTCCTCGACCGAGATCGCGCTGCTCGAAATGGCCGGTCAACTCGGCGCCGATGTTGGCGCGCTGCGCGATAAACATCCGCGGCTCGCCGCCGGCGAGCGGGCCGAGGGCCGGCGATACATGGTGACCGTGCATGCGATGCCCGAGGGCGCCCGGCTGGTCGCGGTCAAGGGCGACCCGAGCGCGGTGCTGCCACTCTGCGCATCGCGCAGCGAAACGGGCGAACACCGCACGATGGATGAGGCCGCCCGTGCCGGGATTGAAGCGGACAATCTGGCGATGGCGGAGGCCGGTCTGCGGGTGCTCGGCATCGCCTATCGCCTTGTTACGGCTGGCGAGGAGACGGGGGCGTCCGCCGCCGACCTCACCTGGCTCGGTCTCGTCGGCATGGCCGACCCGATCCGGCCCGGCGCCGTCGAGCTGGTCCGCGCGTTCCGCCGGGCGGGGATCGCCACGGTAATGCTGACCGGCGATCAGCGCGCGACCGCGCTCGCCATCGCCGCCGAGATCGGGTTGGCGAACGGTCACGCCAAGGTCATTGAGGGCGACCGGCTCGACGAGGTACCGCTGGACGCCGCCGACCAGCATATCTTCGCCCGGCTCACCCCGGCGCAGAAGCTGGAGGTCATCGCCGGGCTGCAGCGCTCCGGCGCGCGGGTGGCGATGGTCGGCGACGGGGTCAACGACACCCCTGCGTTGAAGATCGCCGATGTCGGCATCACCCTCGCCGCCTCGGCGACCGACGCGGCGCGCGGCGTCGCCGACATCGTGCTGGTCGGGGAGGATCTCGCGCCGCTGGCGCTGGCTTTCGAGCGCGGACGCTCGGTGCATGTCAACATCCGCCGGGCGACCCGCTACCTGATCGCGACCAATCTGAGCGAGATCGCGCTGATGCTGTTCGCCACCGCGACCGGCATTGCGCGGCCGTTGAGCCCGGCCCAGCTACTGTGGATCAACCTGTTGACCGATGTGCTGCCGGCGATGGGGCTGGCGCTGGAGCCGCCCGAGCCCGAGCTGATGCAGGCGCCGCAACCGGACGGGTCTATGCCGGTCATGTCGGCCGGCGATATGGGTCTTCTCGCTCGCGACGCCGCGCTGCTTGCCGGCAGCGCCTTGGCGGCGCAAAGCTGGGCGGGGCTGAGCCGCGGCGCCGGCACCGGTGCGACGGTCGGCTTCAACAGCCTGGTTGCCGGTCAGCTGCTCTACGCGCTCGCCTGTGCGCCGCGCGGGCGGCTGCCGGGGAGTGCGCTGACCGGGACGCTGGTCGGCTCCTCGGTGGCGCAGCTGGCGGCGCTGTTCCTGCCGGGGCTGCGCCATATCGCCGGGCGGCGGCTCGGTTTGACCGACCTGTCATTGTCGGCCGCCGCCGGGCTCGCGCCGCTTTTGGCGATCGGCGCCCTGGATGCCGGCACTCGGAAGCGGGTTCAGCCGATCTCCTGAGCGAGGAAGATCGAGGCGTCGTCGATGAGGCGCTGCCGGCGCGGGCCGACATGCTGCTTCTTCTCGACGAGATGCGCCTGCAGCTGCGCCACATGCCGGCGGTAGCAGCGATGCCGCTCATGCTCGTCGGCGCCCCAGCACTCGGCCCGGCTCAGCGCCTGGCGCTGGAAATGTCGGAGCCGCCGCCGCACCGCCCGTCGCCGCTCGTCCTCGTCGGCGGGCCGCGACAACACCTCTCCGATTGCCTCGACCGTCGATAATACCAGTGCGCGGATCAGCTCGACTTCCGCCTCCTCCTGCGCTTCGATCAGGATCGCCAGCCCCACCTTGATCGCCGATTTGAGCGCCGGCCGCAGGCTCGGCACCAGCTCCGTCGCCGCGACCGTCAGCAGACCCAGGCCCAGGACCGTAACGAGATTGGATTTGGTCAGGTCTTCGAGCTGCATGGCGGGGACTGCGGGTTGCACCTGCCCGGTCAACGCATCGGCTAGGACGGGCGCTCCTGCAGGCACCGCGCGGCTCAGCGCAACGGCGTGAACGCGGTCTCGCGGGTGCGCAGCAGGATGAGACCGGTCACGATCGCGGCGGCGATGACGTAGAAGGCCGGCGCGTAGCTGCTGCCAGTCTCACGCACCAAGAAAGTGGCGATAAACGGCGCGAACCCGCCGAAGATCGCGACCGCGATGTTGTAGCCGATCGACAGCGCGGTATAGCGCACCCGGGTCGGGAAGATTTCCGCGTAATACGCCGGGCAGGTGCCGGCATAGGGCGCGTACAGCACCACCATCGAGAGCTGCGCCAGGATCGCCAGCGCGATGCTGCCGGAGGCGGCCATCAGGAAAAACGGATAGCCGAGCACGGTATAGGCGACACAGGAGAAGATCAGCAGCGGGCGGCGGCCGACCCGGTCGGACAGCCAGCCCATCAGCGGCAGCAGCGCGACGAATACCGCGAGGCATCCGGTGCCGATCCACAGCACCGTACCCTGCGGCAGCTTGGCGACGCTCACCATATAGCTGCCCATGTAGATCAGCGCGATGTAATAGGCGACGGTGTTGTGCAGGGTGACGCCGAAGCCAAGCAAGGTCTCGCGCGGATACTGCTTGAAGGCTTCGGCGAGCGGCGCCTGTGCCACCGCGTCCTGCGCTTCGAGTTCGGTGTATTTCGGGGTGTCGTCGAGCCGCCACCGCAGATAGGCGCCGACCAGCCCGACCGCGATGCCGAACAGGAAGGGCAGCCGCCAACCCCAGGCGAGCCGATCGGCCTCGGACAATCCGTAGTTCAGCAATGCCGCGGTCAGGGAGCCCAGGAGGAACCCGCCGCCGACGCCGACCAGCTGAAACGAGCCGAAGAAGCCGCGCCGCCCGGCCGGCGCGAATTCGACGATGTAGGAGGTGGAGCCGCCCCATTCGCCGCCCGCCGAGAGGCCTTGGAACAGCCGGACCAGGACGAGCAGCGCCGGCCCCACGACCCCGGCTTGCGCGTAGGTCGGCAACAGCCCCATTGCGAAGGTCGCCACCGCCATGACGAAGATGACCGCGCTCAGCGCCTTGCGGCGGCCGTGGCGGTCGCCGTATATGCCGAACACGATCGAGCCCACCGGCCGCATCACGAAGCCGACCCCGAACACCGCGAAGGTCGACAGCAGCGCGACGGTCGGATCGCCACCCGGGAAGAACAGCGCCGAGATGGTCGGGACCAGATAGCCGTAAACGCCGAAATCGTACCATTCGAGGACGTTGCCGATCACTCCGGCGGTGATCGCCTTGCGGTACTCGGCTCCGGCGACTTCGACGCGGCTCGCTGCTGCGGTCATGGCTTGGATCCCCTTGGCGCGCTGCCAATCAGGATATCAAAAATTCCAGCGGGTGTGGCCGGCCCTTGCTCCTGGACGTGCACATAAAAGAAGGCCCTGCACATGGCAGGGCCGGGGAGTTGAGCGGGTGGCCGCGCGCTTTAGCGCATCGGCATTTGCATCATGTTGTTGTTGAGGTTGGCCATGATCCAGATCGAGCCGGTGATGACCAGAAAACAGATCAGCATGCCGAAGGCGAGCGCGATGATGTTGTTGGTGTGATCGGGCCCGGTGCCCATGTGCAGGAAGAAGACGAGGTGCACCCCGATCTGGGCGAAGGCGAGCACGATCAACCCGACCGGGATGCCCGGCCCCCACAGCAACGAGGTTCCCGCCACGGCGAAGGACATGATCGTCAGCACGACCGCGAAGACCAGCCCCGCGGTGTAGGTCAGAAAATCGGCGGTCGGTTCGTCATGCCGGACACCGGGGGTGCGGTCATGCAGATGGAGAATGTCGTCACCGTCCATCAGCGGCCTCCCATCAGGTAGACAAGCGTGAACACCCCGACCCAGACGATGTCGAGGGCATGCCAGAACAGGCTGAAGCACAACAGGCGCTGCCGCACATGCGACCGCAAGCCCTTCACGAAGACTTGCGCCGTCATGTAGACGAGCCAGAGGAGGCCGGCGGTCACATGGGCGCCGTGCGTCCCCACCAAGGTGAAGAAGGCCGAGAGGAAGCCGCTCTTCGACGGGCCGGCGCCCTCCCTGATCATCCCGGCGAATTCCGAGATCTCGATGAAGAGGAATGCCGCGCCGAGCAGGAAGGTGAGCCCGGCGAAAACGTAGAAGAGATCCGGGCGCTGCTTTTCGATCGATAAGATGCCGAGCCCGGCGGTGTAGCTCGATACCAAGAGACACATCGTCTCGATAAAGGCGGTGCGCAAATCGAACAACTCGCGCCCGGTCGGTCCGCCGGCGGCATTGCCCGACAGCACCGCATAGGCGGCGAACAGCCCGGCGAACAGGATGATATCGCTGAGCAGGAAGATCCAGAACCCGTAGGCGACGACGATGCGCGTCGATGCGGGTCCGCCGCCGCCCCGCCCCGGCGCGACATGGTGGGGAGCGACATCGGCAAGGGATACAACGCTCATGCCGCTCTCCCCAGGCCCGGCCGGGTCTGCTCCAGTCGCGCCACCTCGGCGGCCTCGATTTCGAATTCGCGGTTCTCGCTCCAGCCGAACACGACCAGCACCGCCGCGGCGCCGAGCAGGCCCAGAATCACCGCCCACCAGATGTGCCAGATCAAGGCAAACCCGGTCACCACCGCGAAGAAGGCCGCGACGACGCCGGTCGGACTGTTCCGCGGCATTTCGATCGTCTCGTAAACGGGCGGGACCTCGTCCACATCCCTTTGCCGCTTCATCTCCCAGAAGGCGTCGACATCGTCGACCTGCGGCATGACGGCGAAGTTGTAGGCCGGCGGCGGCGAGGCGGTCGCCCACTCCAGGGTGCGGCCGTCCCAGGGATCCCCGGTCAGGTCGCGGCGGCTCGCGCGGGTCATGATGCTGACCGCCAGCTGCATGATCTGGCAGCCGATGCCGAACATGATGATGATCGCTCCGGCCTCGGCGACCAGCAACATCGGCTGCCATTCCGGATTATTGATGTGCTGCAAGCGGCGGGTCATGCCCTGCAGCCCCAACACGTAGAGCGGCATGAAGGCGAGATAGAAGCCGATGATCCAGCACCAGAAGCTGGCCTTGCCCCACCGCTCGTCGAGAGTGAAGCCGAACGCCTTCGGGAACCAGTAATTGTAGCCGGCGAGCAATCCGAACAGCACGCCGCCGATGATCACGTTATGGAAATGGGCGATCAGGAACACGCTGTTGTGCAGCACGAAATCGACCGGCGGAACTGCCAGCAACACCCCGGTCATGCCGCCGATCACGAAGGTGACCATGAAGCCGATCGAAAACAGCACCGGCGTCGTGAACCTGACCCGGCCGTGGAACAGCGTGAACAGCCAGTTGAAGACTTTGACGCCGGTCGGCACCGCGATGACCATCGACATGACGCCAAAGAAGGCGTTCACGTCGGCGCTCGCTCCCATCGTGAAGAAATGGTGCAGCCAGACCATGAAGGAGAGGACGCAGATCGCCAGGGTCGCCAGCACCATCGAGCGATAGCCGAACAGCATCTTTCCCGAAAACGTCGCGATCACCTCGGAAAAGACACCGAACACCGGCAGGACCAGGATGTACACCTCGGGATGGCCCCAGGCCCAGATGAGGTTGACGTACATCATCTGGTTGCCGCCGGCCTCGTTGGTGAAGAAGTGCATCCCGAGGTAGCGGTCGAGCGCCAGCATCGCCAAGGTCGCGGTCAGGATCGGGAACGCTGCGATGATCAGCATGTTCGAAGCGAGCGCGGTCCAGCAGAACACCGGCATGCGGAAATAGATCATGCCCGGCGCGCGCAGCTTCAGGATCGTGGTGACCATGTTGATGCCGGCAAGCAGCGTGCCGACCCCCGAGATCTGCAGCGACCACAGGTAATAATCGACGCCGACATCCGGCGAGAAGGCGAGCTCCGACAAGGGCGGGTAGGCCAGCCATCCGGTGCGCGAGAAATTGCCGATGACGAGCGAGGCGTTGATCAGCAATGCCCCCGATGCCGTCAGCCAGAAGCTGACCGAGTTCAGCACCGGAAACGCGACGTCGCGTACGCCGAGCTGCAATGGCACGACGAAGTTCATCAAGCCCACAACGAACGGCATCGCCACGAAAAAGATCATGATCGTGCCGTGCGCCGAGAAGATCTGGTTGAAGTGGTCGGGCGGCAGGTAGCCCTCAGAGCCGCCGACCGCGATCGCCTGCTGCGAGCGCATCATGATCGCGTCGGCGAAGCCGCGCAGCAGCATGATCAGCGCGAGGAAAGTGTACATGACGCCGATCCGCTTGTGATCGACGCTGGTCAGCCATTCCTTCCACAGATACGGCCACCATCCCATGAAGGTGATGAGCGCCAGCACGCCCAGCACGCCAAGGACGGCGCCGCCCCCGGCCACCAGCGCGATCGGCTCGTGGAACGGGATGGCGTCCCAGTTCAGTCTGCCAAGCATCTCAGCCTCCCGCCTGCTGCTGCACCGGCGGACACCAGGCACCGGCAGCGCGCGCCTTCTCGGGTATCGCCGCTGTGTGCTCGACAATGCGCTCGAACAGCGCCGGATCGGCCGAGCGATAGGTCGCCGGCGGCACGGCGTGGCTCGGTTTGGTCAATGCGCCGTAAGCGGCATCGTCGAGCGCCGAGCCCTCGCCGCGCACCTTCGCAACCCAGCCGTCGAATTCGCCTGACTGCACCGATTTCACCTTGAACTGCATATCGGCGAACCCGTCGCCGCTGAAATTGGCCGATAGGCCCTGAAACTCGCCCGGCGCATCCGCCAAGAGGTTCAGACGCGTCGTCATCCCGCCCATCGCGTAGATCTGGCTGCCGAGCTGCGGCACGAAAAAGGAGTTCATCACCGTCGCCGAGGTCAGGCGAAAATTCACCGGCGTTCCGGCCGGGACGACCAGTTGGTTTAGCGTGGCGATGCGCTGCTCGGGATAGATGAACAGCCATTTCCAATCGAGCGCGACGACATCGATCTGGACCGGTTTCTTATCGGAGGCGATTGGCGCCTTCGGATCGAGCTGATGCGACCCGATCCACGCCACGCCGCCGACCAGGATCACGATCAGGGCCGGGATCGACCAGACGACAAACTCGACGCCGCCCTGATAGGCCCAATCCGGGCTGTGGTTGGCGCGGGGGTTCGACGCCCGATACCACCAAGCGAATCCCAGGGTCAAAAGGATCACCGGGACCACCACGACGAGCATGATCTCGGTGGTGTTGATCAGCAGCATCAGCTCCTGCGCCGCGATCGGGCCCTTCGGGTCCAGCACGCCCGCCATCCGGCAGGAGGCAAGCAGCATTGCCGCCGCCCAGACGAAGAGGAGGCGGGAAATAGCGCGAAACCGGCTGCCCGGTAGCGAACGCGATGCGCGGCGATAGGGTGCGCACGTCCGCGCGTAACGCCGGTCCTGCATGCAGCGCTCCTCTTTACGAGGGTTCTCGGTCGATCGCCGGCTACGTTTGCGCCAGTCTCCCTGCGACGAACCTTAGAGGAGAATGCAACGGCTTGCCAATAGCGGGACTGCGGTCCCGTAATTCGCCTCGCCTGCCGGAAGACAAGGCCGAGAGTTAATCGGCCGAGGCATAGAGTTCGGGTGGCAGAATCGGGGCGGCGCGGTTGCGGGCGTGCAGGTAGGATTGCCAGAACAGGCAGGCCGCCACCGTGCGCCACGGCCGCCATTGCTCGCCGATCTCGCGCAGCGCGCGCTCGTCGGGACGGCTGTCGAGGGGTAGACATTCCATCACCCCGAGCTGCAGCCCAAGATCGGCGGCAGGCCAGATGTCGGCGCGGCCGAGCGCGAAGATCAGATAGATCTCGGCGCTCCAGCGGCCGATGCCCTTCAGCGCGACGAGTTCGGCGAGGGCGGCCTCATCGGGCGCCGAATCGAGCTGCTCGAAATCGAGCGTGCCGCTCTCGACCGCCTGTGCGAGGCCCCGGCCGTAAGCGGCCTTCTGCCGGCTGAAGCCGCAGCTGCGCAGAATGGCGTCGTCGAGGGTGAGGAACGGTCCCGGCGCGAGCGGGCGGCAAAGGCCCGACAGGCGTCGGTGCATCGCCGCGGCGGCGTCGATCGACACCTGCTGCTCCAGGATGATGTGCAGCAGCGTGCCGAAGCCGTTGCGGCGACGACGGAAGCGCGGCGCTCCGGCCCGGTGGATGATGGCGCGGAATACCGGCTCCCCGGCCAGCGCCTCGATACCCTCTTCCAAACCCTGCGGCGCATAAACCGGTTCGGCTGCGGCGTCTGGAAACGCCGGCGTCCCGCCCGCATCTGACTTCAAAATGGGCCGGCGGGACGCCCGCGGTCCGGTTCCAGCGCTGGTCACCCCCACAAGGCCGGCTCGGGTGGATAGACGGTGCTGCCATCGTAGCGCAGCCCCGGGCTGCGGTCCTGGGCCAGCAGCAACGGCGCGTCGAGATCGACTACCTGGGCGCATTGCGCCAGCAGCATTGCCGGGGCCATCGCCAAGGACGTGCCGATCATGCACCCGACCATGATGCCGAAGCCCCGCGCTGCGGCGGCCTCGGCCAACGCCAGCGCCTCCGTCAGCCCGCCGGTCTTGTCGAGCTTGATGTTGACCAACTCGTATTTCCCGACGAGGCGATCGAGATCGGCGCTGGTGTGGCACGATTCGTCGGCGCAGATGGGGATCGGATGCGGTATTCCCGCCAACGCCTCGTCGGCCCCGGCGGGCAGCGGCTGCTCGATCAATTCGACGCCGAACTCGGCGAGCGCCAGCATCACCTCGGTCAGGTGGCGCTCGCCCCAGCCCTCATTGGCATCGACGATCAGCCGCGACTGCGGCGCGTTGCGGCGCACCGCCCGTACCCGCTCAATATCGCCGTCACCAGTCAGCTTGAGCTTCAGGAGAGGGCGTTGGCGCTGCGCCGCCGCCGCCTCGCCCATCTTTTCCGGCGTATCCAGGCTCAGCGTATAGGCGGTCACGACCGGCTTCATCGCGCCGATCCCGGCAAAAGCGGCCGCGGGCCGGTCGTCGCGCTTGGCGTCGAGATCCCAGAAGGCGGCATCGAGGGCGTTGCGCGCCGCGCCGGGCGGCATCGCCCGCTGCAATTCCTTGCGGTCGAGGCCGGAGAACACCGCGCCCTTCATTGCTTCCAGCGCCGCCACGACGCTGTCGATGCTCTCGCCATAGCGCGGGTAGGGCACGCATTCGCCGCGGCCGCGGAATTCGCCGTCATGAACCTCGGCCACGACCACCTCNGCCGTGGTGCGGCTGCCGCGCGAGATCGTGAAGGCCTGCGCCAGCGGCCAGGANCGGNGNGTGACGCTCAGCCGTTGCGGATGCGGCGCCATGCCGGCTCAGCCGANCAGGCGGTCGACGATGGCTCCGACCCCGGTGCGAACGGCATCCACCACCGCCAGTCCGAGCTGGTCCTCGGTGCGGCGCAGATAGTCGCGGGCGGCGCCGGCATCGAGACCGGAGGTGTTGACGCTGAGCCCGACGCAGCGCGCCGCCGGGTTGGTCAATTGCGCCGCCTCGACATTGCGTTCGATGCAGAGCTTGAGGTCGGGCAGCTTGTATTGGGGCAGCCCGCGCATATGCGTGCGGGTCGGCTCATGGCACATCACCAGCGCGTCGGGCTGCGCGCCGTGGATCAGTCCCAAGGTCACGCCGGCATAGGAGGCGTGGAACAGCGAGCCCTGCCCCTCGATCAAATCCCAATGATCGGGATCGTTGGCCGGGCACAGCCATTCGACCGAACCGGAGACGAAATCCGACACGACCGCGTCAATCGAGACGCCGTCGCCGGCGATGAAGATGCCGGTCTGCCCGGTGGCGCGGAAATCGGCTTTCAGGCCGCGGGCCCGCATTTCCTTTTCCAGCGCCAGCGCGGTGAACATCTTGCCGATCGAGCAGTCGGTGCCGACCGTCAGCAATCGCTTGCCGGGTCGCTTGATGCCGTTGCCGACCGAGAACTCGCGGGTCGGATGCCGGACGTCGGCGATGTCCCGGCCATGCCGCGCCGCGGCGTCACGCAGCGCCGGTATGTCCGCCAGCCGGTGATGCAGGCCGCTCGCCAGATCCATGCCGAGTTCGAGCGCCCGCACCAGCAGCGGTTCCCAGCCCTCGCCGAGCACCCCGCCGCGATTGGTGGTCCCGACGATGACGGTCTTGACCCCGGCCGCCGCGGCTTCCTCGATGGTCATGTCGGGGAGCCGCAGATCGGCCTTGCAGCCCGGCAGCCGGAGCTGCCCCTTGCAGATTTCCCGTCGCCAGTACGCGATGCCGTCGGCGGTCTTGGCGGCAAGCTGATCGGGGGCGTCGCCGATAAACAGCAGATACGGGGTGCGAATGGCCACCGCGGCAATTCCTCTGAGCGGAGTTATGCGCGGATCTTACGGGAAGAGCGGGCGACGACAAAACCCCGCGCTGCCGCTGCCGAGGCGCAGAGCCGATGGCACAGCTATACGGCGAGCGAATGCCAGCCATACAAATACGCCTTTGTAGGGGAGGTTTATCACCCTTTAGGCGTATCTACTTGTGAAAGGCTGGGCCGCCCGCAAACGCACGAAGAGCGCGAGCGCGGCGATCCGAGGAGATCCCGCCGAGGAGATCGGGCATGACCCCGAGCGCTTCGATGCATCTGTTCAACGCCAGGGAGCCGCACGGCGACCATGGCGTCCTGTGGGCCTCCGTCGTCGCGATCCTGTTCGCGGCGGTGGCGGCGATCAGCTTCGCGGTCGATCAGACCGTAACCCTGTGCGCCTCGCCGGGGCCGCAGCCGACCCAGAGCACCGGCCAGTAACCCGGCGGCCGCGCCGCCGCCATCGACAGCGGCCGGTGCGCGCCATACAAACTG
>C688J18823_10002753_pt1 | contig 11038 bp, 8 predicted proteins | sample HopSoiMetagenom1_FD_18823 | JGI IMG/M metagenome (IMG submission 18823) | reverse complement strand
CGGCTCGCGGATCAACCGACCGACGTGCTCTATGTGAACGACAACCGCCAGCTCGCGCATCAGGTCGTGACGTTGTCGTTCGAGTTCGCGAAGGCCGACGCGCAGTTCATCTCCAGCGCACCGGCGCCGCCGCAGCCTCCGACGAACAACCGCTCGCAGCGGATGGCGCAGCGCGCGGCGTCGACCGCGGAACAACTCAAGCGCGAGCAGGACCGGCTCGCGGCGTTGATGCAGCAGACGCCGCGCAACGATGCGGCGATCGCCGAGGCGCAGAGCCGCGTCGCGATGGCGCAGGCGCGCAACGATGCAGTCAGCGCGATCGTCGCGTTCAGCGGCACGAGCGGCAGTGCGAGCGATTTGATGTCGCAGATCGGCGCGCTCGAGCAGACCGTGCCCGCGACCGCCGGCACGCCCGCGACCGCGCAGCACGCGACGAACCCGACGAGCGTCATCGGTCTGATCGGCGATGTGGTCCGGCTCAATCAGAAAGCGGGCGCATTGCGGACGAACATCCGCGCCGCCGAGGTGTTGCAGGCCGATGCGCGCACGTTCTCCACGCCGCTCGTGCAGCTGATGTCGCAGATGCGCAAGAGTGCCGACGCGCTGATGAACCAGCCCGATACGAATGATTCCGCGGAGCTCGCGCGACGCAAGACGGAGCTCGATGCGCTGAACGTGCGATTCCGCCAGGTCTCCGCGGCGATGCTTCCGCTGGCGAAGAGCCGCATCGTGCTGGAAGCGTACAAAGCGAATCTCACACGCTGGAGCGCCTCGGTCGTCGATCAGGATCACGACGATCTGCGCCGCCTGCTCATCCGCGGCATCGCGCTCGCGGTGATGGTCCTGCTCGTCGTCGCGATCTCCGTCGTCTGGCGCCGCGTCACGTTCCGTTACGTTCACGATGCGAAGCGCCGCCATCACTTCCTGCTGATTCGGCGCATCGTCGTGCTGCTGCTCGTCGCGGCGATTCTGATCGCGACGTTCGCGTCCGACTTCAGCTCGCTCACCACGTTCATCGGCCTGATCACCGCAGGCATCGCCATCGCCATGCAGGACGTCATTCTTTCCGTGGCAGGGTATTTCGTGATCGTCGGCAAGTACGGCATTCGGGCAGGCGACCGCGTGCGCATCGCGAGCGTGAACGGCGACATCCTCGATGTCGGTCTGGTCTGGATTTACCTGATGGAGCTCGAGACGCGCGGCAGCGATCAGCTGCCGACCGGACGCATCGTCGAGTTCCCGAACTCCGTCGTGTTCGATCACAGCGCCGGCATCTTCAAGCAGCTGCCGGGGACGCGCTTCCTCTGGCACGAGCTGTCATACGTCGTGCCGCCCGATCGCGACTTTCACGACGTCCAGGCGCGGATGCTCGCCGCGGTGAACGGCGTGTTCGACGAATACCGTGAGTCGATCGAGCGGCAGCATCGGGAGATGGAACGGTTGCTCTCGATGCCGTCCGCCACGCCCGCGCCGCACAGCCGGCTGCGTGTCGCGCCGAGCGGCGTCGAGATCCGCGTGCGCTATCCGGTCGAGATCGAGCACGCCGGCGACGTCGACGATCGCGTCGCCGCCGCCGTGACGAAGGCAGTGCAGGGGTGACGGAGCGCGGACATCCTGTCCGCAGCGAGCGCTCAGAAAGTCGCCGGCCGGGACGGCCGACGACTGCGGGCGGGACGCCCGCGCTCCGTTAAATCTCGCGAAGTGCGGTCGTGATCGGCTTCTGGGCGGTGCGGATGGCCGGAATCGCGCCGCCGTAGATGCCGGCGACGAGCGCGACGACGAAGCCCATCGCCATCACGAACGAATCGACGCGGAAGCTGAACGCGAGCTCCGAAAACGTCGACCAGTTCACGGTGCCGCTCGACAATCCATTCACCGGCAGCGCGAGGATGATGCCGGCCACCGCGCCCATCGTCGCCACGATCGCGCTTTCGAGCACCACCGATCCGATGATCGTGCGGCGGCTGAAGCCGAGTGCGCGCAGCGTCGCAAGCTCGCGCTGCCGCGGCGCCACCGCGGAGAACATCGTGTTCATCGTGCCGAGGACTGCGCCGAAGATCATGAAGAACGCGACGATCGCCACCAGGATCTTGATGCCGATCAATCCGTTCATCTGGTCCGTGTAGTACTGGTACTCGCTGCGCACGTGCAGCTTGAGGCGGTTGTCATTCGTGATCGCCGAGGTGATCGATTCGATGTCCGCGGGCGATCTCGGCTTGATGTAGATCGCCGAGAACTGCTCGCGTTTGCGCGCGCTGCCGAGGTACGCGCCATCGGCCCAGACCTCGGAGTCGTAGGCGGTGCCGTTCGCGTCGAACGCGCCGACGATGCTCCACGTGTTCGGCCCGAATGTGAACGTCTCGCCGACGTGCAGGTTGAAGCGCTGCCCGATCCGCTTCGCCACGATCAGTTCATTCGTCGACGGCCGGAACATGCGGCCTTCGACGATCTTCACGTACGGCCGGATCTGAAACGCCGCCGGCGTCACGCCTCGCACCACGACGTTCGAGCCTTTCGGCGCGCCTTCGCGCGGCAGCTTGAAGATGATGTTGAGCTCGGGCGACATCACGTCGACGCCCGGAATCGTGCGGATGATCTGCGCCGCGTCGCGCGCGACCCAGCTCGAAATCTCGGCCTCGGCGCCTTCGCGCATCGCGAGCAGGATTTCTTTCGATGCCGAGGAGCGCGTCGCAAGCTCCACGCCGCGATCGAGCGCTTTCATCGACACCATCACCGCGATCACGACACCGATGCCGAGCACCGACATCAGCAGCGAGACCTTGCGCGCTTTCAGATTGCCGAGGATGTATGAGAAGGGGATGTGGCGGAGCGACAGCAGCGCGAACAGCATGAGGACTGCGGCGCCGGCGTAAATGATGATCATGTCTCGTTTCTCCTAAACCACGCGCCGCAATCCGTCGACGACGCTCATGCGTGTGGCGTTGATCGCCGGCAGGCCGCCTGCGATCAGACCCACGAGCCCCGAGGCGGCGAGCGCGATGAGCATCGTCGCGGGGAAGATCGTGAAGCCGACCAGGAAGCCCTGTGTGATCTGTCCCATCGGCACGATCATGTAGAGCAGCTTCGCGCCGAACACGCCGAGGGCACCGCCGAGCAACGTGAGCAGCGCGAACTCCGTGAGCATCAGCGTCATCACCAGCGGCCGCTCGAAGCCGATCGCTTTCAGCACCGCGATCTCCGTCACGCGCTCGCGCGCCGACATCGACATGGTGATCGCGGCGAGCAGGATGACCATGAACACCGCGCAGGTGCAGATCGAGCCGAACAGCAGCTTGATGTTGCCCATCATCGCCATGAACGAAGCCTGGAACTGCTTCTCCGTCACGGTCTCCGTCGGGTATTCGCTGTTCTTGAACATGGCGTCGATCTGCTGACTGATCGCCGCCATCTTCGAAGGATCCTTGATCTTGATCCAGAACGTGTTCACCTGGCCGAAGTTGTTCATCAGGAGCTGGTGGTAGTCCATGTGGTAGTAGAGCGCGGCGGTGTTGACCGGGTGGTGGTAGACGCCGCGGATGGTCAGCTCGGGGTCGTACGGAAAGATCTGGCGCTTGAGCGTGATGCGGTCGCCGATCTTCCAGCCGAAGCGCTTCATCAGATCGGGACCGACGATGCAGCCCTGCCGGTCATTCTGGAAATCCTTCATCTGCTGCGGATCGATCTTGTAATCGTCGAACACCGATCCCATCCGATCGTGATCGACGGCGAAGTTGGCGAAGAAGTTCTTCTTGTCTTTGTAGTACGCGCCGATCCACTGCATCTTGCAGACGTCTTCCACGCCGGGGATCTCGCGCAGCTTCTGCTCGTGCGCGTACGGCAGCGCATTCGCGAGCGAGATCGACGACTGCACGACCAGCCGGTTTGCGCCCTGTCCCTGATCCTCGAAGCGATCGAACAGCTGCAGGATGGAGAGCAGCGTCGAGACGAAGAAGAAGATGAACGCGATCAGCGCGAGTGTGAGCACCGCTCGCAGCGGATTGCGGAAGAGGTTCCGGCGGATGAGCTTGAAGTACTTCATGCACCGGCCGCCTGTTCTTCGTAGCCGTAACTGCCCTCGGCGAGCTGTCCTTTCTCGAGGTGCAGCGCGTGCTTCGCGCGCGACGCCGCCTTCGGATCGTGCGTGACCATCACGATCGTCTTCTCGAATTCGGTGTTCAGCCGATGCAGCAGCTCGAGCGTCTCCTCGGCGTTCTTCGCGTCGAGGTCACCGGTCGGCTCGTCGGCCACGAGGATGGTCGGATCGGTGACGATGGCGCGCGCGATCGCGACGCGCTGCTCCTGTCCGCCGGAGAGCTGCCGCGGATAGTGCCGCATGCGGTCGGCGAGTGCGACGATGCTCAGCGCGGTCTCGACATGCTCGCGGCGCTGTTTCTTGTTCAGATTCGTCAGCAACAGCGGGAGCTCGACGTTCTCGAACGCGTTGAGCACCGGGATCAGGTTGTACATCTGAAAAATGAACCCGATGTGCCGCGCGCGCCAGCTGGCGAGCGCGCTTTCGCTGAAGCGCGAGATCTCGCGCCCTTCGACGACGATCGAGCCGCGCGTCGGACGATCGATGCCTGCGATCAGGTTCAGCAGCGTCGTCTTGCCCGAGCCCGACGGTCCCATCAGCGCGAGGAAGTCGCCTTTCGGAACGGCGAGCGTGAGGCCGTTGAGCACCGGTACATCGAACTGATCGCGGCGGTAGACCTTGTGTACGTCGCGGATTTCAACCAGAGCTTCCATTCGATCAACCCTCATTCAGTCTTACGAGTTGGTTTTCTTTCAGCGCGTCCGCTCCATGAAGCACGACGCGATCGCCTTCTTTGATTCCGCTGGTGACTTCGATGCGCCCTTCGCGCACCTCGCCGGTCGTCACGCGCTTCCAGCTCACGTGCTTGTCCGCATCGATGACCGCGACTTTTCCGTCGACGATCGCCGCCGGCGCGAGCCACAGCTTCGCCGGCTCCTGCAGCTCCGCATCGCTGCGCGGCGCCTGGAGGAACGACACGTTCGCCGCCATTTCGGGCAGCAGCGGCGCATCGGGATTGATGATCGCCACCTTCACCTTCACGATCGCTTTCGCGCGATCGGCGGTGGGGATGATCTGCCGCAGCTGCCCTTTCCACTTGCGGTTCGGAAATGCGTCGACGGTGACTTCGGCGGCCTGACCTTCGTGCAGTTGCGAGATCGACTGCTCGTTGACGTCGGCTTCGACTTCGATCGTCTTCAGATCGACGAGCGTGCAGATCGCGCCCGTAGGCAGGGTGCCGGCGACCTGTCCCATCATCACCGACGAGATCACTTCGCCGACCTCGGTGCTTTTGCTCGCGACGGTGCCGTCGAACGGCGCGCGCACGACCATGTCCTGCATGTTGATGCGGATCTGATTGACGCGCGCTTTCGCGGTCTTCAGCTGCGCGTCGGCGGAGTCGTACAGCGCGCGGCTCGTCACGCCCTGATTCCAGAGCGCGACCTGCCGGTCGTACTCGCGCTGCGCTTCGTTGAGCGAGGCATTCGCTTCGTCGAGCTGCGCCTGCAGGTTCGTGCTTTCGAGGACGGCGATCACGTCGCCCTTCTTCACGTTCACGCCGGTGTCGACGTTCAGCTGCATGACTTTGCCGGAGATCTTCGGCGTGATCTTCGCCGTGCGGCTCGCGACGAGATAACCGCTCGCGGTGAGGAGCGGCGGATTCGCGACGTTGACCGACGGTTTGACGACGAGCGTCTCGACGATCGGCGCGCGCGTCGGCACGATCCACTTTTGGTAGACGACATATCCGAGTGCGCCGGCGATGGCGAGGATGATGATCCAGAGGACGATTTTGCCGAGAACGGCCGTACCGCCGCGCGACTCGGCGTCTTCTTCACGGTGGATGCGCAATGCGCCGAGGTCGGCGCGAGGATTGGTGTCAGGCATGGGGGCCAGCATGATATCCAATCGTAATGAGACGGCCCGCGATGCACAGGTTGGGGAAGTCAACACTTCGGGATGACAGTTGTCACAAAACGCGTTCTAATGGCTCTGTTCGTCCAATAACCCTCGGGGTACTACATGATTGCTCGCCGTTTTGTCGTCGTCGCCACTCTACTGCTCGTAGTGTCCACGCCTGTGTTCGCCGTGGAGTGCGTGAACAAATTTCTCACCCGCAGCGAAGGTGCAACCAAGCAGATCGTCACGCTGCTCACCGGCAAGCTGACGTTCCAGGAAGCGCAGGAGCTGTCGAAGTCGATCAACCAGCATGCGGCGCAGCCGGTCGAGTGGCTCGATGACAAGGGCAAGTTGGTCTCGCGCCAGTTCGGCGAGTTGAAGGTCGTGCGGCCGATGCCGGTCGGATGCGATGGGAAGACGTCGGGAGTGGTGGTGATTGCAACGTTTCAGACGCTCTCGCAGCCGATCGGGAAGATGGTCGTGAAGCTCGACGCGAATACGACCGTCACGTTCGAAGAGCAGAAGCAGTAGGCAAGGGCCGTCGAGCGAGACGCTCGCCGGCTGCGGGCAGGATGCCCGCGCTCCCTACCACTTCGGCTTGCGCTTTTCGAGGAACGCGTTGAGTCCTTCCGCCGCGTCCGCGCTTTTCATCAACTCATCGAGATAGAGGCGCTCGGTCTGCGCGAGGCGGGCGTCGAAATCATCGGCCTGCGCGAGGCGGAACGCTTTTTTGGCGAAGCGGAGCGATGACGCGCTGTGGCGATAGAGGCGCGCGAGCCATTCGTTCGCTTTCACGTCGAATTCTGCAGATGCGAAGACGGCGTTGACGAGGCCGAGGCGCTCCGCGGTTTCGGCATCGATCGGGTCGCCGGTGAGGAGCAGTTCGAGTCCGCGGCGCGGCGGGAGTTGTCGCGAGAGCTGATATGCGGCGACCGGCGGAAAGACGCCGAGCGCGATCTCCGGCTGACCGAATAGCGCGCGATCGGAGGCGAGGACGAAGTCGCACGCCATCGCCAGCTCGCATCCGCCGCCGAGTGCCGCGGCGCGCACGAGTGCGACCGTCGTGAGCTCGAGCCGTGCCAGCGCGCGGAAACAGTCGTGGAACACGTGCAGCATTTCCTGCACGCGATCGCCAAGATGGTCCTGCACGCTTGCGCCGGCGGAGAAGGCCCTGTCGCCGCGGGCGTCGATGATCAGGCAGTGCCGGTCGTTCTCCACGCGCGCGATGGCGTCGCGCAGCTCGTTGAGCATCGCGATGTCGAGGATGTTCAGCGGCGGATCGGCGAGCGTGATGCGGTACGCGTGGTCGTCGACCGTCATCGCGAGCGTAGTCGAGCGACCTGGGTGTGCGGTGACGCGCGAAACCCGCCGGTTCATCGCGCCGGGTGTCTCCTCGCCGGTGCGGCCAGCGCGGACGCCGACCATATCTCCAGCGAGTCATCCGTGACGATGAACAGCGAGCCGTTCTGGATCGCAATCGATTGCGCCGGCGCGGGCACCGATGGCGCGCTCTGCGCCGTGAACGCGGGCACGGCGTAGAGCAGCGGTCCGAACGTGTGTCCGCTCATCACGCCGCAGTTGCCGGCGAGTCGCAATGTTGCGGTCGGATCGTTCGTGAACGGCACCGGTTGCCCGCTGCCGGTGAGCGATGTCGATGAATACGAATAGAGCTGATCGCCGAGGACGTAGATCGTGCCGCCGCTCTGCGCGATGGCCGTCGGCGCGCGGCTTCCTTCGACTGCGCGCGAACGAAGAATGTTCGGCAGTGCCGGGTTCGTCACATCAATCACCCGCACCTCGGCCGGCATGTCGGTCAGCGCGTACGCGGTTGTGCCGGACGTTGTGACATCGGTGACGCCGCCGGTCATCGTCGAAGTCACGGCGAGCGATTTCGGATCGAGCACGAACGTCTTCTTCGCGCAGCCGGTGGAGAGGCAGCCTTTCGAGATGGAGACCCACGCGTAACCAGCCGCGGTCGTGATGGCGAGCGGCGCGGAGTCGAAGCCTTCGCTGATCGTCGTCTGCGCGAGCGGATCGCCGCTGTACGAATACGACGTGACGACGCCGTTGCTTGCGAGCGTGAAGAACATCGTGTCGGACGCGGCGACATCCAGTAGTCCGCCGCTGTGAATGCCGGCGATCCAGCGCGGCTCGCTCGCGATCTCGAACACGTCGGCGGCGCGGCCGTCGAACAGGAGCATGCGCTTTCCGGCAGTCACGATCTTTTTGTAGTACGCGTTGCCGTTCGTGGTTGCGTAGAGCGACGGCGTTGGAGTGGGCGAATTGATCGCGATCGATGCAACGCCGCCAGTGGTGGCGATCGACGCGACGGCGCTCGATGCATCGGTACCGCCGCTGATGCCGGATGGCGGCGCGGGCACGATGAACTTGCGGCTCAGCGTGCGCGTGCCGAGGTTCCAGGCGAGGACGGAGGTGTCGGTCATTTCGAGCAATGTCGTCGAGCCGACGAACGCGAGTTGCACCGGCAGTGCGACGGCGCTCGTCGAATTCGGGATGAGTGTCTGCGTCGCGGGCGTGCCGGAGAAATCGACGAGCGTGATGCCGAGGAAGGTGAAGAGCGCGACGACGTTGCCGTTCGCAGCGATGCCGGCAGGAGGGACGCCGTCGACCACCGCGGGCGGGCCGAGCGTGGTGCCGGTGAGGAGGCGGATCGTCGTCTGGCCCGAGTCCGATGCTTCGGCGAGTGCGAGCGAGTTGCCGGCGCGTGCGAGCCACGACGGTTTCATGCCGCCGAGTGAAACGATTGCCGCGTGCGGGCTCGCGTCGGCGAAGTCGGCGCTGAAAAGGGCCTTGCTGCTCAGCACGTACACCGTCGAGCCGACGACGGCCGCGGCATCGATCGGCACGCCGAAATCGATCGTGGCGAATGCGGTCGGCGATGTGGTCGTCGTCGGCCAGATGAATGCAGTCGTGCCGCTGGTGCTGAGCAGAAAGCCGTTCGAGAGGCCGTCGCGCACGATGTGCACGCGTGCATCCCATGAGCGCCCTTCGGTCAGCGCACCACTGCTGCTGATTTTGTATTCGTGAATGCCGCCGGTCGTGCGGCCGGCGTACATCGAGTTGCCGATCGCGACAACGGAAGTCGCCTGCGCATCGTTGTACGAGTGGATCGGGAACGGCGCGCCGAACGACGTGATGTCCCACGTCAGCAGGCCGAGGTCGCCGCCGGCGGCGTAGAGGCGATTGCCGGCGCGCTGCAGCGCGGAGATGCGATTGATCGTGCCGCCCACGGGTGTGGCGCTCTGCTCGAACACTTCGACCGGCGTCGCGGCGGTGGTGAAGTCGACCGCGTGCACGCGTGTGTCGTTCGTGCTCGTGTAGATGACATCGCCTGTCAGCGGCGCGATCGCGGTGAAGGCGCCGTTGACGTTCGCCAGCAGCGTGCCGCTTTCGGCGTAGATCGTGGTTTTCTGGATGCGATCCGAGACGTAGACGCGGTTGTTGTTGACGCGGACCACCTGCGCGCTCTTCACGCCGCCGGTCAGCGAGCCGGTGCCCTGCACGATGCCGCTGATGGAGAACTTTTCGACGGAGTCGTCGCCGTCCGCGGCGTAAAGCGTCGTGTTCGAGAGCGCGAGCGAGCTGACGTTCGGACTCGACGTCGCGAGCGTCTGCGCGCTCGCGGGCGAGAGCGGATCGATTTCGCGCAGACCGTTCGAAGTCGCGGCGAAGATGTAGACCGGCGTGATCACCAGATCGTTGACCGTGCCGCCGGCGTCGAATGCGCTGACGATCTGGCGATTGCGGATCAGGACGATCGCGGTGCCGCTGCCCGCGTAGACCGTGCCGTTCGCAACGCGCACCACGCGCGTGACGCCGGGCAGGCCGATCGACAGCACGAGCCTGGGCGGATCGATGCTGCGGTCATACAGCGAGACGCCGTACGAGGTCGCGGCCCAGAGATCGTTGTTATCGATCGCGATGTCGAGAATGGAGGTGCGGAATTGGGCGCTGTAGACCGGGGCGAAAGTGCATTGACCGGATGAAGAAACGGAGAGGACGGAGAGACTGAGGAGGAACGCCGCCACACGCCCGCGCATGAAGGCGATTGTACCCGCCGCCGTGTCATCACGACACGCGGGTCGCTACCTGGCGACGGCGAAGAAGTCCACTTTCACCGTTACATCGTTCGACAGCTTCATCACCAGCTTCTCCGGAACGGGGATCGCGTAGTCGGTGAGCTTGATGGCGAAGGTGACGGTGCCGTGGATCCAGTCGCCCGGGCCGCGCGACGATTTGGTGTTGTCGTTTTCGGGAATCAGCACCACGCGCGCCGGGACGGTGATCCGCTTCGTCACGCCGTGCAGCGTAAAGTCGCCGGTCAGCTGCAGCTCGGCAGGCTGGTTCGGGGCGACGCTCTTCGCGCCGCTGATACTCACGGTCTTGAACGTCGCGGCCGGATACTTTTCGGTGTCGAGGAACTTCTCGCCGCGCATGTGCTCGTTGCGCATCGAGATGCCGGTGTCGAGTGCGTTGAGGTCGACGGTGATGGTTGCAGCCGACGCGCTCGCGTTCGCGGCATCGGCGGTGATGGTGCCGGAGACTTTCGTCGTCGTTCCGTGGATCGTCTCCAGCGTCGCGTGCGATTCGAACGTCGCGTAGTTCTTGCCGTCGTCGGTGATGGTGTACGTGCGTCCGTCCGCGAGGAGCGGCGCAGCGATCGACAGAATTACTGCGAGCAAGGCCTTTTTCATGACCGGCTCAAACGCCCGCTCAGTTTCAGCGCTTTCGCGACGTACGACGGATGCGCATGGATTCGCAGTTTCGTGACATCGATCCATTCGTACTCATCGGTGTCACGCAATGAATCGATCAGCTTCGCTTCGAACAACGTGAACGTGATGCGGCGATTGGTCACCGTGTGCTTGAACGTGCCGAGCAAACGCGTCTGCGCGACATCCAACGGCCGCGCGCCGAACAATGACGAATCGCCGTGCGGCAGATGGAGCATCGCGTTCATCAGCCGTCCGTGCTCGCGCCGCATCAGCACGCGTCCGCGCCGGTCGGTCACGAGATACAGCGGAATGCGCAGCTCGCGCGTCTGCGGCTTGGCCTTCGGACGCGGCAACTCGTCGACGCGATCGG
>C688J18823_10002752_pt1 | contig 11038 bp, 10 predicted proteins | sample HopSoiMetagenom1_FD_18823 | JGI IMG/M metagenome (IMG submission 18823) | reverse complement strand
GGTGCCGAGACACTGAAAAGCTTTGTGGCGTCGGGAAACAGCGAAGCAGATCGGCTGGCCACCGTGTTGCGTACTGCGGCCGGCGTCTATCGGAGCGTCGACGAACGCACCCGGGCGGCCCTGGACCATGACCCACCGCTGCCGGTGCCGGGCGACCCAGTTCCCGTCAATCCCCCCCTGCCGCCATCGATTCCGGCGGTGGAGGCGCCGCCGCCGCCGGGAATGGCTGGTGGAGACACCGGTGGCTACCTTGACCCGAAGGCGGCGGCACAGATCATCCACTCGGGTAATTCCGGTCCGATGCGCACATACGCCGGCGACGCAAAGAGTTTCGCCGATAGTCTGCGGGCCGCCTCCGATCGCTACTCACTCGCCGGCGTGCCGTGGGACGGCTCTTCCGCCGAGGCGGCAGGCGATGCCCTGCGTCGACATCAGGAATGGTTGAACAAGATCGCCGAACAGTACGACTATCTGGCGGCCCAGGCCCAGGATATGGCGGACGCACAAGACAAGTGGGCGGCCGAGCATCCGACTGTCGAGGAGATCGAGCAGGTCGAAATCCAGATGCAGCAAGCGATCCAGAACAAGGACCGTGTCGGACTGCATGTGGCACAAGACAAGTACGCGAAGTTGTTCGCGAAGTCGGAGGAAGTCCTCACCGGTTACAGCGCCGACGTGACGGGCAAGGGCCTGCTGGGAGTACCGAAGCCGCCTCCAGGCGCGGCGCAATTCGGGCCCGTCACGGGCAACGGCGACCCGCGCAAGCCCGGTCAGCCGCAGCAGCCGCGTACCCAGACCGACGGTGGGCCCCAGCAGCCCGGTGCGGGTGGCGGCGGAGACGCTCCCCAACAGTCCACCGGAGCGCCCTCGCCGACGGCCCAGCCGATGTCGGCCCAGCAACCGGCGGCCCAGCCTGCGGCCGGCGGAGCGCCGTCAGGCGGCGCACCCTCGGGCGGCGGCACGCCTTCCGGTGGCGGAGCGCCGTCGGGCGGCGTGCCCGGTGGCCCGTCGACGGGTATGCCCAAGCTTCCAACGGATCCGACCCTCAAGCCCGCCGCACACGGCGGCGGTGGAGCAGGCGCGGGCGGTGGCGGCGGCGCGGCACCGTCGATGCCGTTGTCGCCCGCGGTGGGTGCCGAAACCGTGGCGCCGACGGCACCGGGCCGCGCCGCGTCGGTTGCACCTGCGGCCGCATCGACCGGAGCCGCCGCCGGCGGTGCAATGGGCGGCGGCATGGTGCCGATGGGTCACGGCGCCGGACACATCCAGGGAAAGGACAAGCGGCGCGACCCGAACCTGTCGCCCGACGAAGACCTCTACACCGAGGACCGCCCGTGGACCGAGGCAGTCATCGGCAATCGTCGACGTAGGGACGTGCAGGACGGCAAGGACTCCACGTGACCGACGAGATGCATCCGCAAGTCGCTGCGGTTCTGAAGCAGGCGCAGCGTTTGCAGTCGATCGTCGATGAACAGCTGCACAAGATGAACGGCGAAACATTCACTGCCACAGATGAATCCGAAACCGTCGAGGTGACACTGAACGGCCATCACTACCTGACGGGCGCGTTCATCTCCGACGGCCTGTTGCGCCTGGGAGCGCGCACGGTTGAGCAGCGGATCAACGAAGCCCTGCAGAACGCAACGGCGGCCGCGACACAATCCATCGAGGCCGATAGGGAACGGATCGACGCGGCGGTCACGGAGATCACCGCCGGCTTACAAAGCTCCGATCCGATGTGAAGGCAACAATCTCGCTGGTGGCGGGATCACAGCCCGACGGGATGATCGCCGCCGCAGCCCAGTTGGCGGTCTCGATCGCATCACTCGAGGCCGAGATCGCGACGCAGCGAGGGACTCTGGCGCAGTTGGCCTCTGCTTGGGAGGGCGCCGCGGCCCAGGCCGCGATGGTGCGCGCCGAGAAGAATCTGCAACGGCAGCGCCAGTTGCTTGTGAGGCTCCAAGGCATGCAGTCGGCGCTGAGGTCCGGCGGCGGACAGTTGTCGGCACTGCGGATCCACATCCTGAGCACCGCGGGCCAGGCGACGGCGCTGGGCGCTGCGGTCGACGATGACGGCTCGACGCATGCGGCGAGCGTCGGACTATTGATGACGTCCGCAATGGCTGCGGCGTATTCCGCGCTTCTCAAGAAGCTGCTCGCCACGTTTGACGCGGTCGACCAGGCGATCGCCTCGGCGCTGATGAACGCCCGGGCACCGGAGTCACCGCCGCACCTGACGATCCCCGACAGTGGCACCGATGCGAATCAGGTGAAGCGGTGGTGGGATTCGCTCGGTCCGAACGAGCGGCAGCGGCTTGCCGACCAGCGGCCCGGGCGGATCGGCAATCTCAACGGCATCCCGGTCGCAATCCGCGACTGCGCGAACCGCAAGGTGATGAACCAGGATTTGGACCGCGTGCGCCACGCAGCCGCCAACGCAGGCGTGCCAACGGAGGCGGCGGTGGCCGAGCCGGGGAAATATGGGCTCACCCAGGCGGATATCACCCGCTACAGAAACGCCGAGAACGTGCAGAAGGCTGTCGACGTCAACGCGCAGATGGATCCCAGCGGCGTCCCGAGGCACCCGGTCTTTCTGCATACGTACGAGCCCGAACAGTTCGGCGGTCAGGGACGCGCGGCGGTCGCCATCGGGAATCCCGACGAGGCGGACAACACCACCGTGCTGGTGCCCGGCACCGGCAACAGTATCCGGGACCGGTACTTCGTACGCGCGGACGGCCTCAATCTGTATAACGAGACGCAGAATGCGGCGCCGGCGAAGAAGAACTCGGTGGTGCTGTGGATGGGCTACGACGCGCCCGACAGTGCCACGGATACCCGGATCGCCCAGACCGGTCTGGCGCGAGACGGCGGCTCGATGCTGGCGTCCGACGTGAAAGCCTTCGATGTGACCAACGGGGACAACGACTCCCACGTCACCGTGATCGGTCACTCGTACGGCTCGACCACTGTGGCCGACGCTGCCGCGGGTTACGGGATGCGCGCCGACGACGTCGTATTGGTGGGCTCGCCGGGTACGGACTTGGCCAAGAGCACGGCCGATTTTCACCTGGCCGAAGGCGGCCACGTGTACGTCGGGGCGGCGTCGTCGGACCCTGTCACGCAGTTCGGCAGTAAGCAGATCCCGCTCACACCGTTTGCGCCGACTCCGTTCGACATGCCGACGCCCGGGATTCCCGTCGGGCTCGGCACCGATCCGGCCGCCGACGGATTCGGCTCGACGCGATTCAAGGCGGAGATCCCCGGCTTCAACAATCCGTTCAGCGACCACTCCAAATACTTCACGCCCGGCAGCGAATCCCTGTACGCCATTGCCGACATCACCTCGGGCAACGGCGCCCTGCTCGAGGGCCACGGCATGACGGCCCGGCACCGCGGTGAATACCTCTGGGCCGATTCGGTGGACCCTGAATTGCTCCGCACGCCAACCACCGGCCACTACCACTAGAAAGGGACGATCGTGAGACAGCTTCGGCTGCTGCTGGCAATCGTGACGGCCGTGGCGGTGGTTTCGGGATGCGCGATAGTGAACAAACTCAAGGACGGAGTGTCGGACCCGATGACACCTGAAGAGGCCAAGGCGCAGACAATCGCGGCCGCCCGCGACGTCGTTAAAGCGTTGCAGCTCAAGGATGTCGGGGCGACGTTCCGGTTTGAGGCCTGCAGCGACGAGGGCAAGCCGCCGTACCGCGGTCTGGTTCAGATCGACTACACCCATGCCTCGACTTACGCAGGCTCGCAGGCCGAAGTCCAGGCGTTCGTCGGGGAGTTACTGCGCGCCGGCTGGAGCAGCGACAGCGGCTTCGCAAGCCACGCCGCGTCATTGGCGAAGAACAACGTCGTCACCGTGCTGCGTCCCTACGCGCCTAACGGTAGCGGGGGCATCGAGGTTCGCGGCGAGTGCCGTGATGTCACGGATCACCTCGGGAGCCCTGACGCCGTCGACACCCCGCTGCCGGCGGACGCGCTGTCGTAGTCGGCTACTTCGGGATCGTGGTCTTTTCGATCGCGTCGGCGGCGGCCCGGTCGCGCTTCTCGTACCACCGCGCCGCGGACCCGAGGTTCTCGCTGAACTGACGGGCGCCGTCGGCCACCGCCGACGACTCGGCGGCCACCTCGGATTGGGCTGTGCGGCACGCCGCGGCGGTCCGAAGGGCCGGCACAACCGCGGCAGCGTCGCCCAGCGGGGCGTCGGCGTGCAGGTTACCCAGCGCGTCGCCCGCCTGACCGAAAGCTGTTCCCGCGCTGTCTAACGCGGCAGGATCGACCTCGAGAGTTCCGCCACTCATCGCCGCAGTCCGCCTAGAAACGTATGTTCCGCAGGACGTCGTACACGCTGGCGATCCACAGCAGCAGCGGAATAACCGCCGCGATCGCTGCGCCGTCGGTCAATTCGAGGATCCGCTTCGTCACCGGCGACACCCGTCGCACACCTTCGGTCGCGCCGACGATGATCAATGCCACGATCGCGGCCGCGGTGTAGATGCTCAGCATCAGCCAGGCGCTGTGTGGGTACCACAGGCACAGCTTCACTAGCACGCCGGTCGGCACGATGACCGTCGCGGCCAGCAGCGCCCACGCACACCAGCGCTCCGCATACAACCGCGACCGGAACCCGCAGACGACCGTGAGCAGGCCGGCCACGATCAGGCTGTGGATGAAGAAGTGCCCCTGCACGACAACGCCAATCGCGCCGGCCGACAAGACCAGCGCACCCGCGGTCACGAAACCCACCAACAACCGCTTGGCCAGCTCGCTGCGCTCGTGCAACCGGGCGGCGGAGTCGGGGACCGACGCGATGATCGCCTGCCAAGTCGGCGATTCGTCACCCTGCATCTCGGATGTCGCGACGGGATCCAGCAATTCGTCGTTGGAGACCGTCTCGCCTGGAGCCGGGATCGGCGGCAGCGCGATCCGCGCGACCGCCACTGTCAGCTTCGCCGCGTTCGTCACCACGATGAGCCCGAAGGCGATGGCGCCGGCCGGCACCCAGTACTGCCAGCCGTACCCATACGCGATGGCCGCCGCGGTCACTGCGACCGACGTGATCGCCATGAACGACGCCAACTCGGCATGCTTACGGGGCCCGCCGCGCGTCGCCAACGTCAACAACAAGACCACCGCGGCGGCACCCGCAATCTGCGGTGCCCCAAGCGAATCGACCCCACGGGGCAGCGGAACCGCCATCGCGGCGGCACCCGCCAGCACCGGCACTGCGGCAGCCAACAGGCTCTCCGCCATGTCGATGTTGTCAAAGCGATTCCGCGCCAGCAGGACACCGCCCAGTATTGCCAGCCCGAGCACGCCTAGTGCCACCGGCCAGTACCAGCTGTGTCCGGTACGTGACCACGCCACCAGCGACATCACCGTGATCGCCAACGCCGCTACCGGAATGGCAAGACCGACAAAGCGATTCAGCGCCGTGCGGTCGAACTCCGGCGACTCGTCCAGGACGGCGATCGCATCGATCACGTCCTCGACAAGTGGTCGGTAGCGTTCGGTACGGCTGACCGACACCAGGGTCAGTAACGAGCCGTCGACCACCCCCGCATCGTCGAGCGATTCGTCAGCCTTCAGCGGTGGCGCGCCCGGTCGCGCGAACGCCCATACGCCCTGCGCCGAGAAGTCGAACCCGGCCAGCACATCCTTGGGCGTGTCCTCCATGAGTTCGCCCAGCACCGACACGGTCTCGTCGATGTAGGTCTCGATCGGCGCCGCTGCCGGCAGCACCAGGTCGGTCATGCGCCGCCCGGTCAGGATCGTCACTCGCGTGGTCGACGGCCGGCCGGGCGTGACGCTCGACGTGGATGCTGCGGCGGCGGTGGAGGTCAACGACGTTCGAGCCTGTCGAAGTCGTCTGACAGGGCGGCCGCCAACTCGATGATCCGCCGCTGGAAGGTGCGGCTGAGCAGGTCGAGTTGGATCTCCGTGCCGGCCGCGATGTGCTTGTCCCAAGGCAGCACGACGACGCGACCCGGCGGGACGTGACGCTCGAACTGCTGCACCAGATCGGTGACGTCGATGTTCGGCTTGCCCGGCACGACGTGGTTGATCACCACGCAGGACCGCCCCAGCAGATCCTGATATCCGTTCTGCCGCAGCCAGTCCATCGTCACAGCGGCCTGCCGGGCGCCGTCGATCGATGCGCTTGCGACGATCACCAGACCCGACACCGTCGACAGCACTCCGCGGGCGGCCGGCTGGAACAGCCCCGCGCCGCAATCGGCCAGCACGAGGTTGTAGTAACGCGACACGATGTTGGTCGCGCCCTTCCAGTCGTCGTCGTTGAATTCGCGACGTGCCCCGCTGTATTCCTCGGAGGACAGGATCTCCAGGTTTGAGGCGTTCATGCTCGTGTACGCACGAATGTCGTTGTAGCGGGCCAACTCTTTGTCGGCGAGCAGGTCCGAGACGGTGGCAGCGGACTGCCGCCCGGCACGGTCGGCCAAATTGCCGCCGTCCGGATCCGCGTCCACCGCAAGGATGCGATCGCCACGGACCTTGCTCAACGCCGATCCCAGCGCGACGGTGACAGCGGTCTTGCCGACCCCGCCCTTGAGGCCAAAGACGCCAATCTGGTAGGAATCGCGTGCATTTCGGCGGATCCGCGTATTCAGATCCATCTCATAGAGCTCATCGGGTGACAGGCCGAGGTTGATGCGGGTCAGGGCATAGAGCAGGTGGCGCCAGCCGCGCTGCGACGGCATCTTGACCGCGGACTTCACCCCGACATGGGACAGCGCGTCGATGGCGCGGTGATTTCCGATTGTCGCCGCCGACGTCGTCGCCGGCTGATTTGCCGACGATTGAGCGGCGCTCCGCCAGCCACTGTTCGCCTCGGACTGCGCCTCCGCGAAATGCTGCGACGGCGCAGGCGCCGGTGCAGGTCGCGGCGGCGGGGTCGGGGCCGACCTCGGCTGCTCGAAGCGCGCGCCGGCCGGACCCGTGGACTGCGGCGCCCTCATCATCCCGTTGGGCTGGCGCTGCTGCGGAGCGGTCCTGGTCGGCGGCATCTGGGTGGTGACCTCGGTCTGCCGCGGCGGGGGTGCCGGAGCGGCCTGTGTCTTGCCCGGGGCGATCGGCATCGGAGGCGGCGTCACTTCGCTGCGTCCCGGCCCACCGGTGGGCATCGGCGCCGCGGCGCCGCCATCTGACTCCTGATCGGCTGTCTGCACAGCGTCTCCCGAGGAGTGGAAAAGCCGGTCATAGTCAGCCGACATGGGTACCTCTCATTACTACTAATTGGTCACGCCGGGACACGCGTGGTGGACGAGANGGGCCGTAGGTCCAGCCCGCCCACCCGCGTGCTACGTCGTGTTATGCGAACATCCCGGTGACGCCGGCTTCGGTCTGAGCCATCGTTGCACTGGACTCACTGATCGTCGATGCGAGGTTCTGCAGTGCCGAATTCAGCTCGGCTGAGGTGCTGTCCCAGCGCATCTGGACGGCCTGGTAGGCCTCGGAACCGCTGCCGCCCCACACCGCGGCAAGTGACGCCAGGGAGCCCTTACCCTCGTCGAGCAGGCCTGCGGTGGTCGCCACGGATCCTTGGATATCGCTCGCTCCACCTTCGATGCCGGCGAAGTTCCACAGCTGTTCGGTCATATTTTTTGCTCCGTTTCTATTAGGTGGTAGTGGGTTAGAGGTGCATCGAGCCCGCGAGCGTCGAGGACTGGTCCTCGTCGGTCGAGGTGTACTGCACACCCGAGGTGTGGATGTTGGCCGAAATGTCGTTCAGCTCCTGAATCTGGCGCGCGGCCGCCTCGTGGAAGCGCATCAACGCCGCCTGGGCCGCGGTGCCGGCCTGGCCCTGCCACTGGCCGGCCAAGGAACCCGCCGTCGACTCCACGTGCGCGATGACGCCCTTGAGTTCGCCCGAGATCCTTTCGAAGTTCGCTGCCTCCTTGGCGAGGACAGCGGCATCGGTGTTCATCTGTGCCATGCTGGATTTTCCTTCTCTTCTGCGTGTCCTCACCAACCAAATGGCGAGTCTTTCCGGCCCTGTGGCCGGGAAGTCTTGGGGGCGACTACCAGTCGTCTTCTTCGTCTTCAGCGAGGTCGTAGGCCAGCGGCGACGGTGCCGTCAGCCCCTGCTTTGCACCGCCGCTCTTCGCGCCGTGGCCCATCGATCCCATCGGGCCCGCACCGCCGGCGCCTCCGCCAACCGGTGCCAGACCTGCCGCCGTGGCACCCGCCCCGGCGCCGGCCGCCACGGATACCGGCGACACCGTCGGCTCGATCTCGGCGCCGACGAGTTTTGACATCAGCGGAGTACGTGGTGCCGTCCCACCGGCACCCGGCAGCGACGCCGCCCGCACCAACCCGGCTCCAGACCCGGCGCCCGACCCCCCGGCCAGCGGGTGGTTGGACAGCGGGCTGGCCCCGATCAATCCCATCTGGGCCAATTTGTCCCCGCCGCCTAATGAACTGAACATCGACGTCACCTGCTGCAGCGGTTGTGTCAACTGCTGCATCGGCTGCATGACCATCTGGCTGGCCTGCTGAGGGAGCTGCCCGAGCGTCGACCCCAACTGGGATGCCATCTGCATCCCCATCTGCATGCCTTGCTGGGCACCCTGCTGCGTCTGGTCCTGCTGCCCGACCAGCTGCGCATTCTGCGCCTTCTGCGCCTGGCCTTCTGCCGTCGCCATCTGATTGGCCTGTGCGCCGGCCCGTCCCGCCTGCAGGCCTGCCGATTCGACGGTGGCCTGCGCTCCGACGTGCGCGATCGCGGTTTCGCGCGCAACCGCCCCCGGCGCCATGGCCGCGACCTGGCCCAGCGCCGCGCCGACGGTGGTTTCACCCACGCCGGGAAGAACGATCGGCGTCATCGGCGGAATCGGCTCGAACAGCGTGTTCGCCACCGTCTCCGCCTGGTAGGCGTCCATCACGAAGGCCGCCTGATTCCACATCCGGATGAAGTAGTCGGCCTCGTTCACCCCGATGGGAACCGTATTCACGCCGAGGAAGTTGGTGGACTCCAGTACCGCGTGGGTGACGTGGTTCGCCTCGATTTCCGGGATCGGCGGTGTGGTTGCCATCGCCACCGCATAGGAGCTCGCCTGGGCGGTTGCCTGCATCGCTCGCTTCTGCGCCTGCATCGCCGTTGTGCGTAGCCAGACCACCATTGGCATGGTTGCCGAGACGGCGCGTTCGCTTGCGGTGCCACTCCACGAGGACGACAGGGCGGCCAAACTCCCGGCCAATTCGTCGGCCTGGGTTTCCAGGAAGATCGCCAGCGCTTCCCACCCCGCGGCGGCCTGAACCATCGGCGCATCGCCGGCCCCGGCCATCAGCCGCGCGGTGTTGAGTTCTGGCGGCATTCCATGCCAGATCATCGCGACGATCTGTGGAAGTGTTGGCATAGCTGGCTGTCTTCGAAGACCCTGACTTAAGGGTTACGACAGGACGGCGGCGTTCTCGCCGTCGACCGTGGTGTAGATGCCCGCAATCTCCATGTATGCAGCGCCTGCGCGGGACAGCTCTTCCTGCGCGAACGAGTTCAGCGCAAGGGCCTCGATGCCCTCGCTGGCGAAGGCCAGGGCCGCGTGGGCCGAGACCTCGTCGGCGCCGGCCGGCACCAGGGCGGTCACCGCGGCCGACGCTGCGGCACCGGTGGCCAGGCCACGGGTCCCATTTGCGACGACCTGTGCGCCGACTCCAACGGCACCGGGATTGTGCGACATCGGTTGCATTTGCGGTTGCTCCTTACGTATTCCGAAAACCCTGCATATTGATTTGTGCGCGGCTAACCAAAGGGTTGCGTAAACGTACCGGAACCTGTTCCCCGATCCCTTTGCTGGCTTACCGATGCGAGCTTTGCTGAGCGCCTCGCTATATCTTAACCGCCTCCCCGGAGTGCTGCCGACACTTCTTCTTCCGGTGGATCCACGTAAGCCGCCTGGATGACCTCTTTTCCGTCCGGCGTGACGAGAAACGCCTGGCCAGGCGGACGGCGCTTCAGCTTGATCTCGCTCGAGGGGAACTCCTGCTTTTCCCCGGACAGGAACATCGTCGGCGAACCGGCGCCATACGCGGCGCCCACGAACTTGTCCATGGTGGCCCGATGGGCCTGGCTCATCTGGCACGTCACGATGAGGTGCAGCCCGATGTCCGCCGCCGCGGGCAACAGCGGGAACAGCGGCGCCATCGGCGGAAGCACCCCACTGGCGGCGACGATCATGTGCCAGTCGTCGACCAGCAGCACGACGTCGGGGCCTGTCCACCACGACCGTGACCGCAGCTGGGCGGTGGTCAGGTCGGGCGGCGGCAGCCGCTTTTGCAGGTTGATCGCCAGCGCCTTGATCGCCTCCTCCAGTGTGGCGTTGTTGCGGTTGACCGCGCCTGCATCGAGCAGATGGCTCTGCGGCACGGCGTCGAGAAGACCCGACCGGAAGTCGGCCAGCATGAAGCGCACCTGCGCGGGGCTGTTGCGCTCGCAAATCGCCTGCGCCACGGCATGCGCAATGCGCGTCTTGCCGGACTTCGGGGCACCGAAGACCAGCAGGTGCGGCGTCATGTGCATCTGGTTGTAGGCCACCGTGAGGTCCGACTCCCGGATGCCGAGTGGCACGGTCCAGCGGGTGCGGTAGTCGGCGTCCGGGCTGGGCGGGTGCGGATCGAGCTCGTGGAGGTAGATGCGCTCCGGCAGCACGCGCACCCGCGGCGCCTGCTCGACGTTGCGGGCGGCAATGATCTGCACGGTCTCCGAGATCGCCGGGACGAGGTTGTCGGCGCTGTGCACACCGTCGAGCCGCGGCACACCCATCATCAGGTGGTGCTTTTCCATCGACACCGCGCGGCCCGGCCGGTTGGCCGGAATCTCGCGGGTGATGCGGTCGATCTGGGTTTCGTTGACGTCGCCGAGCCGGAACTCGATCTTGGTGCCCAGATAGTCGCGCACACGTGATTTCAGTTCGGTCCAGCGAGGTGTGGAGATGATGGTGTGCACCCCGAAGGCCAGGCCTTGTCCGGCGAGATCCTGCACGACGGGTTCCAGGTCTCCGAACTCGGCCAC
>C688J18823_10002751_pt1 | contig 11040 bp, 11 predicted proteins | sample HopSoiMetagenom1_FD_18823 | JGI IMG/M metagenome (IMG submission 18823) | reverse complement strand
TTCGACCTTGAGCTGGTGCACGCGCGGATCGTCCGAGCGCGCCGCGCACACCGCATATTGGTTGACCGAGCACGCCAGCGCGTGCCGCTCTTCGGCCGTACGCGTTACTTTCGGGCTGGACAGCTTCAGCACCACCCCGCCGAGTTGCACCAGCATTTCGTCGAGTGCCTGATTCACACTGGCAATCTGATTCATGGCACCACTCCCTTCGACAGGAGTAACGAGCAAGTCTGCCCGCCCGTTCCCCGCGCGCGCCCGTTTACGGATAACAAGAAGTAAACGGGGCACGATTCTATCGACGCGTGGCCCCGCGCATCTGCTTGAAGAACTCATTATCAATTGAAGGAAATCGGCCGGTTCCGCGCGAGTCTGCACGGCCACGGGCTTCATTCGCCCGGAACCAGGCTCCGGACCGGCGACCGCGAGATGCGCCGATGCTTTCGGCGCGAAAGATACAGCATAAAGCCCGTGATCATGAACAGTGGCATCAGGGCTGCGGCCATCATGAACAGCAGCTGGCCCGGCCAGCCAAATTTGCTGCCGCGGTGAATATCCAGCACACTGGCAAGGATCCGATCGCCGATTGGTTTATCCGCATAGATCTCCGACGAAACCAGCCGTCACTTCGCTTCACTTCCACTTCACAAAATAAGGATTCACGCGGCCGCGTCTGGCAGCCTCCGCGAACGAATAGAACAGCGATGGAATTGAATCTCTCCAAGGACAGCCGCGCTTCGCATGAGAGAACCGGCAGGTCTGTCATCGCGAGGCATCCGTAAGCGGCAACTGCAGCAAAACCAGACAATGCGGCTGCCGCCGCATCCCCCTGCAGGACTCACTACAATTGAAGTAAATCGGCCGACCTGCTCACAAAATGGTGTGATTGCGGCGGCCACGCCCGTTATCTATGCTGTCGTCTTATTCCGAAGTGAGGCACGCCCGCATGATTACGCCGCTCGATCCCGTCATCGCCCAGATCATTCCGCTGTTGCCGTTGCGCGATCCGACAAACATGACGCCGCAGAGCGCGCGCGATGCACTCCGCGCGCTGGCCGCCTCGCGCGCGGATGTTCCGCCACCACCGGTGATGAGTGCGGAGGACATCAAGGTGAAGGGTGCCACCGGCTTCCTCAGCGCCCGCGCCTACCGGAACTCGAACGACAAATCGCCGACGGTGGTGTTCTTTCATGGCGGCGGCTGGGTTGCCGGCGATCTCGAAACCCATGACCGGCAGGCGCGCTGGCTCGCGATCGAGACCGGCGCCGTCGTCGTCTCGGTCGATTATCGCCGCCCGCCCGAGGTACGGTTTCCCGGCGCCTTCGAGGATGCCTTCGCCGCCACCAAGGACGTCATCGCCCGCATCGCGGAATTCGGCGGCGACACGAGCCGCGTCGGCGTGGCCGGTGACAGCGCCGGCGGCAATCTCGCGGCCGCCACCGCCATCGCCTGCCGCGACGCCGGCATCAAACTCGCCGCACAATTACTGGTCTATCCCGTCACCGACGTCGCCGGAAATTTCGCGGATGCCAAAGAGAACGCGCGCTTTTCCTCGCGCAGCGAAAACGCGGAAGGCTATTTCCTGACCCGCGCCACCATGGAATGGTTCTGCGGCCATTACCTCGCCGACAAGAGCCACGGCATCGACTGGCGCGTCTCGCCCCTGCGCGCCAAAAGCCTCGTGGGGCTTGCGCCTGCGATCGTCGCGACCGCCTGGTTCGATCCGCTCCGCGACGAGGGCAAGGCCTACGCCGACGCGCTTGCCGCCGCCGGCGTTCCGACCAGCTATTACGACGGCCTCGGCCTGATCCACGGCTATTTCGGTCTCGGCGAAGCCTCCGAGACCGCCAGGCGCGAGGCGCAACGCGCGCGAGCGGATTTCAAGGCGCTGCTGCAAAAGGGCGCGTAGCCTCAGACGTCGGCGCCATCATCCGCGGCCCGGCAGGGCTCGAATAAATTCGACCAGCGCGGCGCTGACTTCGTTCGGCCGCTCCTGCTGGGTCCAGTGACCGCAGCCGGGAAGCATCTGGATCTTGCGCAAGCCGGGAACGAAGGTCTTCATGTTGGCGAGCAACTGGTCCGTGCCGGGGAAGCCGACCACGAAGTCGCGATCGCCCGCGACGTAGAGCGCCGGCACAGACACCTGCAGGCCGGCCATCGCGCCGGTGATTTCCCAGTTGCGGTCGATGTTGCGATAGTAGTTGAGCGCGCCGCGAAAACCACTGCGTCGAAACTCCTCGCCGTAAAAGTCGATGTCGCTTTCTTCGATCCAGGGCGGCAGGGTTTTGGGAGCGCCGGGTCCCTGCAGAAAACCGCCGCCCTTCGGCACCATGCCGAGGTTCGGCGCGGGCCCGCCAGCGGCGACCGCCGCGCGGGCCGCGGCCACGCCATCACCTGACGCCCCGAACAGCATGTTGCGAATGGTCGCGCGCGGATCGCGTCCCAGCTCCGCCTCCGCGGCGCCCGGCTCCTGAAAATAGAGCTGATAGAATTGCGCATTCTCGGTGCGCGGCATCAGGCTTGTCGGCGACGCCTTGCCGCGCGGCCGGAACGGCACGCTGAGCGCCGCCATCGCCCTGAAGCGGTCGGGCCGCATGAGCGCGGCCTGCCAGGCGACGCTGGCGCCCCAATCATGCCCGACGATGACCGCGGTCGCCGCACCGAGCGCATCGAGAATGCCGACCATGTCGCCGACGAGATGCAGGATCGTGTACTGGTCGATCGCTTGCGGCGCATCGCTCTTGCCGTAGCCGCGCATATCGGGGGCGACAACGCGGAAGCCGGCGGCAGCAAGCGCGTCGATCTGATGCCGCCACGAGAACCAGGATTCAGGAAAACCGTGCACCAGCAACACCAGCGGCCCCTCGCCCTGTTCGGCGATGTTGATGTGAATCCCGTTGCATTCGATGATGCGTTGCGTTGTCTTGCTCATTGTTCCATCTCGCTCCCAAGTTGCCGCGAATGCCTTTGATGAGGGCGCAACGCGGCATGCGAGCGGCGCCAATGCCGCGGCCAATAGTTGGCGTCGGTTCATGAGATCGTCCCCCGCTAGGCCTGCGCACGCGCAGCCGCCGGCGGCGGCGCCAGTTCCGACTGCTGCTCGCGGACGAATTGTTCGAACGTCTTCGGCTTGACGCCGCCGATTTTCTCGATCGTGTCCGTCACGGCGAAGCGCGCGGCCTCGGCGGAAAGGCTGGCGGACCGCAGCGACTTCCAGAGCGAGGACAGATGTTCGACCGCGTGCGCATTCCAGCCCCGCGCGAGAACCTCGCTCCGCCACTGCTCGTCGTTGATCTCCTCGTAGTGGATGTCCCTGTTGAGGACGCGCGCAAAAGCTCCCACGATCTCCTTGATGGAAATAACGCTGCCGATGACGGGATAGGCGGTTCCTGCGGCCCGCTCAGGGCCTGTGAGCAGACCCACCGCAATCCGCGAAACGTCTTCGGCGGAGATCAGCGGCAGAATGGTGCTTTCATCGCCAAGCGGCAGGCGGATGGCGCCCTGCGCCGGCATGCCCGCGCCGACAAGACGCGCCACGTTTTCGTAAAACACGGTGGCGCGAAGATGTAGCGGAGCGACGCCCGCCCACTCGAACACCTGTTCCGAGAGGAAATTCTGCCGCATGCGCGGCGTGGGCGCGTCGATCGACGACTGATACATCACGAGATTGACGAGCCTGGAAACACCGTGCTTGCGCGCCGCAAAGGCCATCGCGGCGGTCGCATCCGCCAGTCCGTCCTGGACCGGATAGGCAAAGTAGATTGCGGAAACATCCTTGGCGGCCCGTTCGACGGAGCGTACGTCCAGGAAGTCGCCCACGAAGATTTCAGCGCCGCGTGACTTCAGGCGATCGGAGCGTTCGTCGATCTGGCGCACGAAGGCGCGGACGCGGGCGCCGCGTTCGAGCAGCATCTCGGAGACATGCCGGCCGGTTCTGCCCTGGGTGCCGCCGGCCGCCGAGGTCACGAGGATTGGTTTCGTCATGACAAGTGTCCTTTACATCGGAGTTCATTTTTGGTACTATCCGGTACCGCATAAATCGAAATATGGTACCGTATGGTACCAAGTCAAGTGGAAAAATCAGGCGATGGGTCCAAGGACGAAGGCGCGCGAGGAGGAAACCGGCGGGACCGAGGCGCGGAAGCGGATCCTCGGCGCGGCCCTCACGGCGTTCATGGAGGGCGGCTATGCCCAGACCAGCACGCTGGAGATTGCGACGCGCGCCCGCGTTTCGAAGCGGGAGCTCTACGCGCTGTTCGGCAACAAGGAAGCGATGCTTGTCGCCTGCATCACCGAGCGCGCCCAGCGGCTGAAAGCGCCGGCCGATCTCCCCGAGCTGCGCGACAGAAAAATCCTGGCCGAAGTGCTTACCGCTTTTGGAACCAGGCTTCTGACCGAAACCACCGACCCGGTCGTCGTCGCGGTGTTCCGGCTGGCCATATCCGAAACCGTGCACGCGCCAAAGGTGGCGCAAGCGCTGGACTCGATCGCCCGCAAGCCCACGCGCGATGCTTTGCGAACGATCATGGTCAATGCCAAATCAGCCGGGCTTCTCGCTGGCGATCCCGACGCGATGGCCGGAAAATTTTTTGGTTTGCTCTGGGGCGACCTGATGACCGGCCTGCTGCTTCAGGTGGCCGATCGCCCGAGCGCTGCCGAGATCGCGCGACGGGCGCGGGACACGACGACGGCGTTTTTGCAGATCTATCCGGAGCCCGGTTAGGGCCGGCAGTAGCTGGACTTTAGGTCATCGAAAGACTGGCGATCCCGGCATGACTCGAACATGCGACCTACGGTTTAGGAAACCGTCGCTCTATCCGGCTGAGCTACGGGACCGCGGACCTGCTGGCAGGCAGGTGCTCGGGAGTTCTTACCAAAGCGGGCTTCGTATCGCCATAGCGTTTTCGAGCGACGCACACTCCGGCTCGCGTGAAGGAAAAACGCCTCAAAACAAAGAATCTGGAGCCCCGGGCTCGCCCCGGTCCCTCAACGATGCCTTCGGGGCCCGGGGACCGACTTCTATCCACGCGGGACATCTCGGTGGCGATCTGACGCGGTGGGACGCATCCCCTGCGTTCCCAGTCAGCCATTGCGTGTTCGTCGCTGCCCCGGCAGAGTAGTGTCCCATTCTGGCGGGGGTGGTACTTTTCATGCGCATCTGCAGGCTGGCGGTTGCCCTGATTCTGTTCTCAACGGCTTCGGCTTTCGAGAATGCGGCTGCCGATTCGGTGAACCCCGGCGCCTCGGTCGAACGGCGCGCGCCCGATATTGACATGTTCGTCTCGATGGCCGGCCGGTGCAGCACGCTGAATGTCGCGGGGCGCGATTTTGCCTGCAGTTCCGTGGCTTTCTTTCACAGCCTGGGCGGGCGCTCCAATTTCACCATCGCCTTGAACGATCCCGAAGATGAGAGCCACATCATTTCTTTCTCCGGTGAAAAAGTTCAGCGGGCGCAGGACGATCTGTTCGAGCTGTCGATCGACCGGATGCTGTTGAACTCAAAGGACAGACCCAAGGTCGATGGCCTGCCGACGCCCGCGGTCGAGCCCTCCAGCGGCATCTGCAGGCAGATTGGAAGCTTCGCCACGCAGCGGGTGTCCACGATCTCGTGCACCGCCATCGACGGGAACAGCAGAAAGTACGAGCTTCAATTTGAGTCGGACGGCTCGCCGATCAAGGTGCAGCGGATCAGGGTCGCCGAACTCGGCGAGGAAGAGCAGCGCGCCAAGGTGGTCACCGCGCATATCGAACAACTCAGATGCCGGCACAAGGCCGATGCCGAACGCGTCCTGCCGCGGGATCGCACCGCCTACATTCTTCGGTGCATGGAAGAAGAATGACACACGAGACACCCGATTGGACGAGACGCCATCGACCGGGCGCCGGAGCGATGTCTCGACAGCATCCTTACTGGCCGGATAGAGTGGAGCCTTTGGGGTAAAGCCATGCGATTACGGTCAACCGTTTGGGCTTTCGCCGGCGGGGCGGTCATTGTGTTGGCCGGTTACTCACTCAATCGCGGGGTGTATGTCGGATCGGCGATCGAGGCCGCCCGGCTAAGCGACCAATATCCAGTGCCGTTCTACAAGAAACATTGCCGCTATTTGTACCTGAACGGCGTGCAGCAGGTTTGGACAAGCTCCAAGTCCACCCGGGAAGAGGCCGAGAAGAGCTCCTGTGCGCCGCTGAAAAACTCGCCGGTATTCGCAGCCAAGCAGCCCAAGGCCTGAACCAAGGCCTGAACCGAGCCCTGAACACTTCTCCACTTGCGAACGGCCGGCGCCCGCGCGCCGGCCTTCGCGTGTCGATTATTCGTCCCTACGCCTTGATGTTGTTCTCGCGCACCACCTGGCCCCAGATGCTGACCTGCTTGGCGAAGAACGTCGAAAACGCCTTGCCGTCGGCGAGCAGCAGCGTCATCTGCTGCGTCTCCTGCAGTTGCGCCGCTATCGCCGGTTCGCTCAGAATCTCCTTCACTGATTTGGCCATGCTGGCGACGATGTCTGATGGCGTGTCCTTGGGCGCGAAAACGCCCCACCAGGCCAGCGTCTCGAAATCGGGGTAGCCCGCTTCGATCGCGGTCTGCGTATCCTTGAGCACGGGCATGCGCTCGCGCCCCATCTGCAGGATCGGACGCAGCATGTTGGTACCCAGTTGCGCCGTGATCAGCGCCGCCGACCCGATGATCATGTCGACATGGCCGCCGAGCACGTCGTTCATCGCCGGGCCGCCGCCGCGGTAGGGCACATGCGTGATCTCGACGCCGGCCTTCTTGCCGAGCACCGTCATCGCCAGATGACCGAGCGTGCCGATGCCGACGGAAGCGTATTTCACCGCGCCGGGATTGGCCTTGCAGGCGGCGATCACGTCGGCAATGGTCTTGTAAGGCCGCTCGGCATTCGCGGCGAGGACGTAGGGCGCGGTGCCGACCAGGAACACCGGCAGCAGATCTTTCTCGACATCCAGCCCCGGCTTTTCGAGGATCGAGGGGATGACCGCGTGCGAATCGAAGGTCACCAGAAATGTCGCGCCGTCAGGCGCGCTTTTCGCGACCTGGATGGCGCCGAGCGAGCCAGCCGCGCCGGACTTGTTCTCCACCAGTACGGTCCGGCCGAGCCTGCTCTGCAGGTGAGACTGCAATAGCCGCGCCAGCGCGTCGGTGGAGCCTCCCGGCGGGAACGGCACCACCAGCGTCATGTTCTTTGCCGGCTGCGCCAGCGCCGGCGTCACCGCGAACGCGGCCGACGCCGCCAGCAGATTGCGTCTGGTAATCTTCACCAAGTGTCTCCTCCCGATTGTCGCTGCTATTTTTTGTTTTTGTTCGCAGACTTTGAGCTAGCCGAAGCCGGACCCGGCCTTTTTGTACTCGGGCCGCGGCGGGCTGAAGATGTCAAGCACGCGGGCGCCGTCCGGTCCAGCCCGCATCGTGTGCGGCACATTTCCCGGCGTGCGCCAGAAATCGCCCTTCCTGACCGGAATTTCCTCCCCGCCCTGAACCCGGATGGCCGAGCCATCGAGCAGCACGCCCCATTGTTCCTCGGGATGGTGATGCAGGGTGCCCTGCGCATGCGGCGCCAGCGTCACCACCGACAGCATCGCGTGCTCGCCGGAGAAGATGCGCGTCGTGACCCCGGCCGCTAGTTCGCGAAGCAGGCCGTCAGCCGGGTTATCCAGATTGTGAAACTCGTCCTTCTGACTCATCGTTCCTCCCNGANGTTTTTCCNTGACGTTTTTCCTTGACGTTTTTTCTGGCGCCTTCGCGCATCGATCAAGANTTGCCGTAGCTGCCCTGGTAGCGGCCTTCGCGGATCGAGATGAGGGTTTGCTCCTCGCGCGCGATCTGGGCGCGGACGGCTTCCAGCAAGGTGGCCGCCTTCGCGGCGGGAAACGACACCACGCCGTCCTCGTCGCCGACCACGATATCGCCGGGGGTGATCACCGAGCCGCCGATCGATACCGGCACGTTGATTTCGCCCGGTCCGCTCTTGTAAGGCCCGCGGTGGATCGCGGTGCGCGCAAAGCAGGGGAAGTCGGACGCAGCAAATGCCGCGACGTCCCGAATCGCGCCGTCGATCACATAACCGGCGGCGCCGCGATATTGGGCGATCGTCATCATGATCTCGCCGACCAGCGCCCGCGTCTCGTCGCCGCCGCCATCGACCACTATGACGTCGCCCGGCCCGACCAGTTCGAGCGCTTTATGGATCGCAAGATTGTCGCCCGGCCGCGTGCGCACGGTGAAGGCTATGCCCACCAGCTTGCTGCTGCGATGGAACGGCCGCAGGCCTACCGCGCCCGGCAGCCGGGCAAGATTGTCGCTGATCACGGAGGTCGGCGCTCCCCTGAACGCCTCGATCAGGTCAGATGCGGGCTTCGGCACGCTCGTCATGGCCGTGGTGATGCTCATACAGACTGTTCCCCCTTGCGATGGTTCTGCCACTCCGCCCGCCGGCGCAACGTCGGCAGCCGGCGCCGCGGCGAGTTAAGTTGCACGCTGGACCGATAGCTTGGGGTCACGGCATGGCGCAACACCATGAAGTCCTCCGCGGCGGCAAAACAAATAGCATTCCGCACGAGCAGCTATAATGGATTTGCAACACCTTGCCCGCACCCGGACCAGCTGCTTCGCCGCCCATCCAAGCCGTTCTAATTACTTGGTGATTTTCGTCCGCGTTCGGCATCGAGCGTCCGGCCATGTTGCCGCTGGCGGCCTTCAGTCGTACCTCCACCGGCCACACTTGTTAACACCAAGTTAACCAGAGCGTTCGACGTTAAAGACTGGATTCGACGATTCAGGCGCGGGTCACCTCAAGATGCTGTTTCAGAACCTTTCGCCTTCACCGGCGCTTTCGATCACGCAATTTTTCGACATCGATGCCTTCCGGCCGGTCGAGTTTGTCGCCGATGCGCGCAGCGTCCCCTTAAACCTCGCGAATTTCTATACCGCGCGCGCGATGGTGCAGTTGCCGTTCTGCCAGATCACCGTACTCACCACGTTTCCCCGCATTGTCGATGTCAGCTACCGCACGGCACATGGCGTCGTCATGTTCCAGCTCGAGGACCGCTACGAGGTGTCCGCCAACGGCATGTCCGTGAACCGTCCGGCCTTTATCGGCATGCGCGGCAATCTGGATTTGCAGTTCGTCGAACCCCGTGGATCGCTGCACGCGATCGTCACCCTTGGCGCCGGCCTGCAGGATCGGGAATGGTTCGATACGCCGGACGAACTGTGCCCGTTCACGCCGGACCCCGACGCGCTGGCAACGGTCAGATCCGTCACGACAGGTATTTTGCAGGCGGCTTCCGCCAGACCCGATTTGTTGCAGGAGCCGGGCTCGGCGTTTGCCATGCAGGAGGGCCTGCTGCTCGCCATCGACGAGATGTTCCGCAGCGGCCGAACGCCGGAATTGGCGGGCCGGCTCGCAAGCAGGACCTACTGCCGCCTGGTTCGCAGGATCGACGAGTATCTCGCGTTTCATGCCGCCTCGGCGATTTACAGCGCCGACCTCGCCGAACAATGCGGCGTATCGGTCAGAACGCTGGGCACGGCAGTGGCGAGCGTTCGCGGCATGAGCCTGCATCGCTATCTGCGTCTCAAGCAGCTTTGGTCGGCCCGCGCCCAACTCGTGAAAGGGTCCGACGCCATTACCGTGACGTCGTGCGCCCGCGCCAACGGCTTCCATCACATGGGCGAATTCGCAAGACTCTATCGCGCAACGTTCCATGAAACGGCATCGCGCACTCTGGCCCGCGCACGCGGATCTGACTGATTCTTGCCACAATGTGGCGTGCTCATCTGCGCGCCTGCAGATGGAACTCGATCGATCGTTGCAGCATGATGCGCGCAACGTGCTTCGCCGTTGAATTTACTCGATAATTGTCAACGACATAGCAATGTGTTCCATCGGTCACATCCACCGGATAGAGTCACAACAACAGCGGGAAAATCGCGCAATTTCGGCGTGACAGCGCTGCCAAAATGATGACAATCGACTCAATCACAGTTTCCCTTAGAGAATTCGACTGGAGAATATCGTCCGTGATCGCCTCACGTGCATCTTCGTTTGCTATTGCCACCGTCGGGAGCCTCATCGTGCTGGCCCCGGTGCGCTGCGACGCGCAGTGGTGGCGCAGCACGCCTGTCGATTTCGAATCCTGCGCCGACGTGGCCGAGAAGGCGAAGACCAAGGAAGAAAAGACGGCGAAGCTCGCCGAATGCAACGCGAAGTTCGCCGGCCGTCGCAAGCCTGGCGGCGGCTACACCTATTACGACTTCATGCAGGACCGGACCTTCGACATCGCAGGCCCCAACCCGACGCCGGAAGAGCAGAAGAAAATCGACGAGCAATATACCGCCTATCTCGAGCGCGAGCGGCGCAGCCACATCGCCGCGGCGCTGGCGGCCAAGCAGCAGCAGCCGGAGCCGCCGCCGGCGCAGGAGTGGCAGCAGGTCTCCCTGCGCAGCGAACCGGGCTCTCCCCCACCGGCTGAAACCGAAAAGGTGCCGGTCCCGGTAGCAAGTCCGATCAAGCAGGCGGCGCGCATCAAGGCCCTGCAATGCGCCAAGGACCAATTTTCGTGTGAATGGCCGCGGCTTTCAGAGAAAGTCAACGAACTGAAAAAGCTGTTCAACCCACAACAGCCGCAACAGCAGGCGGCGGCCAGGCAGAAGAAGAGCTAGATCCTTCTGTCGTCCCTGCGAACGCAGGAACCCATAGCCACCGGCCGTTATTGCGACAGAAAGTGTCAGCCACTTCGCCTTATCGATGGATCACGCGATATGGGTCCCTGCGCCAAGTGCGCAATTGCGCACAAGGCAGGGACGACGTGGAGTGCCATGCTCACGTGGCGGCATCACTTCAATTCGCGCGCGGCTTCTTGACGCGACGCGGCTTGACGATCGGCGCTACGGCTGCCCGCGACGCTGCCCTCTGCTCCTGCAGCCGTGCGTCATAGCCCGGCGATGGTGTTGCCGTCGGCGGCACCGCGTGGGCTGACGTCAACGACGCCGAGCCGGCAAGGACGACCGCCATCAGTGCCAGA